>OLSG01002935.1_pt1 | contig 13244 bp, 12 predicted proteins | sample 1673041 | NCBI WGS metagenome assembly OLSG01 (sample SAMEA3136749, study PRJEB25190) | human gut metagenome | reverse complement strand
TCTGCCGCACCTCGCTTGCCGTATCGGCACTTAGAATTATGCGGTATTGCCCTAAAAAATTTGTGTTGTCCCCTGCAAAATAAAATCAAAGAGCGAACATACTCGTCAGGACTTACTTATTCGCCTCCGCATGGGCGGTGGCTTCCGCCACATACCCTTCGGCATTTTTTCGGTTGGCTTCCACCAGGGCGGGGCTGGCGGCTTCACGCACCTTGGCGGGCACACCCATGGCCACCATGCCGTCCGGGATCACGGTGTTTTCCAGCACCAGCGCCCCGGCGGCCACCACGGCATTTTTGCCCACCACGGCGCCGTTCATCACCGTGGCGTGCATACCGATCAAAGCGCCGTCCCCCACCGTACAGCCATGCACCACTGCACTGTGGCCGATGGATACATTTTTGCCGATCGTTACCCCCAGGTTTGGCCCGGTGTGCAGCACGGCGTTGTCCTGGATATTGCTGTTTTTGCCAATGCGGATGGCGCCGGTATCTCCGCGCACCACCGCGCCGTACCACACGCTGCTGCCAGCGGCCAGCACAACATCCCCGGCCAGGGTGGCGTTGGGGGCCACAAAGGCTGCACTGCCAACATCCGGCGTTTTGCCGTATACTGTGATAACTGCCATAATTTTACCTCCCTGCCCGGAATAATTCTACCGCCGGGCACTGTTAGTTAAATTGAAAAACAGGCCTGTGTTTGTTATACTTTTACTATATTAAATAATATATTACGTTGCTTCAGGAAAAGCAATCAGGGGGAAACAAATATGATAAAAATGGTTTGCAGCGATCTGGACGGCACCCTGCTGCAATATGGGAAAAAGCTCATTGAGGGCGAAATTTTTGATGAGATCCGCGCTTTGCATGACCGTGGTATCCTGTTCTGCCCGGCCAGCGGGCGGCAGTATACCAGCCTGCGCAAACTGTTCGCCCCTGTGGCGGACGATTGCATCTACCTGTGCGAGAACGGCGCGGTTGTCTACCGCGGTGGCAAAGTAATCGCCAAAACGCCGATGCCCCGCGCCCTGGCAGAAGAAATCGCCTGGGATTTCTGGAACAACACCGAGGACTTAGGCGAAGTGATGCTTTCCGGCGAAAACATGTCCTACCTGATGGAGCGCGGGCACGGCGTGGTGGACCGCATCAAGTTCATTGGCAACAATTATACGGTCATCACAGACCCCGCCCAGATCCCGGAGGATATCGTCAAGGTGTCCGTCTATTTGGTGGACGGCGTGGAGCCGTTTGTGGAGCGCTTTGTGCCCAAATGGCAGCAGGCCAACTGCGCCGTGGCGGGACCCAAGTGGATCGATACCACCGTGGCCAACAAGGGGATTGGCGTACAGAGCATCTGCCGTGTGCTGGGCATTGACCCGGCGGATGTGATGGCCTTTGGCGATAACTATAATGATGTTGCCATGCTGGATTTGGTAGGTCACCCTTACATTATGTCCACCGCTGCAGCGGAGCTGCGCCGGCGCTATGCAAACCATACCCCCCGGCCGGAGGATACCCTGCGTGCCTTCCTGGCCAGGCAGGAAAACTGAAACCGAGTGAATCCACAATATTGTTAAAAACATTTTGTTGATTTTGTGAAAGTTTACAAAAAACGACAGGGTAAAATGCAGTGTTTGCATTGACTTTGCTCAATATTGCTGGTATAATCAAATTGTTAAATTCTCCACAGGCTTGTTGAAAAGCTGTGGAACAGAGAGGAAGACGCATCTATGAAGCAGTTTGATTATACCATTCAGGAAGCAGTTGGCATCCATGCCCGTCCGGCCGGTTTGCTGGTCAAAGAGGTCAAAAAGTATAAGAGCACTGTTACCGTCATCAAGGGCGATAAATCCAGCAACGCGCTGAAACTGATGGCTTTGATGGGTATGGGCGTTAAGTGCGGCGATACCGTTACCGTTACCGTGGAAGGCGAGGACGAGGATACCGCAGCACCGGCACTGGAAGCTTTCTTCAAAGAGCATTTGTAATTGAATCCTTTTGTTTGCGGCACCTGCCCCAGCAAAGCCCTTACCCGGCGCTGGGGCAGGCAGCCGCATTTTGTTTTCTGCTGTATTTGGTTGTATAAAATAACCAGTCAGGATCCCATTGAACACCAAAGAAAGGACGCTTGTTATGATCAGTATTCAGGGCAAGGGCGTATCTTCCGGCGTTGGCGTTGGCCCGCTTTATTTCTATCACCGCACCAAAACCGAGATCCCCCGCTATACCGTGACCGATCCCGATGCCGAGTGGCACCGTTTCAAGGGCGCGCAGACCGCCGCCATTGAGCAGCTGGGCGAACTGGCCGAAAAGGCCCGCGCCGAAGCCGGCGATGAAGCCGCCATGCTGTTTGAGACCCACCAGATGATGGCCGAGGATCTCGATTACGAGGAAGCTATCTCCGACCATATCAACAATGAAAAGATGAACGCCGAAGCCGCGATTTCGGATACCGCAGTTCAGTTCGCCGCCATGTTTGAATCCATGGACGATTCCTACATGCAGGCCCGTGCGGCAGATGTGCGCGATGTATCAGATCGCATCCTGGGGATCCTGTCCGGTGCAGTGCAGGGCGGTATTGCTTCGGATGTGCCGGTGCTGCTGGCTGCGGACGACCTGGCACCTTCGGAAACTGTGCAGCTGGATAAATCCAAGATTTTGGGCTTCATCACTGCGGGCGGTTCCGGTTCCAGCCACACGGCCATTCTGGCCCGCACCATGGGCATTCCCGCCATTGTGGGCGTGGGCGATGCCCTGAAGCCGGAGTATGAGGGCCGCTCCTGCATTATTGACGGCGCTACCGGCAATGTGGTGATCGACCCGGACGATATGACCCGTGATTACCTGCTGAAAAAGCGGGAAGAGCAGCTGCGCCTGCAGCGCCTGCTGGAGACCCTGAAAGGCCAGCCCAATGTGACCAAGGATGGCAAGAGCATCCGCATTTACTGCAACATTGGCTCCCCGGACGACGTACATGCCGTGCAGGTCAACGATGGCGGCGGCATCGGCCTGTTCCGCAGCGAGTTCCTGTACCTGAACAGCCCGGATTACCCCACCGAGGACCAGCAGTTTGAAGCCTACAAAAAGGTTCTTGCCGATATGGGCGGCAAGGAAGTTATCATTCGCACGCTGGATATCGGCGCGGACAAGCAGATCGGCTACTTTAACCTGCCCAAAGAGGATAACCCGGCTATGGGCATGCGCGCTCTGCGTATCTGTCTGAACCGCCCGGAAATCTTCAAGACCCAGCTGCGTGCCCTTTACCGTGCTTCCGCGTTCGGCAAGCTGGGCATCATGTTCCCCATGGTGACCAGCGTGTGGGAAGTGCGCGAAGCCAAAAAGTACTGCGAGGAAGTCAAGCGCGACCTGAAAGCTGAGGGCATTCCCTTTGCGGAGGATGTGCAGGTCGGTATCATGATCGAAACCCCGGCAGCGGCCATCATGAGTGACCGTCTGGCCAAGGAAGTGGATTTCTTCAGCTGCGGCACCAATGACCTGACCCAGTACACCCTGGCCTGTGACCGCCAGAACAATGATCTGGGACGTTTTTATGACCCGCACAACCCGGCAGTGCTGCGCCTGTTGAAGATGGTGACGGAGAATGCCCACAAGAACGGCATTTGGGTTGGTATCTGCGGCGAGCTTGGCGCGGACCTGACCCTGACCGAAACCTTCCTGGCGATCGGTGTGGATGAGCTGTCCGTCAGCCCGCGCGCGGTGCTGCCCCTGCGCAATGCCGTGCGCATGACCGATACCCGCGAAAGCGCACCCCGCCTGCTGGCCGCCATCGATGCCGAGTACCCGGAAACGCTGTGAGGGGCTTTACGGAGGATTTGTGTTCCTTCTTTGAAAAGAAGGAACCGAAGAAACTTTCTTTAGTATAATAGAACACAAAAGATAAATAAAGGCGCATCACACAAAACCATCGTGTGGTGCGCCTTTTTGATGTTGGCTTTATAGAAATTGGTACAAGTTGAAAAACAATCTGTAAGGAACGGTCTGGACCGTTCCTTACAGAGCATTTTATAATGTGTTGCATGTAGGGCGGGGTGCCCTCACCCCGCCGCGGAGGAACCATGCCTATCGCGGTAAACGCTGCAATTTATTTGCAGGGGACGATGCTTGCATCGTCCCGCGGAGCGTGTAACGGTAAAAATCTACCGCGCACCATCACCCCATTACCCGAATTACCCCCAGCACCAACAAATGCACCGGGTAAAATAGATAGAAAAACCACTGCAAAAATTTCTTTCCCCGCGCCGCCCGCTGGCCATTGTACAGATACAAGATCACAAACCCGGATGCAGCGATCCCTGCCATGCTGCCGCAGGCCATCAGCAAACACTGTGCGGTGGGGTAAAGCCACACGCTGCTGGTGTAATTCAGCCAGCCAAACAGCGCGGCAGAAAGCGCAAAACTGAACCGCAGTCGTTTTTGGTCCTGGCCGGACCAGCGGAAGAGCAGGGTGAACACCGGGGCCAGCAGCGCCCAGTCACAAAACAACGAACCAAAAATCAGCAGTACGATCAGCACGCCGCGCAAAAAACGGTTCCGGATGGTTTCGATACACAACAAGATGCAAAAACACAGGAACAGCGTGAACATCATGTTGAAATCCTGAAATTCCAGAATGCCGTTTTGGGCAAACGCCATCGAGAACGGCACCTGTGAAACCACACCGAACCCGAACAGCCGTAAGGCATACTGTTTGCGGCTGTGGGTGTACCGGAAACCCTCTACCAGAAAATAGCACATGGTAATGGCGGTAAAGTAGCCGATATCCACCAGCACCTCGTACCAGAGGGTGCCCGGCACCAGAAAAATATTGGCGATGTGGTTCAGCAGCATGGCGGTCATCGCGATGTATTTGATCACATCGCGGTTCAGCACCCGCCAGCCGGGGCTTTGTGTTTGCTGTTGCAGCATTGGCAGCACTTCCTTTTTTTGGGCTTCACAGCGGCAGCGGTTATTTTTCCCGCTTAATGACAAAGCAGGGCAGGGGAGCGGTATCGGCCCAGTTGGCAAATTCGCAGATCAGCACGGTATAATCGGCCAGCGGCAGGCTGCGGAAAAACTCCGCCGCAGCCTTTTTCTCCGCATTGCCGATCACCTTGCCGCTGTACAGCACCGCGGCAAGCACGCCGCCGGGCTTCAGGGCGTCCAGCCCGGCCTGCAGCGCGGGCAGGGTGGAATCTGCCGTGGAGTGTACATCGTGCGCGGCACCTGGCAGCCAGCCAAAGTTGAACATCACGCAGTCCGCACTGCCCGGCGGGGCAAAGCGCAGCAGCTCCCGATGGTCGCAGCATTCCGCGCGGCCAATGGCAGCCATGCCGTTGGCGGCCAGCAGCGCATTGGTGTTGGCCGCGGCCTGAGGCTGGATATCCAGCCCGATCACCCGGCCATTTTCCCCGGCAACGCTGCATAAAAATAGGGTATCGTGCCCGTTGCCGCAGGTGGCATCCAGATACAGTCCGCCCGGTGCCAGTGTGCTGCGCAAAAAGCGGTGGGTCAGCTCCACTGCCGTCAGGTCCGGCACGCGGCGGCGCACCAGCAGCCCGCCGCGCGGCACAAAACCGAACTTTGCCGCCAGCGCCTGCGCAGCGGTATTGCCGGCATCCGGCAGTGGCGCGGTGAATTCGCTGGGGGCAGTCCGGTCAAAGCCGCCGTTCTGGCGCAAAACCTCCCGCAGCAGATAGCTTCCGTACCCGCGGCTCTGCCATTCCGGGGCAATTTCCAACGCTTCAAAACAATCGGCACAGGTAACGGCATGGCCGATGCAGCCTTTCTCTTTATATAACGAATAGATACAGCGGTTTTGTGCGTCCAGTGCCATTTTTTCAATCCGCATGGGCAAGCTCCCCCTAATGTTTCAGTCTGCAACTGATTGTACGGCATGGGGCGGATAAAGTCAAACCACAGCCCAAACTGACCGGATTTTTGGAGATTTCACATTTCTTTCACGCAGTCGCGAAACTGTTTTCACAATTAGCGGTTATACTGTAGGCACAAGGTTGAGGGAAGCAAGAAAGACAAAGCAAAAACTTCCGCCAGACCGTGTATCACCGCCCGGCGGCCCCCAAGCGCTGTGCGGCAGAACAAAGGAGAGATTTTTCATGAGTGAATATGATTATTCGGGTCTTTATAATAATGGCGGCCCGCAGAATAATAACGGGCAGCCAGCGGGCACTCAGCCGGAACAGCCCCAGGCAGAGCAGTCCGGTTACCCCAATGTGGGCAGCAGCGGAATGAACACCGCCAACACCGCACAGACAGATTATTCTAATTATTCCAGCCAACAGAACAGCAGCTATAACCCCCAGGGCCCCGCTGCAGACAATGGCGGCAACGGTGGCAACGGCAATAACGGCGGCTACAATGGCTACAGCTATTCCAGCAACCCACAGCCCCCGCAGAACGAGCCCAAAAAGAGCCACGGCGGCAAAAAGGTTTTGCTGCGTGTGGCGGCCTGCATCGGTGTGGTAGCCCTTGGCTTTGGCGGTGGCCTGGCAGGAACTGTGGTTGCCAGCCGCACCGGCTTGACCGGCGGCCAGGTTGTGGTCCAGCAGGTCCAGCGTGACGCCAACACGGATTCTGTATCCCAGGGCAGCACCAACGGCACCAACCTGTCGATTCAGGATGTTGCCGCGCTGGTACAGCCCAGCGTTGTGGCCATCACCACCGAGCAGATGGTCAGCACCAACACCTGGTTTGGCGGCAGCTATGTGCAGAGCGGTGCAGGCTCCGGCGTGATCATCTCGCAGGATGGTTACATTGTGACCTGTGCCCATGTGGTTTCCGGCGCAAATAACATCACGGTACAGCTGGCAGACGGAACAGAGTATACCGCAACGGTCGTTGGCCAGGATTCTACTTCGGACGTTGCAGTCCTGAAAATCGAAGCCACCGGTCTGACTCCGGCTGTGATTGGCGACAGCGACAGCCTGGCTGTTGGCGAAACCACCATTGCCGTTGGCAACCCGCTGGGTACCCTGAGCAACACCGTTACCAATGGTATTGTCAGCGCCTTGAACCGTGAAGTTACCGTTCAGGGCAACGATATGAATCTGATCCAGACCAGCGCTTCCATCAGCCCGGGCAACTCCGGCGGCGGCCTGTTCAATGCAAACGGTGAGCTGATCGGTATTGTCAACGCCAAGAGCAGCTCCAGCGATGCAGAGGGGCTTGGCTTTGCAATCCCCATCAATACCGCCATGGAAATGGCAAAACAGATGATCGAAAAGGGTTATGTTGCCCGCCCGGCCATGGGTGTTACGGTCATCACCATCAATGATGCCCAGACTGCTATGCAGTACGGCGTCAGCAACTATGGTGTGTATATCTACCAGATCGCATCCGGCAGCGGTGCCGAAAAAGGCGGCCTGAAGCTGGGTGACCGCATCATCTCCATTGATGATGTGGCAGTCTCCAGTGCATCCGATGTACAGAAGTATTGCCAGAGCAAGGAAGTTGGCGATACCGTTACCCTGCAGGTAGAGCGTGATGGCAAGGTCATCAGCTGCGAAGTGACCCTGGGCGAAAGCACCCAGTCCACCGCAACGGCTGAAAACGGGAACTAAGTTCTTTACGGGAGTTTTTGTCCCTTCTTTGAAAAGAAGGGACCGAAGAAACTTTAAAAATAAAATTAAGGCGCATCACACAGGGATTGTGTGGTGCGCCTTAATTTTATTTTATGTGATAATATGATGAAAGTTTCTGCTTCCTTCTTTTCAAAGAAGGAACAAAATCCCCCGTAAAAACCTCACATATCATGATTCTCAATCAGCTTGCGGCCCATCAGAACGCCCATGACGGAGGCCATCATCAGGCCGCGGGTCCATCCGGAGGAATCGCCCAGGCAGTGCAGGCCGGAAATGTTTGTTTCCAGGTCGGTGTCCATCTTGACCTTGTTGGAATAGAACTTCAGCTCCGGGCTGTACAGCAGGGTTTCCGGTGCGGCAAAGCCGGGGGCAACATGGTCCACCATCTTGATGAACTCAATAATGCTCACCATGGCGCGGTACGGCATGGCGGCGGTAATGTCGCCCGCAACGGCATCTTTCAGGGTAGGGCGCACATTGGAATGTGCCAGCTCCTTGGCCCAAGTGCGCTTGCCGTCCAGAATATCACCGTAGCGCTGTACCAGAATGTGCCCGGCACCCAGCATGTTGGTCAGTTCGCCAACCTTCTGGGCATAGGCAATGGGCTGGTTGAACGGCTCGGTAAAGTTGTGGCTGACCAGAATGGCCAGGTTGGTGTTGCCGGATTTCAGATCCTTGTAGCTGTGACCGTTGACGACCGCCAGGTCATTGTCATAGTTTTCCTGCGCGACAAAGCCGCCGGGGTTCTGGCAGAAGGTGCGGACCTTGTTCTTCCACGGGTTGGGGTAACCGATCAGCTTGCCTTCGTACAGAACCTTGTTGATGGTCTCCATGATCTCGTTGCGGCACTCCACACGCACACCAATATCAACGGTGCCGGGCTTGTGGGCAATGTTGTGCTCGGCGCACAGCTTTTCCAGCCAATCTGCACCGCGGCGGCCGGTGGCAATCACAACCTGGTCGGCGCGCAGCTCGCGGCGCTCACCCTTTTCGGTGATCACAACGCCCTTGCACTCGCTGCCTTCCAGCAGAATGTTGTCACATTCGGTGTTGAACAGCATCTCCACACCGCGGGCCAGCAGATAGTTCTGGATGTTCAGGTACAGCTGCTGGGCTTTTTCGGTTCCAAGGTGGCGGATGGGGCAGTCCACCAGCTGCAGGCCGGCCTGGATAGCGCGCTTGCGGATCTCCTTGATCTCGCTGCCCTCGTAAATACCTTCCACATGCGGGTCAGCGCCAAATTCCAGATAGATCTTGTCAGTGTAGTTGATCAGCTCCTGGGCAAAATCCTCACCGATCAGCTCCGGCAGCTCGCCGCCAACCTGATAGGAGAGGGACAGCTTGCCGTCCGAGAACGCACCGGCACCGGAAAAGCCGGTGGTGATGGCGCAGGTAGGCTTGCAGTTCACGCAGTGGCCGGTTTTATCTTTGGGGCAGTGGCGCTTTTCTACCGGTTTGCCCTTTTCAATCAGGCAGATGCGCGGGCCGGTAGTTTTGCTGCTTTTGCGCAGCAGTTCCAGTGCGGTAAAAATACCGGCCGGGCCGGCGCCAACGATAATCAGATCATAATTGTTCATGTAGGGTAATTGCTCCTTAAATTTACAAATAAGCGCCGTTTCAGCGCAGGGTAACATCAGGTTGCGGCATCCGCTGTGGGCTCTTGGTCGGGTTCCGGTGGTTCGGTGGTCAGCTCCGGGGCTGGCACATCGGGCAGGTCCGTTTCGGCAGATTCTTCTGCAGCGGGTTCAGCCGGAGCAGGGGAGGGGGCTTCGGGGGATGGCTCCGGTGCGGCAGCGGTTTCCATTTCCGCCTTGGCAGCATCCAGCCTGTCCAGCACATGGAACTCCATCGCAATATAAATGGTGCAGCACAGGTTCAAAATGCCCTCTGCCAGTAAAAAGATGCCGGACAGCAGCAAAAGATCCACGTTGCGGTTGTTCAGCAGCTGAGAACACGCCAGCAATGCCCCGCACAACAGCGAAACAATGCTGAGCAGCAGCACCACCCACCACTTTTGCCCCTTGCGCTTGGCAAGGGCAAAGGAAGACTGTGCGCGCACCACGCCATCCACCAGCAGCATCAGGCCAAACAGCAGCGGCAACAGCCATTCAAAGGTCATGGCGCTTTGTACGGTACACAATAGTGCCCACATGCCCAGCGCAATGGTGGGCAGGCTGAGCAGCAGGCTGACGGCGGCTCGGATGCTGCCGTTATCTTTCTTAAAATAACCGTACAGGCTTTGCAGCCCGCACAAAACCACCAACAAGCCCAGCGCAATGCAGAACACATCGGCAACCGCCTGCGGGGCAAGCAGCAACAGCAGGCCAAGCAGAATGTACAGCACACTGAACACCAGCATGCCCGGTTTGATATGGCGCAGCATACAAACCCCTCCTTATACAGCGGCAGCCGTTTTCTGGCCGGCTTCCATTGGCAGCAAAATGTCGCGGTGGCACTTGCGCATAAACACAGCGCACAGCGTAACGGCAACCAGCTCTGCAATGGGAAAAGCAAACCACACGGCGTTTACATTACCGGTGTGGCTCAGCAGCCAGGCGGCAGGCACCAGCACAACCAGCTGGCGGATCACCGAAACCAACAGCGCCAGCGTGCCGCGCCCCAGCGCCTGGAACGCGGAGGAAGAAATTACGTTGAAACCTGCCATCGGAAAATGGATGGCAATAATGCGCAAGGCCAGAATACCCATGGCCAGCATGGTGGGGCTGGCGTTGAACACACCCAGCAGCACATGTGGGAAAACTTCGGCCAGAATCAGGCCGCACAGCATAATGCACTCGGCAAAGCAGACAGCCAGTTTGATGGTTTGGGTAATGCGCTTGGGCTGGCGGGCACCGTAATTGTAGCCGATAATGGGCACCATGCCGTTGTTGATGCCAAAAATAGGCATGAATACAAAGCTTTGCAGCTTGAAGTAAACACCAAACACCGCAACGGCGGTGCTGGAAAAGGCAATCAGGATGTTGTTCATCGCAAAGGTCATCACGCTGCCAATGGCGTTCATGGCAATGGAGGGGATGCCCACCGCGTAAATGCGCTTGATGGTGGACCCCGCCGGGCGGAAGCCTTTCAGCGTTAGGTTGATGTCCTTATTGCACAGCAGGTTCATTGTCAGCCCGGCAGCTGCGCCGATCCACTGCCCGGCTACGGTAGCCACAGCAGCACCGGCTGCTTCCATGCGGGGCACGCCGAACAGACCGAAGATGAAGATGGGATCCAGCGCAATGTTGACCAAAGCGCCAATCAGCTGGCTGGCCATGGCGAACGCACTGCGCCCGGTGGCGACCAGCAGTTTTTCCAGCATGCACTGCAGGAACAAGCCCATGCACCATAACGTGCAGATGGAAAGATAATCGGCACCGTACCGCATGATCTGGGCATCGGTGGTCTGGGACGCAATGAACGCCCGCGCGCCCAAAATGCCGAACACCAGAAACGCGATGCCGCCGCAGAACGCTAAGAACAGGCCGTTCATCGCCGCGCGGCTGGCCTCGGTCCGGTTGCCCTCACCCAAACAGCGGGAAAGATAGGCGTTTACACCAACAGCAGTGCCCACGGCAAAGGCAATCATCAGGTTCTGGATGGGGAACGCCAGCGAAACGGCGGAAAGCGCCGCTTCGTTCACACGACTGACAAAGATGCTGTCCACAATGTTATAAAGTGCCTGAACCAGCATCGAAATCATCATAGGTACTGAACACGAAAGGAGCAGCGGGCCTATCGGCGCGCTGCCCATTCGGGATGCAGAGTATTTCTGTACAGAATCACTCATTCCTGATTAGCTGCCTCCATTGCTTTTGCAGCCTGAACAATCAGCTGGGCACAGGCATCCTGGCCAATTGCTGCATTCAGGCAAAGATCATAGTTTTTCGCTTCGCCCCAGCGGTTTTCAGTATAGTAGTTGTAATAGCTTGCGCGGGCGCGGTCATGCTTGGCCAGATGGGTCTCCCATAGGCGATCGGGCATATCCTTGGCATCGGGGCGCACTTTGGCGTTGGCCACGCGGATATCAATGGGGGCAAACACAAAGGTGCGCAGCACATTGGGGCGGTCGCGCAGAACATAGTCACCGCAACGGCCCAAAATCACACAGGAGCCCTGGGAAGCAACTTCCTTGATGACATTGGACTGCAAAATGTACACCTGGTCCGCCAGAGGCATGGTGTTGCCCATCATGTAAAGGCTGTAAATCAGGCTGCCGCTGCGCTGGGTCTCGCTGGCGGCAATGGCTTCTTCCGTCAGGCCGCTCTTTTTTGCGGCGATGGTGATCAGCTCCTTGTTGTACAGGGGAATCCCCAAAAGATCAGCAACTTTCTGGGCAATCTCGCTGCCGCCGGATGCATATTCACGCGCCATCGTAATAACCAGGGGTGCCTTCATTGTCTCCACCTCACAAATAATAATAGTAATGGACATAATAGTCCTACTATAATAAGTATAAACGCTGGTGGAACAAAACGCAAGAGCAAGGTTAAACAAAACAAAACGGTGCCGTTGGGGCAAACTGCATAGCAAAACCGGGCAGTAGGCAACACCGCACAATTCCCGCCTTACGGCTTAAGCACCGCTCCGGCGGCTGCGGCACGGCATCTGCGTTGCCAAAATGCTCGATAAGACATCCAGTATTATCTGCGCTTTTGGCTTAGCATCTGCCGCACCTCGCTCGCCGTATCGGCACTTAGAATTATGCGGTATTGCCGGTATTTTTGCCCGCTTTGTGCATAAATCCAATCTGTCCGCGCAACACTAATGGCATACACAACACGAACGGTGCGGTTGAAAATTCCGGGCGGCAGGTTTTGCGCCCGATGTTTTGGCCGTACGGCAAGCAAAGGACGGGGGAAGATGAACAGCATTAAAGCATTTTTGAAGGCAAAAGGGCTATATCTTGTCTGCCTTGCGCTGGTGTTTGCGGCAACCATTACCGGAATTGCCGCCATCCGCAGCGTGGTGCGCGGGGTCGAGGACCTGACCCGCATCCAAAAGCAGGCCCTGGAGGAGGGAACAGACGTATGGGATTCACCGGATGCCGCCGTAAACCAGCCCGCACAGGATGTTCCTGTGGCGACAGCGCAGCCATCGCCCGCGCCGTCAGCTGCGGGGTCTGCATCGTCATCCTTGCAGCAGGGGGCTGGGCAATCTGGCAGCGCCTCCGGCGGGACTGGCAGCTCTGCTGCTTCGTCCGCGCAGCAGGGAACCTTGCCGCACGCTGGCTGGAACGGTAAAGTCAGCCAGGCGTTCAGCGGGAATACGCTGGTGTATAACCCCACCCTGGGGGACTGGCGCACCCACAACGGCACGGATTATACCGCCGAACAGGTAACGGCGGTGGCCGCCGGTACCGTGACCGCCATTGCGGATGACGCTCTGTGGGGCCGCGTGGTGGAAGTGACCGACGCGCAGGGTCGCGTGTGGCGCTACTGCGGGCTGGAAGAAGTTGCCGTGACCCAGCGCGAAAAAGTAACCGCCGGGACCCGCCTTGGCACCACAGGCAACGTGCCCGCCGAAGCCCAGCAGGGCAGCCACCTGCACCTGGAATGCCGCAAAGCCGGCGCCTGCCTGGACCCGGAAAAGAATTAAGGCAATACCGCATAATTCTAAGTGCCGATACGGCGAGCGAGGTGCGGCA
>OLSG01002928.1_pt1 | contig 13303 bp, 10 predicted proteins | sample 1673041 | NCBI WGS metagenome assembly OLSG01 (sample SAMEA3136749, study PRJEB25190) | human gut metagenome | reverse complement strand
ATTATTGAGGTGATTTTCAATCAGTAATAAAATGAACAATTATTGAGGTGATTTTCAATCAGTAATAAAATGAACAATTATTGAGGTGATTTTTAATCAGTAATAAAATGAACGATTTTGCAGATAAAGGAGAAAGTAAAAATGAGTATTTTAAATGTTGAACATCTTACCCATGGCTTTGGTGACAGGGCGATTTTCTCAGATGTTTCATTCCGTCTTTTAAAAGGGGAACATATCGGACTTGTAGGAGCTAACGGTGAAGGAAAGTCCACATTTATGAATATTGTGACTGGAAAGCTGATGCCGGATGAAGGAAAAGTAGAATGGTCAAAGAATGTCCATGCAGGATATCTGGATCAGCATGCAGTACTGGAAAAGGGAATGACGATCGGCGGCGTATTAAAGTCAGCATTTGATCCACTTCTTCAAAAAGAGCAGCGCATGAATGAAATCTGTGACCAGCTTGGAGATGCAGATCCAGAGCAGATGGAGCAGTTGATGGAAGAACTGGGAACGATTCAAGATGAACTGACTTTACATGATTTCTACACCATTGATGCAAAAGTAGAAGAGGTAGCAAGAGCACTTGGACTTCTGGATCTCGGACTGGAACGCGATGTCACAGATTTAAGCGGAGGTCAGAGAACGAAAGTGTTGCTGGCAAAATTATTACTTGAAAAGCCGGATATTCTGCTTCTTGATGAGCCGACCAATTATCTGGACGAAGAGCACATTGCATGGCTGAAGCGCTATCTTTTGGATTATGAAAATGCATTTATCCTGATTTCACATGACATTCCATTCTTAAATGAAGTGGTTAACATCATTTACCATATGGAAAATCAGGAATTGAACCGTTATGTAGGAGATTATGAACATTTCCAGGAAGTCTACGCAGTAAAGAAAGCACAGCTTGAAGCTGCATATCGCCGTCAACAGCAGGAAATCAGTGAACTTAAAGACTTTGTTGCGCGCAACAAAGCACGCGTATCGACACGAAATATGGCCATGTCCCGCCAGAAGAAGCTGGACAAAATGGATGTCATCGAACTGGCAGCAGAAAAACCAAAGCCGGAATTTCATTTCCGCTATGGAAAGACACCAGGAAAATTTCTTTTTGAAACACATGATCTTGTGACAGGATATGATGAGCCATTGTCAAAACCATTAAACCTGAGCATGGAGCGTGGACAGAAGATTGCTCTTGTAGGAACCAATGGTATCGGAAAGACAACACTTTTAAAAAGTATTCTGGGACTCATTCCATCTCTGTCCGGAACATGCGAACTGGGAGAAAATCTGGAAATCGGATACTTTGAACAAGAAGTAAAAGGAGAGAACCGCACGACCTGTATCGAAGAAATCTGGCAGGAATTCCCCTCATTTACCCAGTATGAAGTGCGTTCCGCTCTGGCAAAATGCGGACTTACAACAAAACATATCGAAAGTCAGGTGCGAGTATTAAGTGGAGGAGAACAAGCAAAAGTACGCCTCTGTAAACTCATTAACAGAGACACGAATATCCTGCTTCTGGACGAGCCGACCAACCATCTGGATGTAGATGCCAAAGACTCCCTGAAAAAAGCATTACAGGAATATCGCGGCAGTATACTCTTAATCTGTCATGAGCCGGAATTCTATCAAGACGTGGTGAATGAAGTGTTGGATATGAGTAAGTGGACAACGAAAGTGTTCTAAAAGGGACACCGATAATAAATGATGGGGACGTAGTACTTTTAAAGTTTACTACGTCCCCAATTGATTTACGCGAGCAACGAGCCAAAGTCCGTGCTTGCACGAGACCTTGGCGACTGCCGCGATAACTTGAGAAACTCGCGAAGCGTGTTTCTCATAGTTTATTTTGTCTTATATGTGAGCTGTTTTACGTCTGGAATTGCCATTAATACCGGGTACAGTACGAAGGAGATAATCAGTCCGCCGACTCCCTGAATAATATTGGCTGGAATACTTGCTGCTGCAGATGATCCATAAAGGAAAAATTCACAGATAAAATATCCACCGGCTACCAGTACGATATCGATCACGCCACCGAGAAGCACTGCTACATAACGTGATTTGGAATCTTTTGCAATTTTCTGGTAAACAAGTCCTGAAAACAGAGCAATCAGTCCTTTGATTACAAATGTAATCGGAACGTATACAAAATATCCACCGAGGAGGTCTGACATTGCGGAACCGATACCAGCTGCCAACAGTCCATAACTTGGTCCAAGAACAACTCCTGACAGGATTACGATTGCGTCACCTGGATGTATATATCCGCCTGTGCCAGGTGTAGGAATACGGATAGACATGGTGGCAACACATGCAAGTGCAGCAAAAAGTGCTGTCATCACAATTTTTTTCAAATTTGAATTCATAGTAAAACCTCTTTCCTTATATGATTACTTATCTTTCGATTGAACCTACTGTACAACAATCATGGCTTGATATAAAGGTCCAATTCTGATAAAAAACAACAGGCCAGTTTGCAGTTTTATGGGAGAACTGTAAACTGGTCTGTTGTTTTTAGATAGCATTTATTTTAGAAACATATGTAACAACTTATTATTTATCTTCTTGTAAGGTTGATATCGCATTGGCAGATCCAGCCAGGTCTTCTTATCCACAATACTTTTGTAATGTGTAAATGTATCGAATCCGGTCTTTCCGTGGTAACTGCCCATGCCGCTTTCGCCAAATCCGCCGAAAGGCATTTCGCTTGTGGCAAGGTGAATCAGTGTATCGTTGATGCAGCCTCCGCCGAACCCGATTCTTGCAATTACATTTTCCGCTACATGTGTATCTCCTGCGAAAATATAAAGTGCAAGCGGATGGGACATGGCACGGATATTATTCACGGCTTCGCTGATAGAATCGTAAGTCAGGATTGGAAGAACCGGTCCGAAGATTTCTTCCTGCATGACAGCGTCCGAAAAGGTGACGTTGTCCATGATTGTTGGCTCGATCTGTAAAGTGTGATGGTCGAAAGTGCCGCCATAGACCACTTTGTCGTAATCAATCAGTCCAAGCAGCCGGTCAAAATGTTTTAAATTGATAATTTTGCCATATTCTTTATGTGCCAGAGGCTGTTTACTATATTGTTTTTGAATCTGTTTTTTCAATTCTTTTATAAGTTTATCTTTGACTGTGCGGTCGCAGTAAATGTAATCAGGAGCAACACATGTCTGCCCGCAATTTAAAAATTTACCAAAAACAATACGTTTAGCAGCAAGTCTGATATCGGCACTTTTATGAACGATGCAAGGGCTTTTACCACCGAGCTCAAGGGTGATTGGAGTCAGATGGTTGGAAGCATGCCGCATCACTTCCTTCCCTACTTCCTGGCTTCCGGTAAAGAAGATGTAGTCAAAATGTTCATTTAGCAGGAAATTATTTTCCTCGCGCCCACCTGTGACAACGGCCACATATTTTTCATCGAAGCATTCCTGGATCATACGGCTGATCAGAGCAGTAGTATGTGCAGAATAGGCACTTGGCTTCAGGATTGCGGTATTTCCTGCTGCCAGCGCATCGATCAACGGCTCTATGGTGAGCATGAACGGATAATTCCATGGACTCATAATCAGTGTGACACCATACGGGGACGGTTTTTGATAGCTCCTGGAGTGAAACTGTGCCAGTGGAGTCCTGACTGTGCGCTCTTTCGAAAATTTGCGTGTATGTTTCAGCATGTAAGTCAGTTCGCTTAAGACGAGACCAGTCTCGCACATGTAGCTTTCAAAAGCACATTTTCCCAAATCTGCACGGATTGCGATATTAATTTCATTTTCATATTTTAAGATGCATGCTTTTAATTTCTGAAGTGCATGTATACGATATTCTACATCAAGCGTAGCATCGGAATGAAAAAAAGTCCGCTGTTTCTGAATCAGTTGTTTGATTTCAGCCTGTGTCATAAGAAAAGCCCTCCTATATCATTGAATTCATTTTTGAATTTGTAATTGATCCCCCAAATGCAGCTCTGGTTTACTGAGCTGCAAGTATGATGCCTACGGATTGTTCCGTGCTTTGCACTCCCACAATCCTCCCAATTATTCGCATATCGTGGGATTGTCATCCCACTTTTAGGCTCATATTGGGGCGCGTCCCAAGGTCTTTCATCCACTTATGAGCGAGCTCATGTGGATTTAGACCTTTTGACCCTGGCATCATATTTATATGATTATGATAGATGCATTTGTCTGATAATTCAAGAAACAAATTGATAGAAATGTTGATTATATCAGATGGAAGTGATGTTATCGGACTGCATGATACAGGCATGGGTTAAAGCTACAGAGAATATTAAGAATATTCCAAAGAAGTTGTTAAGAAATGTATTCTAATATATCAGGTGTGAAGATAAAGGCTGGAAAAAGGAGAGAAAATGTTATGGATTATGTGAGGATTTTATATACTTATATAGTTGAGGATTTTATGTACAGTGGTTATCTGCTTCTTACGTTGCTGCTACCGTGTCTGATATATCAGGGACTAATGGAAATCAAAGCAAAGCAAAATTCCAGGCGTGTGCCTGCAAAATATTATTTTGGAGTTTATGTAATGCTCGTTTATCTGTGGGCGGTATTTAAAGTGACAGGGATAGGCCTGTTGGCAGACATTGTAAGACTTAAAGATGCCATCAGTGGTGGATATAACTGGAATCCACTGGCAGGATTGGGCATGGGGTTTGTGTTAAATATAATCATGTTTCTGCCGCTTGGGCTGTTGATACCATGTATATGGAAGCAATGCAGAAATATAACAAATGTCACAGTCACAGGATTTTTACTGTCGTTAACAATTGAAATTTCTCAGATATTTAACGCGCGTGCAACAGATATTGATGATCTCCTTGCAAATACGATCGGCGCGTGTGCAGGATATCTGATCTGGAGAGGTATTTATGTGTTAGTTTGTGGAAAACAGAAAGAAAAAGGTGATGGACATGTGGAAAATCCAATAGAGGCTGATGGAAGAAAATGGGAACCAATGATATATCTGGCGCTGGCTTTTGCCGGAGCGTTCTTTCTGTATAATCCATATGTGCAATAATGAATTGCAGAAGTGCAGAAGACACTAAAAAAGGTCCACCGGACCTTTTTGTCGTATGCTTGGCAACAAAAAAGATGCAGTTTTAAAGCTGCATCATTCCTGACATAATACACCCGCCGCAGGCACCTTGTTTTTTCAGGCTGTTCCATTGCTGCGGGTCAAATTTTATTCCACCGATTCCGTAGACAGGAATCGTGACTGCATCACAGACATTTTTCAAAAAATCAAGTCCACGTGGCGGCAGACCTTTTTTACAATCTGTTGTGAAAATGTGTCCGGCTGTCACATAGGCCGCACCGAGCCGTTCTGCTTCCATGGCATCCTCGACAGAATGAACAGATGTGCCGATTTTATGGAAGTCTGTAACATGAAAACTCTGCGAGATTGTCGAATTCTGACTTTGTAAATAATTCTGCGACTTGGCAGATAACTCCCGTAACAGAGGCAGTGGCAAATGAATGGCATCATGTCCAAGCTCCAGCGCTGCTTTCCAGTAAGTATGTAAGATACATGGGACATCGTAAGCTTTACAGATATCCAGAATATTTTTTGCTAATGCTTTGTATTCGTCTTCTGGCAAATCCTTTTCTCTAAGAACGAGAGCGTCCGGGTGCCATTCGCAGACCCGTTTAATCTGGTCTTCAAAAGGTTGATTGCAGAGATGTCGGTTTGAAATGGCAAGGATTTGGAAATTTCTGCCAGGATCATTCATCTTCTTGAGCATAGAATTATTTATCATAGAATCATTACAGTTCATATTGGATTCCTACTTTCTGAAAACTCCTTACAGCCTATTACATAAGCTCTTCTTTGAAATTTACATTTCCCAGTATAAAAAGTCTGATATGGAATGTCAATGTATGCTTCAAAGAAACACGAAAATATTCATAATATATGTTATACTCTAGTTGCAATGTTCGACTTGAATTTGCGTGTGACAGAAAACTCGCAATCATTATTAGTGACAAAAGCTTGAAATGATAGAAAAGGATTACGGGAAATTACATGGAACAGTACTATTATAATAGGATGAATAAAATAGAACAGGCAGTTTACCATGCCTTGTATCAGGGATTTTTAAATATAGATGAAGAGATTCAGATTCCAAGACTGGAGGGTGAGGCACTCTATAATGTCTTTTTCAAGCTCCGGCTGGATCATCCGGAAATTTTCTGGGCAACAGGCTATAAGTATAAATATTACAACGATTCTCCCAATCTGATTTTTGTGCCGGAATATTTATTTGAAAAAGCAAAGATAAAAGAACATCAGAAAGCCATGACAGCCCGCGTAGAGAAAATCGCAAGAGAAGCGAAGACATTTTCCCAGTGGGACAAGGAAAAATATATACACGACTTTTTATGTGAAAGTATACATTATGATAAGCTGAAAAAACCTTATTCCCATGAGATTATCGGACCTTTAGGGCATGGGGTAGGCGTATGTGAAGGAATTGCAAAATCCGTGAAGGTATTGTGTGATGCCCTTGGAATCTGGTGTATGATCGCAGTGTGTGGAAATAATCCGGAAAAAGGGATTAAGTACCGTCATACATGGAATATCGTAAAGATTGACGGACAGTATTATCACCTGGACGTAACATTTGACAATACGCTTGGCAATTATGAGAAAAAAGAAAATCAGAAACCGGAAAACAAAACTTCACGCAACACATCGGGAAAGAACAAAGCCGGAAAAGCGGAACAGATGGATTTCAGGTACGATTATTTTAACCTGGATGATAAAAACATTTTCCGGGATCACGAACCACTGTTGTATCCGGCTCCAGCATGCAACGAGGGCGGACACTTCTATTATAAAGAAAAGAAACTGTCATTTACAAAGATAGAAGATGTATACAAGCGGTCGCTTCAGGCAGCGAAGAAAGGACGCGTGCTGACCTTTCACTGGCGAGGTGGTTATCTGACCAAAGAAGTGTTAAAAGAACTTCTGGAAGAAATCGAAAAAGCTGGATGTGAGAAAAATAAACAGCCTCAGATCAGTCTGAACTGGGCACAGGCAGTCTTGAGGGTGGAGTATCAGGAACTGCCGGAAGGCATGATCAGAGAAACGAAAGTTGTGATGGAAGATGCCAATGAAGGAGAGAGATAATTGGAAACAGAGAAAAGCACAGAAAATGTGTGGAAAGCAGAACAAAAGAATAAAGAAAATGTGGAAAATCAGGCGTACCAGATTAGTCAGGAGAGAGCTTTGGAGATGCTGGAAGAACTTTTGGAACAAGATCAGTTCGAATTACTTCTGCCAGAGTATAAACTGGTTTATATGATGAACGATGCAGTGGAAAGCTTTCTTGTATTTTACGGTGCGCGAATGACCGGAATTTATCAGGACGATTATGAAGGACCACTGGATGCATCAGTTACCTATGAAAATGGAGAATATGTGCTTGTGGTACATCAGGACGATTCCGTTGTAACGCTCTTTTACCAGTCGCTGTCAGTGGAAGTACATTTATACAATTATGGAGAAATCGGACATTTCTGGGTGGAAGGGTACGAATACTTAAGACAACTGGAATATCGCATTGCAATTTTACGGGACAAATTAGAATATCTGGGACCGGAATTCTGCACACCGACAGAACAGAAACTGGCAATGTTAGAACAGTTCCCACCACTCAATTACTGCTGTTACCCGGCGGTGCCGGATCAATATATTGTACCAAAAGATAATCCGTGGCAGCCGTCAGAAGAGGCAATCACAGTCATGGAAGAATTCGCAGAAGAAGCAGACGATAAAAGCATGATAAAGTTATTAAAATATTACCGGAAACATCATGGTATGAGAATGAGTCGTTACATAGCCGTAAAATTACATCAGACAAAACATGTACGCTTCATAGAACTTCTGACAGAAAAACTCAAACAAGAAGCCGCAAACTATCCAAACCGGAGTTTCGGAAAAGAAGCTGATGAAAGACATCAGAAACTTATCAGTCAGGCAAAAAAAGAGCAGGCAGAACTTTATCAGCAGGGAATCAAATCCGAGGTACTAAGAGAAGAGCCATTCGTCACCGCACAAGACGAACTCGACTATAAGGTTTATCTCATGATTTATAAGTGGCAGGGAAAAAACAGGGGCGTCAATGTCAGAAGAATAAATTAAATTTCCAAAATAAAAAGAGCCCTCCCACCGGAAGACTCTCAAAGGAAAAAGTATGAAAAAGAAAATTGTTATTTATATCTCAGCATCTCTCTTGCTGATGTCTATATAATAATGAAAAAATGTTTTCGATTTGTGTTTAGATTGTTAAAAAAGTGTGAATCATGGAAAAGAAAAGTTTTGATGCAATTTTTATCTGTTATAGACAAGAAAAAAGGGAAAAAAGAGGCTAAAATGAATTTTACAATTTAAAATCTTGCAAATTCCATTGTTATTTTCTTAACTATTGTCAAAAAATGAAGTTGTCATATTTTTATCTTGCATTTCTCAGAAAAATCCTGTAAACTAAATCAAAAGTGCATGTAATCCGTGTGGGGCAGATGAACTATCATGCGACTTTTCGGTCAAGTTGTAATTGCCCGTGGGATTAGAGAGAAAAAGGCTAATTGCAAACCAATAAAAAAAGAGAGGAAGAAGACAATGAAACAGTTCAAGAAAGTTCTGGTGGCGAACCGTGGGGAAATCGCCATTCGAGTATTCCGCGCGCTCAATGAGCTCGGAATTGTGACAGTCAGCATTTATTCTAAGGAAGACAGATACGCTCTTTTCCGTTCCAAAGCAGACGAATCCTATCCCCTGAATCCTGATAAAGGACCAATCGATGCATATCTTGATATTGATACAATTATTAAGATCGCACTGAATGCAGGCGTAGATGCAATCCATCCTGGATATGGGTTCCTGTCAGAGAATCCGGAGTTTGTAGATGCATGTGAACAGAATGGCATTACATTTATTGGACCTTCCAGTGATATTATGAGAGCAATGGGAGATAAGATTTCTTCCAAACAGATTGCCATTGCAGCAGATGTACCAATCATTCCTGGAGTAGATCACGCGATGAAGTCTTATGAAGAGGCAGCGAAGATCGCAGACATGGTCGGATATCCGATTATGCTGAAAGCTTCCAACGGTGGTGGCGGACGCGGTATGCGTATTGTCAATGATCCGGCTGATCTGGAAAAAGAATTCAACGAGGCGAGAAATGAATCTAAAAAAGCTTTCGGTGATGATATGATTTTCGTTGAGAAGTATTTGAAAGGACCAAAGCATATTGAGGTTCAGGTGATCGGAGATAATTACGGCAATGTTGTGCATCTGTTCGATCGTGACTGCTCTGTGCAGAGACGTCACCAGAAGGTCGTAGAGTATGCGCCGGCATTTACCATTCCAGACGAGACAAGAGAGAAGATTTTTGATGCAGCAATCCGTCTTTGTAAAAATGTTGGATATGTCAATGCAGGAACACTGGAGTTTCTGGTAGACAGAGATAACAATCCATACTTTATTGAAATGAATCCTCGTATTCAGGTAGAGCATACAGTCAGTGAGATGGTGACAGGAATTGATATCGTGCAGGCTCAGATCATGGTTGCAGAAGGATATGCTCTTGATTCAGAGGAGATACATATTAAATCACAGGAAGATGTTACATGTAACGGATATTCTATTCAGACTCGTGTTACTTCTGAAGATCCGGCAAATAACTTCCTGCCGGATACAGGTGAGATGACAGTATATCGTTCCGGTTCCGGTAATGGTATCCGTCTGGACGGTGGCTGTGCATATGTCGGAGCCGTTGTATCACCACACTATGACAGTCTGCTTGTAAAGATTATTTCTCATGACCGTACCTTTGCAGGCGCAGTGAGAAAATCCGAGCGTGCCCTTCAGGAGATGCGTATCCGTGGAGTTAAGACAAATATTCCGTTCCTGATCAATGTGCTGAACCACCCGACATTCCAGTCCGGTCAGTGTTACACAACATTTATCGAGGAGACACCGGAGTTATTCCGCCTGACACACAGCCTGAACCGTGCGACTAAGATCATTGAGTTTATCGGTGATCGTATCATCAATTCTGACATGGGTAAGAAGAAACAGTTCGATAACCGTATTCTGCCGACATTTGACCATGATAAACCGGTCTATGGTGCAAGAGATGAATTTTTAAAACTTGGTGCAGAAGGCTACATGCAGAAGATTTTAAAAGAAGAAAAGCTTTATGTTACAGATACAAGTATGCGTGATGCGCAGCAGTCACTGGTGGCAACACGTATGCGTAGCAAAGATCTGTGCGGTGCCGCTTATGCGACAAATGCATTTATGCAGAACGCATTTTCAGTAGAGGCATGGGGAGGTGCTACATTTGATACAGCGTACCGATTCCTGAAGGAGTCACCGTGGAAACGTCTGACAACTTTAAGAGAGCGTATGCCGAACACATTGATCCAGATGTTGCTTCGTGCGTCCAATGCCGTTGGATACAGCAACTATCCGGACAACCTTGTAAAAGAGTTCATTCAGATCTCAGCAGAGAATGGAATCGATGTATTCCGTATTTTTGACAGTCTGAACTGGATCGAGACTATGAAACTGCCAATCGAGGAGGCACTTAAGACTGGAAAGATCGTTGAAGGTGCAATCTGCTATACAGGAGATATTACAAGTCCGAACGAGACAAAGTATACATTAGATTATTATGTGAAGATGGCGAAAGAACTGGAGTCCTTAGGATGCCATTCTATTGCGATCAAGGATATGGCAGGACTTCTGAAGCCGCTGGCAGCAAAAGAACTGATCAGCACACTGAAGAGAGAACTTCATGTACCATTACATTTGCATACACACGATTCCACGGGAAATGGTGTAAGTACTGTTATGATGGCGGCAGAATCCGGCGTAGATATTGTCGACCTGGCAATTGAGTCTATGTCATCACTGACCAGTCAGCCGTCTATGAACGCAGTAGCAGAGGCACTTCGTGGAACAAGACGTGACACAGGCCTGAAGCCGGAGGAACTGACAGAATTAAGTCACTACTACAGCCGTGTGCGTGAAGTATATGCACCATTTGAAAGTGATATGAAATCTCCAAACACAGAGATTTACAAATATGAGATTCCAGGAGGACAGTACTCCAACTTGCTTGCACAGGTAACAAGTATGGGATCACCGGATGATTTTGAAGCAATCAAGGGACTTTACAAAGACGCCAATGATCTGCTTGGAAACATCGTAAAAGTAACTCCAACTTCCAAGGCAGTTGGTGATCTGGCTATCTTTATGTACAAGAATGGCCTGACAAAAGATAATATTCTGACAGAAGGTGCCGGATTATCCTATCCGGATTCCGTCGTATCTTATTTCCAGGGTATGATGGGACAGCCGTATGGTGGATTCCCGAAGGAACTGCAGAAGATTGTCCTGAAAGATATTAAACCACTGACAGAACGTCCAGGTGCACTTCTCCCGGCAGTTGATCTGGATCAGATTAAGAAGGATCTGTGCGAGAAATATCATTATGAGGATCGCTCAGAAGCAGATATGTGCAAGAAAGCAGTCAGCTATGCGCTGTATCCGAAGGTATATGAGGACTATTGCGAACACTTTGAGATTTACAATGATGTTACAAGATTGGAAAGTCACGTATACTTCTATGGCCTTAGAAAGGGTGAGGAGACTTACTTGAAGATTGGCGAAGGAAAGGAACTTCTGATCAAATATCTGGAAGCAAGTGAGCCGGACGAGGACGGATACCGTACATTGATGTTCCAGGTAAATGGATCTATCCGTAACGTCAAGATTCTGGATAAGAAATTGGAGATCAAGACAGATCGTAAGCTTAAGGCAAGCAAGTCCAATCCGAAACAGCTTGGAGCAAATATCCCAGGTATCGTAGGAAATGTTCTTGTCAAAGAGGGAGATCCGGTCAAAGTCAATACACCGCTTCTTACTCTGGAAGCTATGAAGATGGAGACAATCGTTGTATCTACGATCGAAGGTGTTGTAGACAAGATTTATGTAAAACCAGGTGAGACAGTGCATCAGGACGATCTGATGATGTCCTTCCAGTAAAAAGATTTTTGAAAAAAGCCTTGAAAAGGACTAATCAGAGGATTATAATCAAATACAGATAAGAGAGATTCTTCGGGGCAGGGTGTAATTCCCAACCGGCGGTAAAGTCCGCGACCCGCTGTGTAAGTGTATGCAGTGGCTGATCTGGTGAGATTCCGGAACCGACAGTAAAGTCTGGATGAGAGAAGAATTATGGTGAATGTATGTCAGTCCCCCGAAGCGTAAGCGTCGGGGGATTTTGTGTTGTCAAGCATACGACAAAAAGGTCCGGTGAACCTTTTTAGTGATACATTCTAAAGAAGCATAGTTCCAAAAGAAGTATTCTTTCTTACTTAAAATAAAAGAGGGCAGTGCCTGAGGTTTTCATTTGCACAGCTCAGACACACCGCAGATAAAAAGGAGAGAAAGAAATGAGTACAAATGTAGCAACACAGAACAAGTCAAACACAGCAGGTATGTCAAAAGTAAGATTCATTACCCAGGTGGGAATGCTGGGGGCAATTGCAGTTATTTTAATGGCATTTGAAATACCGCTTCCATTTGCACCGGCATTTTACAAGATTGATTTCAGCGAAGTTCCGGCACTGATCGGCTGCTTTGCAATGGGACCGGCAGCAGGAGCAATGATTGAACTTATTAAAATCGTATTACATCTTCTGATCAGTGGAACATCTACAGCAGGTGTCGGTGATATTGCCAACTTTGCAATTGGTTGTGCCTTTATTCTTCCGGCAGCATGGATCTATAAAGCAAAACACTCCAGAAAAAGTGCAATGATCGGAATGGCAGCAGGAACTGTATTTATGGCATTTATCGGTTGCTTTTTAAATGCATATGTATTACTTCCGGCTTATGCAAAAGCATTTAGCATGCCAATCGATGCGTTGGTAGGAATGGGAACAGCAGTAAATGGTCATATTACGAATTTACTTACATTTGTCGTATTTGCAGTAGCACCATTTAACCTTTTGAAAGGTGCAATGGTATCCGTTGTAGTACTTCTGATCTACAAGAAGATCAGTCCGATTCTGAAAATGAGATAATATCAGCTGGGGTTTTGTTCCAACATCATTGTATAGAAGGAAAATATTAAAAAATAGCAGGTGGATATATGGCACTCAATGTCAGAGTTTAAATATGATATTGAAAGCGATATGTTTACCTGTTATTTTTTATATAATAAGAAATTGTATTTTCTATTATG
>OLSG01002915.1_pt1 | contig 13361 bp, 8 predicted proteins | sample 1673041 | NCBI WGS metagenome assembly OLSG01 (sample SAMEA3136749, study PRJEB25190) | human gut metagenome | reverse complement strand
TCCTTGGGTTGCGGCAAGGTCAGTTGTATGTAGCCGGTGATTCGGATATTCGGTTATCAAGGTGCCAAGGGGGAAAGAGGGCTTATTTTGTCCCGCTATACTGTATACTCGCAAAAGGGTGCCAAAATTCGAGAAAAAATTTGCATTTTCCGTATTTTTTTCGGCGCACTATTTGTATACCCTGACAACGCTGGAATTACATATTCTTGTTTGCATAATTTATAAAATTAACTTTATGGCACGAATAACGACTGTATCTTAAGAGTAAGGCGGTTAAAAAGGTATTGTGCAGTTGCGCAAAACCGATCTGCATTTTCTTGCTTTTGAGGCGATTTAGTACTATAATAATTACAGTAAGTTCAAAAGTGATGGACTTGATCGGTTGTAGGGTCACGATTATGCAAAATCGAAATACCAATTTGAATGACATCTATATGTCGGATCGCTTGCAGGCACAGCTGCAGCAGATCGACCAATACGCAATGACCTGCGTGGTTGCTCCCATGGGTTACGGTAAAACCACCGCCGTCAACTGGTTTTTGGGTGAACGCAGCAAAGCGCCCGGTACACGGGTGGTTCGCATCAGTGTTTACTCCGACAGTCTGGCAATCTTCTGGCGGAATGCACAGTCAGCCTTTGCACATGCGGGCCTTGATTTCCTGCGCCAATATGAATTGCCGTCGGACCTTCAAGGCGCCATGCTGGTGATGGATGACCTGAACCGCGCGTTGGTCGGAACAGGCCCGTTCTATATTTTTCTGGATGATTACCATCTGCTGCAAGGTCCCCGCTGCGCACATTTTCTTTGCAAATGTGCTGTCAGGCTCCCTAAGAATGTACATATCATTGTGGCCAGCAGAAACCACTTCCTTTCGGAGGCTGAAATCGCGAAGCTGTGCAGCAGGGTATGTATCCTTGGCCCCAAGCAACTGCGGCTGGACAAGGATGACCTTGCTGTCTACACCCGCCGCTGCGGTGTCGACCTGACAGAGACTCAGCTGCAGCAGCTTCTCTACGCGACGGAGGGCTGGATCTCAGCCGTCTATCTGAATTTGCGGACCCTGGCGGACCGCGGTGCCCTGCCGGAGCGCGGTTCTGATATATACAACCTGCTTACGGCTGCCATGATCGACCCGCTGCCGCCCATGCAGCAGGAATTTTTAACCGTGCTGAGTCTGGCCGATGAGTTTACCATCGAAATGGCCAAAGCTGTCACAGGGCGGGAGGATGCCGCCGAGCTGCTGGCAGATTTGACCACCCGCAATGCTTTTGTAAAGCGCTTGCCGGACAGTGACCGCTACCGCTGCCATCACGTGATGAAGCATTGCGCCATGCGGGCGTTCCATAAGCTGTCGGCAGAGAAGCAGACCGTCTATTACGACCGATACGGCCAATGGTATGAGCAGCATGGGCACCTGCTGCACGCCATGACGGCCTACCGCGCGTGCGGCGATTATGATGCGCTGCTGCGTGTGATTGAGAAGGACACCGGCATTCGTCTGGCCATCACACGGCTCAAAATAGTCCTGGCCGATCTGGATGCCTGCCCAAAATCAACGCTGAAGGAACACCCGATTGCCCTGCTGGTGCTGATGCGTTGTATGTTCAACTGGCATCAGATTCCCAAAATGCTGGAATTGAAAAACCTTCTGTTGGAGACGGTTGAAGAGCACCCCGCATGGCCCGGAGAATACCGCAGAAACCTGTTAGGGGAGTGCGACCTGATCACAAGCTTCCTTTTTTATAATGATATAGCGGCCATGAGCGTACTGCACCGCAGCGCCAGCGAAAAAATGACGCGCCCGGCTATCAGTATCCAAAAAGCGAACGGCTGGACATTTAATTCGCCCTCAGTGCTGATGATGTACCACAGCAAACCAGGTGCGCTGGATGCCGAGCTGGCCGAGATAGACCGCTGTATGCCGCACTACTGTAAAATTACAGATAATCACGGCATAGGGGCTGACCGCCTGATGCAGGCGGAAGCTGCTTTTACGCGCGGGCAGCTTGATGATGCAATGATTGCGCTGGAGCGCACCTATGCGCAGACGGACGGCAGCGGGCAGGAGAATATTGCGCTCTGCGGTGACTTTCTCTCGCTTCGGCTTTCCCTGTTCGGTCAGGGTGCTCCGCGTTATACGCCGCTGGGGCGCTATGAGCTACTGCAGCAACAGCACAATGTCCCGTGGGTACGCTTTTGGGATGCCTGCTGTGCCTACTATTATGCGCTGCTTGGGCAGGAAGAAGCGATACCGGAGCCGTTCCGCCTGCATCGGTTGGAGGGCATAAACTTTCTTGCGCCCGGGCGTCCGATGATTCTGCTGATTGAAAATCAGGTCTATCTGGCCCAAAAGGCGTGGCCGAAGGTTATAGGCCGAAGTGAAAAGCTGCTCGAGGGCGCCGCCGCTTTCCGTTACAGTCTGGTTGCGCTGTACCTGCGCATCCAGACGGCTGCCGCCTACGCGATGATGGCCAAACAGACCGAGGCTGCCGCGCTGCTGCAGGAAACCCTGCAGGAAGCAAAAATGGATGGTCTGGTGCTTCCTTTTGCGGAAAACTACCGCTATCTAAAGCCGCTTCTGCAAGATATGCCGCAAGATGCTTTTACAAGCCGGATTCAAACACTGGGCGAGGCGTTGGAAACGCACTGCGCCGAACTCCTGCATGCCCGTACCTACCCGGCAGGGTTTGATGTGCTGACAGAGCGTGAGCGCGAAATCTGCGCACTGATTGCCGCAAGGCTTTCCAACCGTGAGATCGCGACGAGACTGTTTCTATCCGAGGGCAGCGTCAAGCAATATTGCAACCGCATTTATTCTAAGCTGAACATTGAGGGGGACACCCGCTCCAAACGCCGGCGGCTGGCCGCATGGATGGCAAATTGTTAACCTTTGGGTAATAGATATTCTGATAAATCCACTGTACTATACTAGGTATAGTGGATTTTTTGTACCCTTTTGTCTGCTTAGACTATTTTAAGGAAAAGCGATAAGGGCAATTTCAAGTAAATTCGGATATATTTATCAGGCATACCGGGGTTTGGCCCTGTTTATTTATAGATATCCCCGCAACAAAGAGAAAGGATTGAATAGAAACTATGCACAGTAAACTCATACGGTTGCAAACCGCCCTGTTGACGCTGGCACTCCTGTTCACGGTGCTGATCCCTGTCTCTGCCTATGCAGAGGGGGAAAACACCGCGGCGCAGGCAAATGCCAACAGTGAAACCATCAGCGATCCCAACACGTTTAATGCGTGGGAGTACACACAGGCCTATAACAACGCCACCACAGGCCGTATTTGGGCCGATAAAACGGTGGAGGAAGGCGAAATCACCTTCAGCGGCGAACTGAAAGACCAGCCCGCCATCAAGGTGTCCGATACCGAAGGCGCTGATTTCCTGGTCGCGCTGTCTGCGCTGTCCTCCTATGCGTCTACCACCACCACCAATACGCAGGCCCTGGATATTGTCATGGTGCTGGATGCCTCCGGCAGTATGGATGACCCCATGGGCGGTAACACAAAGCGCATTGAGGCGCTGAAAAACGCTGTCGGTGCCTTTATTGACAACGCCAAAACTCAGAACGCGAAAATCACGGATACAGATAAGAAAATCAAACTTTCCATTGTGAAATTTGCGGGCAATAAAACGGACACGATTGGCAATAATACCTACCGCGACGGCCAGTACACATACAACAACTCACAGATCGTAAAGGAACTTACCGTATGCGAGAACAACGGTGCCGCTGCGCTCCAAAATGCAGTCAAAGCCATTAAGCCTGCCGGTTCCACACGGGCGGATTATGGCTTGCAGCATGCCCAAACCGAGTTGACTAACCATGGACGCCCCAATGCCAAACAGGTCGTCATCTTCTTTACCGATGGCGAGCCTAACGCCAGCAACGGGTTTGATGATGACATTGCTTCCTCTGCCATCGCAACGGCTAAATCCCTCAAGGCGGCAGGTGCCGAGGTTTACACGGTCGGCATCTTTAGCGGTGCGAACCCGAACGCCTCTGTTACCGCTGACGGAACTTCAAAAGCAAACAAGTACATGCAGGCGGTCTCCAGCAACTACCCCCTTGCCACCTACACCTGGACTCCTGGTTTTTGGGGCGGTCACGGGAGCTGGAACTTCGGCACCAAACCCGACAAGGCAGATTACTATATGGCGGCTTCCAGCGCTGATGGGTTGAAGACGGTCTTTGAGAACATCTTCAATTCCATATCTGTCACACTGGAAGGCCCCACGCAGGTTACGGACAAACCCGAAACAGACGGCTACGTAACTTTCGATGATCCCCTGGGCGATTATATGGAAGTCAAGAGCTTTGAGGCCGTTGCCTTTTCCGACCAGGTCTTTACGCAGGTGGACCAAATCCCCACCGACACGGTGGATACCTATATCTTTAAGGGTGAGCATAAAGACACGGTCAGCGGCGCCTACCCCAAGACAGCCGATTTGAAAGACATCATCATCACCGTCACCCATGGCAGCGGCGCAGAGGGCGACCGTGTGCAGGTCAAAATCCCTGCCAGTATGCTGCCCCTGCGGTATTATCAGGTCACAAACACCGATGGCAAGGCGACGCTGAAAGTCAACGACGCCCAGCCCATCAGCGTCATCTACTCTGTCGGCCTTAAAGGCACGGTGCGCGATCAGATCACGTCCGGCAATATAACCGATAACACTCTTGCCAGCTATGTTGCAGCAAATACCGAAGACGGCAAGGTCAGCTTCTACTCCAACAAATTTGATTCCACCAAAAAAACGGCAGATGGCGAAAAAACCATCGGCTCGACCACTGCCACCTTTACCCCGGCAACAAGCAATAGCTTCTACTATCATACCGAGGACGCCCCGCTGTTTACCGAAGATGGTAAGCCGGTCACCACTTTTGAAACGGGCACAACCTATTACTATAAGCTGAACTACCTGTATCAAGACCCGAACGACCATAATAAAACGCTTTCCAAGACCGATATGGTACCCATGCACATTGATGATCCTGATGAGGTTGGAAAATGCATTGGTGAGACAGACGGCAAATGCTATATCAAAAAGAGCACCAAAAAAGGCAGCTTGCCCTCCGCCATTGATAGCCAGCTGGGCGATAAGGATAAGGAAAAGGGCGGCAACAAAACCGGCACCGCCGAACGCCGCATTGACTTCCAGTGGAACCTTGCCACAAACATGGGTGTGCTGTACCTTGGCAACAACGGTAAGCTGACCATGGATGCCACAGGCAGCGTGAAGGTTACCAAGGTGGTTACAGCCGCTGAGGGCCTGCACCCGGACGCAAACACCGACTTTACGATGAAGTTTGAGTTGGCGGGCAATAATGTGAACGCCAATGCCGAGTACAAGTATACTGTTACCGGCACTGAGGAAACCAAAACCATCAAGAACGGCGGCACTTTCACCCTGAAAGACGGCCAGACTGCCGAGATTGTGGGCTTACCCGTAGGCAGCAACTATACCATCACGGAACAAGATCTGCCCGCAGGCTACAACCAGACGAGCATTACCGATAACGGCACGGGCAAGGTCACGGCAGGTACAGCCCAAGAAGTCGCGGTGACCAACACCTATGAACCCGAGGGAATTACGGTAGACCCAGATACCGACAATTATCCGTTCAGGGCTGAAAAGATTCTGCAGGGCCGCGATTGGCGGAACAGCGATACCTTTACCTTCCAGCTGCAGGCTGTCGCTGGCGCCCCGCTGCCCAAAGAAGCTACTGAATCTAATGGCATACGCTATACTGAGTACACGGTGACGGGTAAGACTGGCACCGACGGAACGGCTGTCGACTTTAACTTCGGAAGTGTCACCTTCACGAAACCCGGCACTTATGAGTACGACATCACCGAGATTATCCCCACCGACAAAATCCCCGGCGTTTCGTATGACAGCTCCTTCTACCATGTGACCGTTACCATCGTGGACGATGGCACTGGCAAGCTGATGATGAATCAACCTGCTATTGAGCATATATTCGACAGTGACATAACCACAGATGCGCAGATTGCCACGTTTACCAACACCTTTGCAGATAAAGAAGAGGAACTTGACATTCAGGCAACGAAAATCTACGAGGACGAGGATGGCAATCGGATGAAGTTGACTGAAGGTCAGTTCAACTTCAAGCTCGAAGCGGCAACGGTGGACGAGCAAAATACGCCACTGTCTGGCAACAACGCCCCCATGCCGATCAACGCGGCAAGCACCGTCAACAATGCGAACGGTGAGGTTACCTTTGCACCTATTACCTACACGCTGAGCGAAAACGGTGGTAAGATCTATTATTACCAGCTTACCGAAGTGGATGAGCATAAGGCCAATATTGATTACAGCACAGAGCAGTATCTGATTAAGGTTGAGGTTTCTACCGACACAACAGACGCAACAGCAGGTGAACTGCTGAAAGTCACGCCCACCTACTATAGGTGGAACGCAACGGAAAGCAAGTGGGAACCCGTAAACGCCAACGAACTGACCTTCACCAACAAATTTACAGGTACAACCACGGCTCAGCTGGGCGTAAGCAAGAGCATTTCCGGCCGTGACTGGAATAGTAAAGATTCGTTCACCTTTGAACTTGCGGCAGAAGCCGGTGCCCCGATGCCCACTAATGAGGGCGGCGCAACCGCAACGGCAACCGAAAGCACTCCGGCCCCCACATTCGGTGAAATCACCTACACAAAGGCGGGTATTTACAACTATACCATCACGGAGACGAGCAAACCCACCAGTGGTATGACCAATGCCCCGGCTGTCACCGCCACCGTCACGGTTACGCTGAATGCCACCACCAACAACCTGGAAGCCAAGGTTGATTACAGCGATACCGACACCAACGGCAAAGCCAAGTTTGTAAACACCTACAATACAACACCATACCAGGCCAACACCAAAGACCTGTTCAAGGTGACAAAGGTGTTGAGCGGCCGCAACTGGAACGATACGGATACCTTCACCTTCACCCTGAGCTGTGAGGGCGATGCCCCCATGCCGGCTCTTGGCAACCGTACCGCTGCCGTCAACAAGGAAAATCAGACCGCCGCCTTCGGCGGAAACGATCCGCTGGTATTCGACACCGCAAAAGATTACGTTTACTTCATCCGCGAGAACCCCGGTACCATTGCGGGCATCACCTACGACACCACCGTTTATAAGGTCGTGGTAAAGGTCAAGGATGACGGCAATGGCAGCTTGAACGGTACAACCAAGTATTATAAGAGCGACAAGGATGGCAATTTCTCTGAAACCGAGAACATCGCAACCTTTAACAACACCTATTCTGCCCAGCCCGTTAAGGTTACTCTGACCGCTCACAAGTCTCTGGACGTTAAAGTCGGCACGCGTGAATTGCACGAGAAGGAATTCTCGTTCAATTTGTATGAAGCCGATGGAACAACTCTTGTTGACACTGCATCGAACGACGAGAAGGGCAATATTACATTCTCGCCCCTTATTTTTAAGGCTGTAGGCGATAAGACCTACATCATCCGTGAGGTGACTAACAGCAACCTCGGCGGCATCACCTACGATACCAGTGCATACGAGGTCTCTTTCTCCATCACCGATAACGGTAAGGGCCAGCTTGAAGCCAGCACCCCTGTTTATAAGCTGAACGGTGAAGGCGAAGATGTTGGCGGTGCAGAGTTTGTAAACACCTACACGGCAACGCCGGGCGCGGATCTTTCCTTCACTCCCCAGGCCACCAAGCAGCTGACCGGCCGCGATCTGGAGGATGGCGAGTTCGTCTTCATTGTTACCGACGATGAAAACAACAAGGTTTCCACCGGCAAGAACTATGGCAATGGCAAGGACAACATTACCTTCACCCCGATTGGCTTCGGCAATACCCAGGCAGAGTATACCGCACTGCTTGCCGACCTGCCGACCGAGCAGCCTACCGAGGATGAAAAGCCCGTTGTAGACGAGCAGCCCACTGCAACCGAGCAGCCCACTGCGACCGAGCAGCCCACTGCAACCGAGCAGCCCACTGTAACCGAGCAGCCCACAGCGACCGCGCAGCCCACCGCGACCGCGCAGCCCACTGTAACCGAGCAGCCCACTGCGACCAAGCAGCCCACTGCGACCAAGCAGCCCACCGAGGACAACCAGCCCGATGTGCATCGCCAGCCCGCTTTGCTTGCGCTGACCCCCGATGAAAACAACGACGGGGAAGCCGCGCTGCCCGAGGAAGTGGAAAAACTGCTGACGCATTGGTACACCATCCGTGAGGTCAAGCCTACCGATACCAAGGGCATTACCTACGATTCCACTGTCTATAAGTTGTGTGTGAAGCTTCATGATGTCAGCAATGGCACTGGTATCTTGACTGTCGAGAGCGCTACCTATTATAGGGTCAACGGAGACAAGTTGGAGCCGATTGATGGTACGCCGACTTTCCGCAACAGCTATACCGCAGCGGATTCCGACGCAGTAACCGTTACCCTGCAAAAGAACCTGACCGGCCGTGCTCTGGACGCAGGCGAATTCACATTTAAGCTGTCCTGCCCGGAGGACGCAGCGCACAATGGCCTGACCGGCACCAATGATGCCAGCGGCAATGTGACATTTACGCTGACCTATAAGGATCTTAACCACGACCAGAGTGATGCCGACCCCACCACTTACACCTACACGGTTTCGGAGGTCAAGGGCAGCGCCGAGGGCGTAAGCTATGATGACCGAACCTATACCTTCAGTGTTTCGGTGCAGGACAATGGCACCGGCAAGATGCAGGCACGGCTTACGGAAGTGCCCGCAAGCATGACCTTTACAAATACCTACACGCCGAAGGCCACGCCTACGCCCACTCCCACAGTCACACCCAGCCCGGAGCCTTCTGCCACCCCCGCACCCACAGCTACCCCCGCACCTACCGCCACCCCGAAGCCCGTTGCTACCGCAACACCTGCCCCGATGACGCACATTCCGCAGACTGCGGACGCATTCCCGCTGACGCTGCTGATTGCTATTCTGGCTATCAGCGGCGGCGCGGTTGCCCTGCTGATCGTGGGCAAAAAGCGCAGCAAAAAGTAATTCCCTCATAGTTTCCTAAATAGCAGACCCCCTCCCATACCGCCAGCAACAGCGGTGTGCGGAGGGGGTCTGCCTTTATCTGTTAAACAAAATAACCCTCGACTCATAAATCGAGGGTTGGATAATTATTCTTCCGAATCCTTAAGCAGGTTTCGCAGAGTACTGCGGAACTCGCGCATCTCATTTTTACCAAGGGTGTGAAATAGTTCATTTGCATACCATTCGGCACGACTTTTGGTAGGCGCAAAGGTCCGCGAGAATGTTTTTCCGCTATGCACAAAGCCGACTTCCTGAACCAGTTCCTTTGACAGCAAGCCATTCAAAATTGCAAAAATAGAGCGATCTTTAAAGCATCTCGTATCAGGCGATCCCGCTTGTTGAAGAATCTGTAATTGAGTCATCGGCTCTTTAGCATTCCAAAGAATGTTCATCACCTGATCTTCGGATTTGGTGAGGTAAAACACGCGGTTATCCTTCATGGCTTCCTCACTTGCTTAGAACGATTACACTTATTTATGCTAATTATAACGCATTTTTACGGGCGTTAATACGGATGTTATCAGAACAAGCAGCTTTGTAATAGATTGGTCACTGCTGTGTTTGAAGTGAAGATGATGGTTTGGGTAAAGTGTTCCATACTATGGGCCTTCCCTTGGGGAGCACCTGCCAAGCTGGCGGTAGAAACAAAGCCGCTGAAATACTTCTTGGGTTGCGGCTAGATTAGTCGTATGTGGCCGGTGATGTGGATATTCTGTTATCAAGGTGCAGATGTCGGGAGATATTCTTTGCCTCTCTATACTATATACTCGCAAATGGATGCCAAAATTCGAGGGATAATTTGCGGTTTTTCAAAATGATTCTTCGTTGAACGGAATCTAAAATACTTGTTTGGGAGTTGTGGGGTAGCCTAAAACAAAAGGCGCTGTTACACATGTTTTGCTTTCATCCAAATGTGCTTTTTGATTCTTCGATTCTACGAATAAAAGGGGCTGTCACATGTGCAACAGTCCCCCTTTGCCAGAGAAAGATTAGACCTTGAATGTCCGAATCATTTCGAGAAATGCAATCACAAGGATATGATGCAAATCCTCATCAAAAACCCCATTCACGAAGCTGTACTTCCGCAGCAGGGGTTTATACTGCTCATAGAGTTTGTCTACGGCCTCTTTGTCACCATGGTGTGCCCTTACCAGAATATGCTTAAACATTCCCATATTACTTGGCCTCCATCTTTTTGCGAATCCGTGCAGTTGCATTTTTCTTATGCGTGCTGACCGTACTGGGCTTGATGCGCAACTCCTTGGCAGTCTCCTTTACGCTCATCTCGTTGATGTAGAGGCATGTGATAACCGCATACTCTCTAACAGGAAGATTCTGCAGATGTTTGTCAGTCTCTTCCAACATCAGCTTTTCTTCAATGCACTCTTCAACAGATATCTCAATTCTGCAGGATACACTCTCTAAGTAAGAGGCATTTGCTTCAAAGGAAACTTCCTTCGTCTCCTTCTGGTTCCGCAGATATGAAACTCTCTTGTTGTGCAGAACCTTGTCCAGTTTTCCGGTGAATTGTGCTAGCAGTTCGACATCCTCACCAGAAATTGATTGATTGTAGGATTTTTTTTCCTTTGCCATCGTAAACCTCCTGAATTTTGAGTCTCCTTGAATAGACCTCAAAACTCGGAGGGGCGCGGGCAGAAAGTGGATTTACTTTTCTTCCATCCAACCAAGGAATGTCTGCAATTTCTGTATGTCACCGTCATCGAGGTCTTGCAGTCGGTTAAAGATATTGATACGGTCGGTTTCATCCCCGGCACCGGTAAAGAACTCCTGCGGGGTTACGCCGAGGTATTCACAGATGCGCAGAAATTCGTGCATCGAGGGCATTGCCTTGCCGATCGAAATACTGCGCATATAGCTGCCGCTTTTGCCAAGGTCAAGGCTCATTTTATGTTCAGAAACGTGGAGGCGATGGCGCAGCTGCGTGATGCGCTTACGGACAAAATTCTCATATTCGGCTACCTGGAGCAAGCAGATACACCCTTTCCCATTTATACTATAATATGTAAATATTGTAATATAAATCGCGGTAGAGCGTTCAGCATTGATGTATCAGTTTTCGCGGGATTGCCAATATGTTGACGATTGAATACTGAATTTTGAAAAAAGTTTTTTCAGGCGCGGTGTATCAGATAAGCAGCAGGTCGGGAAAGTGCAGAATATGGTCGATATGCGCAATCGCCCCGGCTAATGTATCAAAGCGCCCCTCGCACGGATCGGGCACTTCAGTTAAGGCGGTGGGATCTGCCGTAAGACCGTTTTCCTCCAGGCACGCATCAAACGCCTTGCGCATCGCTGCGGCGTTGGCGCGCTTTTCCTTGTCGGTGGCACGCTCATCAAGGTAGATAATGGCATCATATCGGTCGGTTGCGGTGTTATGGGTAATTTCAGCAAAGGTGAACCTGTTTATATAGATATGGAATAAGAGTTCCACCCCCAACTTGTGCAGCTCGCCTTCAGCGCGCTGGCGTTCGGAAATTTGCGCCTTTTCGCCCAACGCAGTGCGCAGCTTCCATAACAATTCATTCCCGTTTGCAGGATAGAACGCAGTACCCTTGGTGTCCCCGATTTCCTCAAAGCAGTATGCCTGCTGCGAGGGCGACAGCAGCCCCTGTTCAGCCAGCTGTATGGCATCGAGAAGATCCTGCCGATAGGATTGCGATAACGACATTGCGAATTCCTTTTTCATAAAAGATCACTCCTTGTTTATAATTGGTGAATCTAGTATGAATTATAATTCTTATTCGTGTCGAAATCACTCGAAAGCAAGGATACAAAGGGGAAAATTCATACAACAATCATCAAGAAGAAAAGGAGCAGTTTCCAACAAACAGCCGGTGTCACTATATGCTAGTAATGGAAGAGGTAATGTGTTTAGAATAGTGACCGACAATATTTTGAACGCTACTTGTGGTTTTATGGACAATCTGCTATAATATCTATATAAAATGTGTAAATCCTCCGGCCATATAAAAAGTCAAACGTCTAAATATCTCAAAGGCGATTGGGATCTGACAGGTGGATTTAGTGGCGGCCCACTTGTGGAATACATTTCCGGATCTGGATATGTGGCTATTGGAATTCATAAAGATGGAAGCACAGTGGATGGCTCACAATATCCAACTTCTTATACAGGCGCTTTGCGAATAACGCAGTCGTTATATACGCTATTTCTTTCTTATAGAGGCGAATAAAATGACAAAGAAAGTGGTTTTCAGCATTTGCTCTGCAATGATAGTAGTTTTTTCCTTTGGGTTTTTCAAAGTAAATTTTTTAGATAGAAAAGAATCGAAGCTCACAGTTACAAATGTGGATTTGCAAGAGAACTGTATCTATGCAATAGCAAAAAACCAGTTGTATGATGCCGATGATGAATACATCATTCATGGAGCATCAGATTATTTGAAAGGGCAAGTTCAACTATCGCAAATTAAAGAAGGCGAAACAATTATCGTGATTTCAAATGGAAAAGTTTTACAATCAGATCCATACCAATTTGATACGATATATGGCATTCGGCCACAATGATTGAGCTTCCGAAAAATACACAAATGATAGTTATGTACGGCGGCAAAATGCCGCCTTAAAATCAGATGGGTTCGGTATCTTCCTCGCCGGTCTCCTCCGACTCATCTTCCATAGGCATTGATAGTTTTGGCATCGGTTGGATAGCGGCTGACTCTAGTTCACATCAACTTGCAACGAAAACGGCTAGTGCTGTAGGCGAAGTATCCTACTGTTACGCAAGCACGGGAAACAGTGATGGATTGAGCAGTAGTGTGGATATGGACACAAGCCAAAGTGGGGGTGTTGTTGGAACTCCTGTTATTATCAATCACCAGAACACATCTACCTATGGAAAACATATAAGTGGAACAACAGATAACTGAACAGCCCCCGTTCCATCTTCCGGGCAAAGCAAAAGCGCCGCAGCGATGTGGCGCTTTTCTATTGCCACAAAGCAGCAAATAGCGGGCTTCCCCACCGTCGTAACGCCCCTCATATCAAACAAAAACGTCCAAAATCGCCCCGAAAGCGAACAGTTTCGGGAGATGTTGGGCGTTTTTCTATTTTCAAAAGCAAATCCGCAAACCCGGCGCGGGCAAGGAGGTGATGCAGATGCCCCGTATGCCGAAATACCTCAAGAGAGAATGGGCGTTCTTTCTTGGAGATTGCGGACGGAAGAAATATAACCCGCTATGCAGAAAGTGCGAAAGGAGCTGCAAGCAGAGCTTCCGTACTT
>OLSG01002888.1_pt1 | contig 13481 bp, 10 predicted proteins | sample 1673041 | NCBI WGS metagenome assembly OLSG01 (sample SAMEA3136749, study PRJEB25190) | human gut metagenome | reverse complement strand
TAATATAATTTTTCCCGCCATGGAATCAATTCTTCGTTTCCAATACGGTAAGGCAGTATATACTCACAGAATTGTTCGAATGAAACGTTTTTCCCCCATGGCTGTTCCCTCCATACTTTGAAAGCCCACTCTATATTGGATACCAAAAATCCGGGATCCATATCCACATCTGCCTTCCATACGATGTCTTTCACATTCTTGGGCTTTCCGCAAAGCTTCGCGGCCGAATCCAATGCTTGCCGGTAAGTATAGCGTCCCGTGCTGAATATTTCGTATGCTTTGTACATGGAGTTCAGTTCGCCACTGTCTGCCCCTTGGTAATATCCCATATTGTCTATCAGAAACAAAGCGGCCTCATATTTCAAAGAATCTTCTTGGTATAATTCCAATATGCCCTTTAACCCGGGATTTTCAGCTAAAACCATATCACGGACATGTTCCTTATCCGTGTGTTCCGAACAACTGACGGCTGAAAACACTGCAACAATCGTGGCAACAGCTACGACCACTATCATTAAAACAACTGTATTTTTCATTTTCATGAGTTTCATACCTTTTTCATCTATTCCGTCTCACGGCACCATCTTTTCACCGTGCCGCATATCCTCCAATATTTCCTTTTTAATCCGTTGGACATCCCGGGAATCCACCTTTATCTTCTTCCGGAAAATTACGTTAGCTACCGAATCTGCCATAAGCGGTCGGTTCCCTGATTTATAAGCATAATACAAACCTTCCAAGGGAGCAAACCTCACCGGACACACCCAATGAGCCTGTACATAATATTGCACGGCTTCGCCATACTTTCCGGCTGCCCGACAGATGTCTCCGGTCAGAAGGGACAAATTATAAGACGGCCATAACGCCCTGCATTCTTTAGCTGTCTTCAGTGCCTCCTCATACTGCCCGGCATAGAACTGTTCTGCCGTATAGTTATACAAGAAAGAAGCATCGCGATGGTAATGCCTATACAAATCCGCATACCGTGGCATCATTTCACGGGAATGCCCGTGCAAGGCACAGCGAGCCACCCGGCTCCATTCATATTCATAGGAATAGGCAACGGACACCTTTATCAACGCCACAACCGACACCACGACTCCGGCCATGCCTACCCAACGCCAACCCCACTCATTCATCTTTATCCGTCCTGACATACCGGCACACACGCGCCACATAGCCATTATGCCTATTACCGAAACCAACGGATATTTCAACGGATAGGAAAACATGGCAAAAATAACGCTTGCACATAAAGAAACGGCCAGCATACGGGAAAAGATGTCGCGCCTCCGGAACAATCCGGCCAAAAGCCAAGCCAAAGCCCCCAATAACAATAATATTCCCGGCAAACCGAACTCAATCCATACCCATACGAATTCGTTCAGCGGATGATACACCTCGCCGGCCAACCACGCATATCCGCTATCAGCGTGCCGTCTGAAGTAATCGGCCTGCCGGGGCATATACTCACGCAGGAAGCCACCGGAGCCGTATCCGGCAAAAGGGTGTGCCTGAACCAGTTCCCATGAACGTTCCAATATGAAACGGCGACCATTAGTAGAATCCGTCTTGACAACCGAAATACTCCAGGCCAAACCAGCAGCCAATACCGCCAGAATCGTCAGTTTCATCGTACGATGACCTTTCCACTGTTTTTGCAACCACAAAGCGGCATACAACGCCAAGCAAATCCATCCGGTGCGGGACTCCGTGCACAATATGGCAACCCAAACGGCCAGACCACTCACAGCAAGGGCAACACGATACCCAATCCTCCTCGTCCACCTTTGCCATAAACAGACATGGAAAGGCAAGGCGGCACAAAGACAGAAAGCCAATCCGGCAGGGTTATCGAACGTGCCGGATGCCGGCATTCCTTGCCCGTCCCGATACATCCGGCCTATTGCGTACACTGCTTCCATAAAGGCCACGGCCACCAAAGCTTCACAAAACGCGTCCTCTACACGTCCCCACCGCAAAAGAACCCGCCATCCGGGATTCCGATGCTTGCAGGCCACAAGCACCTGTATTCCTAATGTCAAAAGCACCAACAGCCCTGTTGTTTCGGCCAAGACCCATTTCGGCCTTAGCCATTCCTCTGAAAAGCCTCTCACCGGAGGAAAGAAACAGGCGGCAAACAAGCACAGGAACAAGTAAAAGTAAATGCCTGCTCCGTCTGCCACCTGCTTTCCTTTGGAAACGCATTTCCCAACACGGTCACTGTTTTCCTCCATTACCATCATTGCATCTCTTTTTCCGCTTTCAATATACGGCGGAACCGGTCACGGAACATCGTTTCGTTTTTCATGTCGAGCGGTTGCTTGAAGACCAACCCATTGCGGTCGAAAGTCATCTGCTTGCCACTGCTGTAGAAATGGAATAACTCCTGTAGTTTGAGGTAACTTTCGCCATCCCTGAAATAAACCACCGGAAAAGACAGCTCCCTCATCATCCGGTCAGCCACTTCATCATCCGAATATGCTTTTCCGTTAAGTATCGCGATGATTTGCAAGTCCGGAAAACTTTCATGATCTGCCATGATGTTCTTCACGGACGAATTGCCATTGAAGCTAAAATCTTTATTAGGATCTGAAAGCCAAACCACCTGCACATACCGGCCTTTATAACTATTTAAAATAGACTTCATGTCCCGGTAGCCCTCCCCTTCCGGTATTTCATAAACCCATGAGGTAGAGTTTCCGGACAAACGGTTCAATTCCTTTATTTTCTCCTTGAAGTAGGGGTAAGTCAGATAGGAAGATGACAAGAAGTCTGCCAACTTTTCGCGTTGGCCTATGCTCCATTCCCCTTGCAAACCAGTCATTTTTTGGGTGAGATAGGCTTGCACAGCCCAAGGAGTCCCCTTTGTACCGGTCAGTTCACGCAACGTTTTCACTTGAAGACTGTCTTTTTCGATTTCTACTTTCGCATAGTCCAAAGGTTCTGTTTCAGAAGAATTATCCCAAAAAGCATACATATCAAGAAAAGCCATCATATATGTCATACTGATGGACGGAGGATATCCTAAACTATAAGGCAAGAAAGAAAGCGACGGATCATCCAAAGAAAGAATATTTAACACCTTATAGGCAGAATAATCATAACCTACATAGTCTTCTTTTTCCACAGGATATTTTCTCGGACGTTCTACCTTTTCTTCGAACAACCGACTGGCCATAAACAAATAACGGTCTGTCAATTCAAACCTTTGACGGTTCTTCAAAAGGTGCGTCTCCCATGGAGAAAGCTTGTACTTCCATGCCACATAGTCGCAAAGCCGCATGTTTTCCGCTACACTCTCGTCCACATTCTTCAGAAAATATTCAGTGTCCAAGTTCCGTCCATAATCCGACAAACGTTCCCATCCGTAATAGATGACCGGCACGTCCTGATGCTTCAACAAGTCCTCATAACAGCCTTTCGGATGGCTGCTGGAGTAGTCCACGGTCACATTCTTCTCCAATATCCCTTTCACGGTAATGTCAAGCGTATCACCAGGACGGACATAAAAAGGAACTGGCGCGTTTCCACCTCCCATCTTCATCTCCGCCCACACCGGATGCTCCAAAGATAGTTCTGCATAGAATGTCCCGTCCGGTTTCAAAGCCGTACAAGGCCGACTTATGGGATAAGGAGCAATCTCCCTATGTCCCAAGAAACTGACATCAAAGAACAAAATAACCCCATTCCAATCTTGGGAATATCCCTCTATCTTGCCGCGCACCACGGCCTTTCCTTTTCGGAACATCTTCTCGGAGGTCTCTTCCGCGTCTATCTCTTCTTTGGCCTCCGGAATCTTTATCTTGGCCTTGGCATCGTGGATGCCATAGATGCGGAACATATCCTTGTCCGTCCCTTCTATCAGGTCGAATATCTTCGTGTCTTTCGGCATCGGTTTGAAGAGCAAACGGAACGCCAACTGCCCGGCTTTCGGAATATAGCATTTCTCGCCCAAGGTCAGCCCCACAGCCCCCTTCACGGGATAACGCGCATCCTCTTCATCGCTCAGGTACGTGGATGACGCGAATTGAAACCAAGAGTTGATTTTCCCTTTTGCCGTGCAATACATGACCGTGGCCGTGTCGGACAACACCACCTTGTCTATGGCCACCATCCCCGCATTGGAATAGAAGGACAGCAAACGGGTGTAGGCCACTTCACCTTTTCCCCATAGCGTGGTCGGCAGCAATGCTGCCACCAACCACAAAAACTGTTTTCTATTCATAATTAATGATTTAGCATTTCTTCTAGCTCTTTCGGCGTAATATAATTCAAATTAGGAGAGAAATCATAGCTATCACTTCCACGCCTTTTCTCCCACCGATATTTTTCGTTCCCATATTCATCTGTATACTTGACGTAAACTTCATAAGTATAGCTTATAGTACCAAACACTCCAATGTTACTACCTCCATACCAAGTTGCATCAACTGTTATATCAGAAGCATTCACTGCACTGCAACGTGTCACACTTACGGTTAATTCCGACTGAGGAATACGCTGAGTACCGCCTATATATCCAGCATTCCATGAAATTGAGACATCACACTTTCTACTTAAGCTAGTACCCGTATAAGATCCAGCCGTAACAGGATTCACGGAATAAGCGTCTGAATATTCTCCTCTCGTACTCATCGCCCGCTTCGCTAACGAGCGTGCATCCTCTTCCTCCTCAAAAATATCATCTCCGGAACAGCTATACGCCAATGCACCCGTGCCGACAAACAGCAATGCCAAAACTTTCATAAATACGGTCTTTTTCATTTTCATTCTTTTGAAATTAAGTTAATACTCCAATTACTTGTCCTCTTCTTTACCATGGTTTGAGATGACAATGCAAAGTAAAGCAATGCCTCCATCAAACACAAATTTTCGTTATCAAATATTATCAAATCAAGTATCAAATATTATCAGAAAATGTCAAGTCTTTGATTTTCAAACATTAGAAAAAGCATATTTCCTCTCATTCCTTATACCGTTCATATAAGTAATATATGAAAACACGCCCCCAAAACCACACTTTCCTGCTAAAAAACGACCGGAATCCTTGCATATCATCCCAATAAAGCATAATTTTGTTTACTGTTTATCATAACCGCATATCATGAAACCTAAACATAAATTCAACCTGATCATCGCATTGGTTTCCGTTTCAATCTTAATTACCCTCACGGGGATAGCAGCAAGCGTTCACCATTGCATAAAATGGGCAGACTACTGCAAAAACGAAAACCTGTCTGCCACTGTCGTGGAGTTCTCACAAAACATGATTTTCCATGCCTATTATTGGATGGGGGTTGCCTTTGCCTGTATAAGCCTGATGGCTACCATGGCATTATGGTACTTCAGCCGTCAACAAAATCTTCATCCGAAACAGACCTGTCCGACAATAAGCACACAAGGAAGCAAGTTCAAGAAATTACAGGTCAACGTCTATACCAACGAAATTACCATGGAAGGGCTTTCGCAAAAAAGCCGTAATCAAGTGGTAACCTTGTTGGATTACCTCGTCAAACACCCCAAGCATAAAATCTCATTTTCAGAACTCAATACGGTATTCAATGAGAATTTTTTCGATGGTTCCCAATCATCCAAACGAAAAATCAGTAACCTTAAATATGAGACCAACAACGTACTGAAAAATATGGGGTTTGAATTGGTCCGGCTTTCTTCCGACCAACTTGCATTGGTTACGAAAGAAAGAAACTGACTCTCCCTGTCTTATATTCCACGTCCATCCATCCGTCTTTACCGCACACTGTTATATTGCATATACCGCCCGCTGTCCGTAACGCCCACGGCCTCGACACTGACAGACGTCCGCTTGCTGTTGTTATAAAGGCGAACCGTGGCACTTCCCTTTGCATCAAACTCCACTTCGGGCATCCATAGAAGCGTACGGCGGTAATCTTTCGTTTCGGGCAAAGGACGGTGACTGTAGTCGGGACTGTAGAAATCATCGCACACGGCATAACCGTGCAAGAGGTAACGGCGGTCACGGCAAGAAGGGAAATATTCCCCATCGGGACGGAGCTGCATACCCACGATGACTTCCGGCTGGTTGTCCTGCCGGTATTTCCAACTGCCCATTTCACGGGGCACATAGTCCGTATAAATATAAAACTTGTCCAACAGGCTCAGCGACCGGTATTTCTCAAATTCCCCGCGCGACAACCAATCGGGGACGGGATAGGTCGGCGTGCTCGGCATGACAGGCTTGTCCCACAGACGGTTGGGCCAAGTGTTGAAGGTCGTCCGAAGAAAATAATCACGGTATTTGTTCATGTCGCCCACAAATAAGAACGAAATAAGCGTGGACACGGCCGGACTGCTCAAATAATAGAAAGGCACATCGGCCAAACCGTAATCGGCCATCATGTTATATGCGTCGTACGCGTCGATAACGACTGCAGGCTTCGTCGGGTCGTAGCGGCGTAACCCGTTCCTCCGCGTCCGCACCGTCACGGAAGGCAACACGCGGCCTTCGAACGAACCGCGCACGAGGCTGTCCTCATGGGCAAACGGTTCGAGGTCACGCGGCGACACGTCCTGGTAAAAGCTGTAGGGATGTGCGAAATGGGGATGGAACAAGTCCAGTTTCACATAATAGTCCGGCCAAGCCTCCTCGTCGGTGAAGCCCTTCCGACGCCTTTTGCTGACATACTCTACCCCCTTACTCAGTTTCGCCGCGCTGAGGAACATCATGCAATCACCGTAAATCTCAGGCATGGCCATGTAGAACGAGCCGTCTTTTGTCTGTTGCTTCAATTCAAAAGTCTCCGGTCCCTGCGTGAACATGGCCCAGACGTTCACCTCCTTTTTCAGGTTACTGATCTTTTTGAAATCAATGTTTTGCCTTTCCGAACGGTTGACACACCCTCCGATGGTCTGGAACTTCTCGGGCAACCAAGGCAGCGCGAGGGGTTCTACGTCCGCCATCTCACGCCACTTGTAACGTCGCCACCCTTGCACCATCATGAGCCGGTCGAGGGCTTGGCGGCGAAGACTGTCGTCTGACTCGAAATAATAACCCGGATTCTCCACAAACCCTTTGATTTCACTGGCAAGGAGCATTTCGGTGAGTATCGTGCCATTGTCGTACGTGTCTTCTTCCGTATCCCGGTCGCGAACGGCAAGGGAAAGGCTGGATAAGGAATCTACCGGGTCGGTCAGTTGCAAATGCAAGGTGATGGAATCGAAAGGTTCGTAGGACTGACGTACACCGGAAACGGCCAGTTTCGGGGCATCGTAGTCGTGATGGTTGACGAAAAAGAGCCGGTCGGCATAGATGCGTCCTTCCCCGTCGAAGACCGTAAGCTGGTTGACACCGGTGGGAAGACTGTCCAACGGGATAGCCATCCGGCAGACCCGGAGGCCGGATACAGGTTCGTCCGCCGTGTCCGCCATCCCGTTTGAAAAGAGCGATACAGGCAAGGGACGGTAGAAACGGGACACTCCGCCACTCATGACGTGCAAGGCAACGGGGCGCTTCACTCCGACGGCCTGTATCACGGCCTCCACCACACTGTCGCCCACCGTGACAGTCAAGGCACAACCTTCTTTCTCCACTTCGGGAAGTTCTTCTTCATACTCATATCCCTTGTAAGTGAAGGTCGCACGGAAATCCGCCTGTTCCGACACATCCGGCAGGCGGAATGTCGTCCGGCCGCGCTCGTCCGTCCGGCAGCCGCCACCTTTCCCTCCTTATCCCGGACGGTAAGCTTCATGCCGCCAAGATGTTGCCCGTCCTCGCCGTTCAATTCAAGAGCCACCCGGCAAGCCGCACCGGCCACAAGGTTACCTCCTTCGGGATAGAAACGCAAGTCCACTTTGGGTTTCTTTTTCTTCGGGGTCTTATAGTAACGGCGCATGGGGCGCAACGTCATGTCTTTTGCAAAATCCCCGGCTTCCTTAGGTTTGTCATACACGGGAAACACCCGTGAATAAAGTTTCTCATAGTCCCGGAAAAATTCCTTGGCCATCTTCTTGCTGTAGAACAAATCCTCTGAAATACGCACATGGGGATATTCACACTGCCCGAAGTTGAGCATCCAACGCGTATAGGCCCTCAATTCGTAGTAACCGGCATAAAGCGTGTCCTTCAGCACGAACATGCCGTGGGCCGTGCCGTCTTCCATCTCCAACTGCTGCCGTTCCACGGAATAACCGTCCGGCGTGAGAAGCTCCACGTAGAGAATCTTGCTCAGGTCGGTCAACGTGCCCCGGTCGGAGCGCGTGACATAGCCTTTGTACCAAATGGTATCGCCGAGGAAATAGCAGGTGTTGTCCAAATGGAGATACGCCTTTTCCTGCGGCAAGCCCACCCCGAAACCTTTCACCTTACGGTAAAGGGTATCGAGACCTTCAAACTGCCAAAAATCCGGACCTTGGGCATAGGATTGCAGTCCGACCCAGCACATCACCATTAATCCTAAAAAGCCACACTTCATAGTCTCACGTCTTTATTGAAACAACCAAGTCCTACAAAGTAACGCAACAGAAACAATATAAACAACTTTTCGTTGTCAAATCTTATCAGATCCGGTATCAAATAATATCATAAAATATTAAATCGCTGATATTCAACGTTTAAAGAAAATGCTAAAAGCAACGTTTATTTTTTCTTTTTCAGCATCCGAATGTTTTTTCCGGATTTCATTCATCAAAAAAACTCCCGGTTGCTTTGATTTCTCAAACTAAACTTTTAAATTTGTAAGACATTAATCTATACATCGAATGCAAAACATGAAACACAAATTTACCTTTATTGTATCATTAGGCATCGCCTTAATCCTTACGGCTGTCATCGGAGCCACCGTCAGCCTGCACCATTGCATGAAATGGGATACCTACTGCGACGATGGGACTTTGCCCTTGTCTGCCGTGAAGTTTACGCAAAACCTGATTTTCCACGCCTATTACTGGATGGGGATAGCCTTCATCTGCTTATGCCTGGTTGTCGCCATGCTAATATGGTATTTCCACCATCAGCAAAAACTCCATCCGGAACTGGGCGACATGATAGCCGACACATCGGAATGCGAATTCAAAAAAATACGGGTGAACCGTTATACCAACGAAATCACCATAGACGGCACGACCCGTCCAAGCCGCCGCCAAGTGGCGACCTTACTGGATTATCTCCTTAAAGCTCCCACACACGAAATCTCATTCACGGAACTCAATACCGTATTCAATGAGAATTTCTTCGACGGTTCGTCGGCATCCAAACGGAAAATAAGTAACCTTAAATATGAAATCAACGACCTTTTGAAAAACTTAGGATTCGAACTGGTCAAGACTTCTTCCGACCAATTCGCTTTAACCGCAAAGAGGAAAGAAGTCATTTAATCCTGTCAAAAAGTCAAACCGGCCTCCGCGAGAATCCGTTATTTACGCCCCGATACGGAAGTCCACGGAAATACGGGATTCTCACGGGAGTGCGAAAAGGCAATCTGACAGCTTATAAGACCTTCGGGCAGCATCCTGCACCGCCGGAAAGCAAGACGTAACGCAAACGGCCGGAGGGCGAGGAAGCGCAAAGCGGATTTACATGCAATTTTGACATCCGTTTTTTGCGAACGGAAGCACTTCAAATAGCGTAAAAACGAACCGGAAAAGCTTGTCCACGCTTCGTTTTCCGGCATATTCCGGCCCAACATGAGGACAGCTCTCAAACGACATACGAAGAAAAAATGTGTTTTCTCAGCCGAACGGAAAATCGTTCGCTTGAGATTGAAACGCATTCAGGCTTAAAAAGCTAAAAAAAACTACCGGAAACGCTAAAAATTGTATTCAAGAACGTTCTAAACTCCCTCTAAAACCTGCATGTTTTCAGGGCATGCACAAAACAAAAATCGTGGTTTTACTATCAAAAAGACAGCAAAACCACGAAAGACCTATCTTAAATCAAAGTCGCAAAAAGAGTCACCCCGGGAGGTTGGCGCCCGTCTCCACCGTCCCTTCCACTCCGTGCAACGGTTCGTTCTCCTCGGGAATCACCTTCTTGGCACTGGCCTTGGCACCCAACTTGATAAGTTTGTTGGCAGCTCCCACCACGCTCAACCGTCCGTCCTTCAGCTTGTCGGCGGCCTTGGTAAAGGAGGACGAAGCATCTTGCAACTTCTGTCCTACCGTCTCGAAATGGCCGATAAAATCGGCCACACGGTCGAGCAACATCCGGGCCGTATCGTAGATGGCCTCCTGGTTTTGCGCCTGTTGCATTTGGGTCCAGGCTATCTGGATAATGCGGAGCGCCGCCGTGAGATTCTGCTCACCGGTGATGAACACCCCTTTGGAGAATGCTTCACGCCACAACTCCGGTGCTTCCGCCAACGCCAACTGGAGCGCCCCTTCGTTGGGCACGAACATGATGACGTAATTCAAAGCCTGACGCGGCAACTTGATGTACGCACTGTAATCCTTGCGGGCTAATTCGGCCACATGCTGCCGTACGCTCCTGACATGCCGCTGCAGGGCTTCGGCACGCGCATCGTCCGTCTCGGCGTTCTGATAGTCCACAAAAGCCGTAAGCGACACCTTGGAGTCGATTACCGCATCTTTTCCGTCGGGGTAATGCAGGATGGTATCGGGAATCATCCGCTTCCCGGACTCTTCGTTCAGGATGGCTTTACCTGCACGGTCGCGCAGGGTCACCTGCTTCTCGTAATGTATGCCTTCCTTCAGCCCCTGGCTTTCCAACAACTCGTCCAGAATCAACTCGCCCCAATTCCCTTGCACCTTGTTCTCGTTGCGCAACGCCGAAGCCAGCTTGTCGGCCTCAGCCCCGATTTCACGCGTACGCCTCATCACTTCCTCGATGGCTTTCTCCAGCGAAGCCGTATTCTTATTATGCGTGTCGCGGCTGCTGTCCATGGCCGTACGCATTTCCCGGATGGTCTCTTTCAGCGGGTCTATGATAGCCGTCATCTGCACCGTGTTCTGCTGCGAAAGTTCACGGGTGCGCTGTCCCAATATTTCACGGGTAGCGTTCTGCAACTGCTCTTGCATGAGATTCAGTTGTTCCTTGAAACGGCGGTTGCGCTCTTCGCCTTCGCGCACCATCTGTTCGCGCACCAACACCAATTCTTTTTCCAACGTCTGCTTGTCGGCAGCCAGCCCTTTGTTCTCGCGATTCAGCGCCTCGCACCGTTCCTGCAACGCTGCCAAATGGTTCTCCATGCGTTCTTCGCGTTCCTTGAAATCCTGCGACTGCCGTTCAACTGATTCTTCCATCTCGCTCCGGCGTTTTTCCATCTCTTCCTCACGGACCTGCAACAGGGTTTGCAGGGAAGACATACGTGCCTTCGTCCACAAAAAAACAACGCCGGCACCACATGCCCCTCCGGCGAACAGCCATAAAAGTTCCGTCATTTCTTCTTTTTCCTTACGTTTTATAACAAAATTACGTTTTTTTGTGGATAAAACAAAACGATCTTTGTATTTTTGTGACCTATAATCTAAAAAACAAACAGAATGGAACTTATACCCGTAAAAACGACAGACCCGTATTATGCTGAAGCCGAACGGCTCATGACGGACGCTTTCCCGCCCGAAGAACGACGCCCCCTGGACCGACAACGTCAATACACCGACCACAATCCGCTTTTCCACCCTCAGGTCGTTGTGGAAAACGGGACGTTTGCCGGACTGTTCAACTATTGGACTTTGGACGGATTCCTCTACGGAGAGCATCTGGCCACCTGCCCTTCCCTACGCGGCGGCGGACTGGGACGACGCATCCTCGACACTTTCATCCGGCACGCCGGACAACCCATCGTGCTGGAAGTGGAGCCGCCCACTACCGACATAGCCACACGGCGCATCGGCTTTTACCGCCGTTGCGGTTTCCGGTTGTGGGAACATCGCACCTATATACAGCCTCCTTATGCTGCCGACCTCTCGCCGCTCCCCCTGCTCCTTATGGTGCACGGCGATTTGGACGAAGAGAAAGACTTTGAACATATCTGCCACGAAATCCATACGAAAGTGTACGGATGGCAGGGAGGTAAACTGACCAACGACTGAAGACAACCCATATGGCAGAAACACTTAGCGCACTCATCAAATCGTGCAGCGACTGGCTCTGGGGATGGCCCATGGTGATTATCCTGTTAGGCACCCACTTGTTTTTAACCGTACGGCTGCGCTTTCCGCAACGCAAACTGTTCAAAGCCATCCGGCTCTCGGTACAGTCGGACAAGTCAGGTCAGGGAGACGTCAGCCAGTTCGGCGCGTTGGCCACAGCGTTGGCAGCCACCATCGGCACGGGGAATATCGTAGGCGTGGCCACGGCCATCACGTTAGGAGGACCGGGCGCCGTATTCTGGTGCTGGCTGACCGGCGTGTTGGGCATCTCGACCAAGTATGCCGAAGGACTGCTGGCCGTCAAATACCGCATCCGTACCCCGCAAGGCAAAATGCTGGGAGGCCCCATGTATGCCTTGGAACGGGGAATGGGTATGAAATGGCTCGCTGTCTTGTTCTGCATCTTCACGGTGTGCGCCTCGTTCGGAATCGGCAATCTGGTGCAAAGCAACGCCATATCCATGCTGTGCTACGAGACATACCGTGTGCCGCAGGCACTTACCGGAACGGCAGTAGCCGTATGCGTGGCTTTGGTCGTCATTTTCGGCGTGAAAGGTATCGCACGTGTCTGTAGCGCGTTTGTCCCCCTGATGGCCGCACTTTATTTCTTAGGATGCTGCTACATTCTGTGGGTCAATGGCGGCTATGTGTGGGACGCGGTGAAACTGATCGTGGAATCGGCCTTTCGTCCCGAAGCGGCCGGAGGAGGTTTTGTGGGTGGTTCCGTCATCATGACCGCCCGTTATGGCATCGCCCGCGGACTTTTCAGCAACGAAAGCGGCATGGGTTCCGCCCCGATTGTGGCGGCTGCCGCACAGACCCGCAATCCCGTGCGCCAGGCATTGGTGTCGTCCACCGGCACATTCTGGGACACGGTGGTCATCTGCGCCCTTACCGGCCTGGTTCTGGTATCCAGCATTCTGGCCTATCCCGACATCTCATACGCCGACGGACCGGCTCTGACCAAAGTGGCTTTCGACAAGATTCCCTATTTGGGCGCTCCCCTGCTCACGTTCGGCATCGTCACTTTTGCTTTCTCCACTATCTTAGGATGGTGCTACTACGGCGAAAAGGCCATGGAATACCTGAGCGGCAAACGGTGGACCTTAGTCTACCGGGGTGTCTTTATCGTCGGCGTATTCTTCGGTGCCATTACGCAGTTGGCCGTGGTGTGGAACTTTGCCGACCTGACCAATGCCCTCATGGCTCTGCCGAACATCGTATCCCTGATCGGACTTTCGGGCATTGCTGCCGCCGAGACCCGAAAATACCTGTGGGAAGACCGTCTGGACGAAGAAGCCGATCCGGAAGACAACCCGATGTAGAAAGGCCAAGCACCCGTACCTTACAAATAAATCCGGTGCGGCGGAAAGCTTCCGCCGCACCGGATT
>OLSG01002873.1_pt1 | contig 13550 bp, 10 predicted proteins | sample 1673041 | NCBI WGS metagenome assembly OLSG01 (sample SAMEA3136749, study PRJEB25190) | human gut metagenome | reverse complement strand
TCAGGTCCACCAGCATGATCATGGCAAACATCCCCTGCAGGATGCTCTGGGTCACATCCTCGATATTGATGTTCAACTCGGTGCACAGACCGGCCACCTTTGCGACAACGCCCACGGTATCGTGTCCAATGACGGTAATGAAAGCTTTCATGGTTTCCACCCTCGTTTTCCTTATAGTGATTGGTGCCGCCAAAGAACCCGGCACACGCTTACCCTTTCAGTATAGCAGATTTAGCAAATTTTGAACACACTTTTTGTAAAAAAGAGCAGAATACGGGGGCAAAAGACATTCTATATAAAAATCAAGTGCAATCTGCCGGGGCTTGTGCTATACTTATACATAATTTCCCGCGGATTTCCGTGTAGAGGGTTGATAAGGAGTATATGACAATGGAACAGCTTTTGAAGATTCTGGAAAACAACGCCCGGCTGCCCGTGGAGGACATTGCCACCATGCTGAACAAATCCCCCGCCGAGGTGGCGGCGATGATGGATCTTGCCCGGGCGCAGGGCATCATCAAGGGCTACAAGACCCTTGTAGACTGGGAAAAGGCCAAGGTGAACCGCGTGGAGGCAGTCATCGAGCTGAACGTCAGCCCCAAAAAGAGCCGCGGCTTTGACGAGATCGCCGCCACCATCGCCGCCTTTGACGAGGTGGAGAGCGTGCTGCTGATGAGCGGCGGGTACGACCTGCAGCTGGTGATCAAGGGACAGACCTTCCAGGAGATCGCCCTGTTTGTGGCAAAGCGGCTCTCGCCGCTGGACGATGTGCTGTCCACCGCCACCCATTTTGTGCTGCGCACCTACAAAAAAGAGGGGCGGCTGTATCAGGATGAAGAAATTGATGAAAGAGAGTGCACAGTGCTGTGATGGATTATGATAAACTGATCGCGCCTGCCGCCAAGGCCATGCGCCCCTCCGGCATCCGCAAATTTTTCGATCTGGCCGCCGAAATGCCCGAGTGCATCAGCCTTGGCGTAGGCGAGCCGGACTTCAAGACCCCGTGGGCTGTGCGCGAAGCCGGCATTGAAAGCCTTGAGCACGGCCGCACCCGCTATACCTCCAACGCCGGCTTAAAGGAGCTGCGCGCCGAGATCAGCCGGTATCTGGAGCGGCGCATGAACCTGCGCTACGACCCCATGCGGCAGATCCTTGTGACCGTGGGCGGCAGCGAGGCCATTGATATGTGCATCCGCACGCTGGTCAAGCCCGGGGACGAGGTGATCATCCCGGAGCCCTGCTTTGTGTGCTACGAGCCCATCACCACCCTGTCCGGCGGCGTGCCGGTGCACGTTGCCTGCCGTCAGGAGGACGAGTTCCGTCTGCGTGCCGAGGCGCTGAAGGCTGCCATTACCCCCAAGACCAAGCTGGTCATCATGCCCTTCCCCAACAACCCCACCGGTGCAGTGATGGAGCGGGAGGATCTGGAAGCAGTGGCTGAGGTGCTGCGCGGCACCGATATCATGGTGCTGTCTGATGAAATTTACGCAGAGCTGAACTACGGCCTGCGGCCGCACGTTTCCATTGCCACCTTGCCCGGTATGGCAGAGCGCACCATCGTGGTGAACGGCTTTTCCAAAAGCTATGCCATGACCGGCTGGCGGCTGGGCTACGCCTGCGGCCCGGAGGCGGTCATTAAAATTATGACCAAGATCCACCAGAGCGCCATCATGAGCGCCCCCACCACCAGCCAGTACGCCGCCATCACTGCCCTGAAAGAGTGCGATGGCGAGATCGACCGGATGCGGGACGAGTACAATATGCGCCGCCGTCTGGTGGTGCGCAGCTTCAACGACATGGGACTGACCTGCTTCGAGCCCCGGGGCGCGTTCTATGCCTTCCCCTGCATCAAGAGCACCGGCATGAGCAGTCAGGAGTTCTGCACAAAGCTTTTGGAGCAAAAGCACGTTGCCATCATCCCCGGCGATGCCTTTGGTGCTTCCGGCGAGGGGTACTGCCGCGTTTCCTACGCTTACAGCGTGGAGCACCTGACCGAGGCGCTGAAGCGCATCCGGGAGTTTTTGGTGGAAAACAACATCTACCACGGCAACTGAGGAGGAACACAGATGGAACGGCGAGAGCGGAAAAACGCAGTGACCGTGCTGGCCCCGGCCAAGCTCAATCTGGCACTGGATGTGGTAGGGCTGCTGCCCAATGGCTACCATGCGCTGGACATGACCATGCAGACCATCACCCTGTACGAGCGGGTGATGCTGCGCCGCAGCGCCGGGCTTAGTCTGCGTCTGCCGGGCAGCCTTGTGCAGCCCAACGATAAAAACACCGCCATCAAAGCAGCGCTGGCTTTCTTCTACTACACCGGGCTGCTGGCGGGGGTGGATATCACCATCTACAAAAACACCCCGGTGCGGGCGGGCATGGCGGGCGGCAGCGCAGACGCCGCCGCCGTGCTGGTGGGTTTAAATGCCCTGTACGGCGCAAAGCTTTCCATGAGCGAATTGTGCGCGCTGGGCGCAGGCATCGGTGCGGACGTGCCCTTTGCCCTGATGGGCGGCACCTGCCGGGTGCAGGGCGTGGGCGACCTGCTCAAGGCGCTGCCCCCTGTGCCGGACTGCTGGTTCACGGTGGTGATGCCGGACTACGGCGTGTCCACCCCGGAGGCCTTTGCCGCCTACGATACCGTGGGCAGCAGCACCCACCCGGACTGTGAGGCGCAGGAAAAGGCTATCCGCGCCGGAGACTTGGACGCCGTATGTGCTGCCGCCGGGAATGCACTGGAAGAGTGCAGCGGTGCAAAAGACAACGAGGCGATCAAAGCCCTGCTCCGGGCGCACGGCGCTGTCACCGCCCTGATGACCGGCAGCGGCGCGGCGGTGTTCGGCGTGTTCCGGGACGAAGCTGCCGCCAGAACCGCCGCAGCGGCAGCAAAGCGGCAGTGGCCGCAGGTCTACGTTGCCAAGCCCGACCGCGGCGGTGCACGGGTGATCCGATAAAAAAGTATAAACCTCCTTCCCGCAGGGCATACTGGCCCCAAAGGAAGGAGGTCTTTTTTGTGCAGACCTTTTACAAAATCTGCCTGCTGCTGCTCATTGTGGGCGGTGTGAACTGGGGGCTCGTGGGGCTTTTTCAGTTCGACCTTGTGGGCTGGCTGCTGGGCGGCAGCACCTCGGTGTGGTCCCGCATCGTGTTTGCGCTGGTGGGCTTGGCTGCCCTTGGCTGCATTCCGGAACTGTTCAGCGAAGAACCGGAGGATGAATAACAAAACGGCTGCTGCACTTTGCGTGCAGCAGCCGTTTTCAGGTTATAGTTTTTCCAGCGAAAATATAAAATATTTTCTGTGTGGTTTACTGGTCGTTATCCACATCGTCCCAGCCAATGAGGTCGGGCAGGGTCAGTGTTTCGTCCGAGCAGTGGTGGCTTGCGCGGCGCTGGTCGGCAGCCTTGGTGTGCACTACCTCGCGGGCAAGCTCCCGGATGGCAATGCAGTCCTCCGGCAGGTCGGTCTGGCTGCGGCCAGAGTGGGTGAACAGGATCTTGCCCTCGTGGCCCACGATCAGGGTCATGGGCAAAATCTGCGGAGCATTGCGGTCGTAGTGATAACCGGCATCCCGGGCACTTTTGTAGATGCGTTGGGCAGAAAAGCTCCAGCTCAAAAGTCCGCGTGCCTGCTCCACCCCCAGATAGCTGTACAGCACACCCGGCGCATCGCAGATGATGGGGAAGGGAAACTCCTTCCCCTGTGTAGCCTCGGCCACCGCGCGGGGCGCTGAGCGCACCACGCACGCCAGCCGCACACCCCGCAGCCGCGGCAGGGTCTTTAAGTAGCGGGTCAGGTATTCCCGGGTGACCGGGTGGTCGAACCCGGGCAGAAAGATCATGCACAGGGGTTCGGTGCCCGCACACAGGGCGTAAAAATCGTTGCCCGGGGTAGTGGGGGTGTCAAAGGTGAACCGGGGAATGGAGGTACCAACCAGATGCTCAGAGCTCATGCCGCAATTGCACATCCTTTCAAATGGTGATAAAAAAATCCACAGCCGTGCCCTGTGTTTGCAGGGGCACAAGCGGTGGATTGGATTACTATAAAGATCCCGCCCGGTCGTCTGCGGTCAATCAAACCTACCCTTACGGACAGGTGGGTGCCCTGTCTCCGGAATCACGCTTCCTCATCGAACCTCCATGGTCGACCCATGGCGGGGAGGTCTGCAATCCACCGGAGAACTCCGGGCTCCCGTTGAATGATTAGTAGGATCATACAAACCGCAACAAATCGAGCCGGGCAGGAAGTCTTGCACGGGTCAATCCGTCAAAGGACTTACTCGATATCGTAGTCCTCGCTCAGACGCTGTTCGAACAGCTTGCTGACTTCCATCAGCACCTCGTCATCCTCTACAACGTCCAGATATTCGCCTTCGTCGTCCTCCCCGACACTCAGGATCACCAGCTGGGCGTCCTCGTTCAGGTCCTCTTCGTTCTCGGCGTATTCCACAACAGCCAGATAATGCACGCCCTTGTGGTCCAGCGCATCGATCACCTCAAAGGTGACCTCGTTGCCGTCCTCGTCCTCAAGGGTCATCAGGTCGGGCTGATATTCCTCGTCCTCGGTATTCGGGTTCTTGATTTCGTCAGACATAGATCGTGTCTCCTGTATCGTGTCATAAGACGGGCTTTTGTGTACCGGCCCGTCCGGTCTGCATATAGTGTAGCGTTTTTTTGCCTGCTCGTCAAGATGCTTTTTCGCACAGAAATTGCTTTGCAAATTTTCACCAGTTTGCTCTCGCACTGCGGCACGGAATATGGTATACTATAGCTCTGGAATTTTTTCGTGTCCGGCGGGCACGTCTGATACAGCATATGGAGCGAGGGGGAAAACTATGCGTAAAAAACAATGGGCGGTACTGGCACTGGCCGCAGTGCTGGCACTGGCGGGCTGCAGCTTTGGCGGTTCCGGCGGGGGCGGCACCACGGTGCAGAAGATCGACCGCCCGGCGGTGGAGTCGGCGGAAGAGCAGTTCACGCACCCGGCGGCAGGCGACACCGTGGCAGTGTTCGACACCTCGGCGGGCGTGTTCAAGGCAGTGCTCTTCCCGGACAAGGCCCCGCAGGCCTACGACAACTTTACCGGCCTTGTGCAGCAGGGCTATTACAACGGCCTGACCGTCTCCCGTGTGGAGAGCGGTTTTGTGGTGGAGGCCGGGCAGGGCACCGACGGAAAAGGCACCACCATCTGGAGCGGCAGCCGCTACCCGGCGGAGACCACCGACAGTCTGCACCACTACTCCGGTGCGCTGTGCATGGGCGTGGATGCTTCCGGCGAGTGCGCCAGCGTGTTCTATGTGGTGCAGACCCTGCCGGGGGACCAGTCGGTGACCCAGGAGCTGGTGGACAAGATGAATGCCTCGGGCTACCGTGCCGAGGTGGTGGCTGCTTACCAGACTGTCGGCGGCGCACCCTATCTGGATTACACCGATACCGTGTTCGGGCAGGTGTATGAAGGCATGGATGTGGTGGACACCATCGGCCAGACCGGTGTGGACGAAAACCAGAAGCCCACCGAGGATATCACCATCAACAGTGTGAGCATTGAAACGTATCAGTGAACAAAAGGGCACCTGCCATATGGCAGGTGCCCTTTGTGCTGCGCCCCTTTTTCGTGAAAACATTCTTTCTACATCAGATCTCCCCGGGGTGCTCCTTGCGCCAGGCAAGGTAGTCGTCCAGGATCACCGTGGCGCTGACGGAATCCAAAATCTCCTTGCGGCGGCTGCCAAAGGTGCCGCTCTCGTCCAGCAGGTCGGCGGCGGCGCAGGTGGTCTGGCGCTCGTCCCACATGCGCACGGGCAGGCCGCTCCAAAGCTCCACGGTCTTTGCCAGCTTGCGGCTTTTTGCGGCACGCTCGCCCTCGGTGCCGTCCATGTTCAGCGGCAGACCGATGACGATGAGCTCGGCCCCGATCTCTTTGGCCACCTCGCACACCCGCGCGGCCACCTTGTTGCGGGCCTTGAGGGTGATCTGCGGGGTGATGGGCGTGGTCAGGAATTCGGTGTGGTCACAGGTGGCAAGGCCGGTGCGGCTGTCTCCGTAATCAACGGCTAGGATCTTCATGCAAACGTCCTTTCTGTGCAGTCTTTTTTCTCAGTGTACCACAGCCGCCGCCCCATTGCAAAGAAAACCGTAGTTTTGCAGGCGGTTTCGTGTTACAATAACGGCAGGACATCCCAAACGACAAAGGAGGAAACAGCATGCTCAAACTGGTTCTGGGCGGCTCCGGCAGCGGCAAGACCACCCTGCTGTACGCCCGCATCAAGGCGCGGGCCGAGGCCGGGCAGCGCAGCATTCTGTTGGTGCCGGAACAGTTCACCTCCAGCACCGAGGGCCGCATCTACCGGGAACTGGGGGACGCGCTCTCCGGCATGGTGGACAGCTATTCTTTCACCAGCCTGGCGGAGCACATCCTTTCGGCCGAGGGCGGTGCAGCGGTGCAGACCCTCTCGGATGCGGGCCGTGCTGTGCTGGTGCGCCGCACGCTGGAAGAGCTGCAGGACACGGTACAGTATTATTACCGCCACCGGCGCAGTGCGGCGTTCTGCCAGATGGCCGCTGAGACCATCGACGAGCTGAAAAGCGCCGGGCTTTCGGGGCAACAGCTGTACCGGCTGGCCCAGGGGTGCGGCTCCGGCAGCGGCAAGCTCACCGAGCTGGCACTGATCCTGCAGGGCTATGAAACGCTGCTGGCCGGCACCGGTATGGACCCCTCCGACCGGCTGGAACTGGCGGCGGACCGGCTGGAAGCGGCCCTTGCCCGGGGCAGCCTGCCGGAGTTTTTGCAGGACCGGGCCGTGTTCATTGACGAATTCGATACCTTCAACGCCCCCAAAAAGCGGCTGCTGGCGGCACTGCTCACGGCGCTGCCGCAGGTGACGGTGGCCCTGTGCGATGACGGCGCCCCGCTGGTGCCGGGGGACACCGGGCTGTTTGCCGGAGCCAAGCAGATGGCCGCACAGCTGCGGCAGCTGGCCCGGAAAAGCGGCACCGAGGTCCATGCCCCGGAGCTGTTGCGGCGGGATCTGCGCCACAAGGGCGCACCGGGTCTTGCGGCAGTGGCAGCACTGCTGGAAGGAAACGGCACGGAAGTGACGCAGGCACCAGAGGTGCGGCTGTTCCCGGCAGCCAGCCGCGAAGAGGAAGCCCGGTGCGCGGCGGCCGCCATCCGCCGCCTGATGCGGAAGGGGGTGCGGTGCGGCAAGATCGCCGTGGTCTGCCGCGACATTGCAAAATACCGGGCGGCCGTGCGGTATGAGTTCCGCATGGCGGACATCCCGCTGTACTGCGACGAGCCCACGACCCCGGAGTTCAGCGCCCCGGCCACGGCGGTGCGGGCCTTGCTGGCCCTGCTGCGGGGTGCGGACATGACCGAGCAGCTTACCGTGCTGGCCAAGACCGGGCTGTGTGCGCTGTCAGAAGAGCAGGTGTGTGCGCTGGAAAACTATGCCTACACCTGGTCGCCCAATGCGGCGGCCTGGCGGGCCGAATTCACCAAAAACCCAAAGGGCTTTGGTGAAAACGAGCTGACCGACGAGGATCGGCAGAATCTTGCCTGGGCCGAGGACGCCCGCCGGAAGCTGGTGGACGCCGTGGACACCCTGCGCGGAAAGGTGAAGGGCGGCAACGCGGAGCAGATCAGCCGGGCTGTTTATTTCTGCCTGAAGGAGCTGGGGGCCGAGGAACAGCAGGCCGGGCTGGTGGAGGATATCCGCGCGGCACGGGGCATCCCGGCGGCGGAGGAAGCCGCCCGCGAGTGGAACGTGGTGATGCAGCTGCTGGACGAGATGGCCAGCCTGTTGGGGCAGCAGAGCGTGACCGTGGCCGAGTACGAGGACCTGTTCGGCCTGCTGCTGCGTTCGTCCGACCTGGGGCATATCCCCCAGACACTGGACGCTGTGGTGCTGGCCAGCGCGGGCAAGATGCGTCTGGACGCGCCGGATTATGTGTTCGTGCTGGGGCTGGCAGAAGGGGAGTTTCCCTGTGCACCGGCGGAGAGCGGCCTGCTGACCCACGCCGACCGTGACGCACTGATGGCCCAGCAGGTGGAACTGCCGGACTGCTTTGAGAACCGGGTCATCCGGGAGCAGGTGTGCTTTTATAAAGCGCTCACTGCCCCGGCAAAGGGGCTGTGGCTCAGCTGGCCCAAGGGACAGGGCCAGACCCTGTGCGCGGCGGTGGAGCCCCTTGTGGATGCACTGCACCCGGCTGCCCCGGAACTGGAGCTGACCGACCTTGCCGCCACCCCGGCGGACGGTCTGGACACGCTGGGCGGCGGCTGGCTGCTCACCGATGTGGAGCGCGCCAGCCTGACCGAGGCCCTGCACACCCCCGGTGCCGGGCAGCCGAAGGGCCTTGCCCTGCTGCACCGCATGGAAGAGAACCCGCCCCGGCAGGTGTACGACCTGCCCGCGCTGGAAACGCTGCTGGGCCGGAGGCTCCGCGTCTCGCCCAGCCAGCTGGAAAAATACTATACCTGCCGGTACGGCTATTTTCTGCAATATGTGCTGGGGCTGAAGCCCCGTAAACGGGCGGAGCTTTCCGCCGACCAGAGCGGCACCCTGATGCACTGGGTGCTGCAGATGGCGCTGGACCCCCACCCGGGGCCGGACAACCCCTGTGCGGCCCTGCAGCCCTATCTGGAACTGGATGACGAAGCCATGGCCGCGCTGGCCGGGCTGCTGGTGGACGAGTATGCAAAGCGCTTTCTGCCGGAGGACACGGCCCGCTTTGCCTACCTGCTCTCCCGGCTGAAAAAGAGCATGACCGGCCTGCTGTGCTACCTGCGGGACGAACAGAACCAGTCCCGGTTCCGTCCGGTGGCCTGTGAGCTGAAGATCGGCAGCGGGGCCGACGCCGTGCCCGGGCAGCTGTATCACCTGTCGGACGGGCGCACCGTGCAGCTCATCGGTACGGTGGACCGCGCCGACGAGTGGGTGGAAGAGGACGGCACCCGCTGGGTGCGGGTGGTGGACTACAAGACCGGCACCAAGAAACTGGACCTGAAAGAAGTGTACTGCGGGCTGGACTGCCAGATGCTGCTGTACCTGTTCAGCCTGACCCGCGACCCCAGCGGACGCTTTACCGGGGCGGAACCGGCGGGCGTGCTGTATCTGCTGGCCGACCCCGCCCCGGAGACCACCACCCGCGAAAAGGCCGCCCGCAGCGTGGAATATCAGCTGGACGGTCTGGTGCGGGACGAGCAGAAGGTGTTCGATGCCATGGACGCGGATGAGACGGGCCGGTATCTGCCCTTCGGCTACCGCAACGGCGCGCCCAGCCCTTACCAGAAGGACAAACGTGCTGACATCGCCAAGCTCAACCGCATCCGGCTGCATCTGGATGACCTCGTCACCCGGATGGGGGAGCAGCTGTACGGCGGGCAGATCGCTGCCGAGCCGCTGGTGGTCAGCACCAACCGCAGCCCCTGTGCCTGGTGCGATTATGATTTTATCTGCTGCCATGAGACCGGCATCGGGGAACGGGGCCTGGAAGCCCCGGCAAAGCCCTTTGAGCCGGAAGCAGCAGAGGATGAGGAGGAACCGACATGAGCGAACCCAGATGGACGCCTGCCCAGCGTGCCGCCATCGACGACCGGGGCGGGGCGCTGCTGGTGAGTGCGGCGGCCGGCAGCGGCAAGACGGCGGTGCTGACCGAGCGCGCTGTGCGCCTCATCACCGACCCGGAGCACCCGGTGGACGCTGACCGGCTGCTCATCGTCACCTTTACGAATGCGGCGGCGGCGGAGCTGCGGGCCCGCATCGGGCAGGCACTGCTGCGCCGCTGCCAGCAGGAGCCGGGCAACACCGCCCTGCGCCGCCAGCGCATGCTGCTGCAGCGTGCACCCATCTGCACCATGGACGCGTTCTGTCTGGACCTGCTGCACAAGCATTTTCAGGCGCTGGATATCCCGCCGGATTTTGCCCCGGCAGACCCCGGCAGCGTGGAGCTGCTGCGCACGGCGGCACTGGCCGAAACGCTGGAGCATGCCTACGCGGACCCGGATTTCTGCGCCTTTGCCGACCTGTACGGCAAGGGCCGCACCGACAAACCGGCGGGGGACACCATCCTGCAGGTGTATGATTTCCTGCGGGCACTGCCGGACTACGACCGCAAGCTGGACGAATTTCTGGCTCCATGGCAGCAGGAAAACGGCTTTGACGCCACCTGCTGGCATGACTTGCTGCTGGCGCAGGCAGCCCGCGATGCAAAGGCGGCCCGCGAACTGCTGTGCGCCGCCCAGCAGGACTGCCGGGAGGACTATGCCCAGGAAATGGCGGAGGCCGGAGAAAAAAAGACCCCGGCGGCCATCCGGAAAGCGGAAGCAGCGGTGGCCGAAAAATACGCCGACGCGCAGGGCCGTCTGGAACGCTCTGCCGCCCTGCTGGGCGAGGTGGAGCGGCTGGCACAGGCAGGGGAGTGGACGCCCCTGTACGACCGGCTCACCCCTTTTGTGCTGGGCATGGAAGAGCAGCCCGGCCTGAAGGGCATGAAAAAACGGCTGAAGGGCGACCACAAGACGGCCATCAAGACCCGTGCTGACGAGGCCGCCGACCTGTTTGCTCAGATCACCGAGCTTGTCTCCTGCAGCGAGGAAGAAGCGGAAGCCGACCGGCAGGCGGCACTGCCCCGGCTGCAGGCCCTGTTTGCGGCGGTGCGGGATTTCGACGCCCGGTTCTCGGCCAAAAAGCGGGAGCGCAAGCTGCTGGAATTCAGCGACTTTGAACACTTTGCCCTGCGGCTGCTGCGCAGCCCGGACGGCACCCCCACCCCGCTGTGCGGGAGCATCCGGCAGAACTATGCTGCCGTGATGGTGGACGAATATCAGGACACCAATGCTTTGCAGGATGCCCTGTACCGCTGCCTTGCCTCCCCGGCGGGGGATGACCTCTTTCTGGTAGGCGACCTGAAGCAGAGCATCTACCGCTTCCGGCAGGCCGACCCCAGCATCTTCCGGGAAAAGCTGGACCGCTGGCCGGCCCTGCCCGGCGGGGCGGCCCGCCCGCGCCCGCCGGAGGGTACTGCCGGGCAAAACGCCCTGCTGGCGCTGGATGCGAATTTCCGTTCGGCCCCGCAGGTGGTGGAGGGCATCAACTTCATTTTTGAGCAGCTCATGACCCCGCAGCTGGGCGATACCGCTTACGGCGATGGGCAGCGGCTGGTGTGCGGCGCACCGGGAGATTACTCCGGCAGCGTGGAAGCACAGTTTCTGCCGGACGATGAAGCGGAGACGGACGCAGCATGGATCGCCCGGCGCATCGAAGAATTGGTGGCCGCCGGGGAGCCGGTGCGGGAGGGCAGCACGACCCGCCCGGTGCAGTACGAGGACTGCTGCATCCTGCTTTCGGCCCGCGGGGACTTCCCGGCCTATGTGGAAGCTCTCACGGCCCGTGGCATCCCGGTGTATGCCGACGCCCGGGAAAACCTGATGGAAGCACCCCACATCCGACCGCTCATCTCGTTGCTGAAGGTCATCGACAACCCGGCGCAGGATATCTATCTGGCTGCGGCCATGCTGGGGCCGGTGTTCGGCTTTACGGATGACGACCTGGTGCGGCTGCGGGCACAGAGCGCCGCGCTGCAGAAGGAACAGAACGCCGGAAATGCCGGAAAGCCCGCCCGCATGAGCCTGTACGGTGCGCTGCTGCTGGCGCGGCAAGGCCCGGCGGAGGACCCCTTCACCCAAAAGGTGAACGATTTTTACGACAAGCTCACGGCTCTGCGGCAGATGGCCCGCAGCGTGCCTGCAGAGCAGCTGCTGGAAGAAATTTTTGCCACCACCGGCTACCTTGCCGCACTGGGGGTGACCGAGAACGGTGCCCGCCGCCGGGAGGATGCCCGGCGGTTCGCCTCTTTCTGCGCGGCGTCCGGTGCGGGCGGCATCTCGGCATTGGTGCGCGCCATCGACGCGGCGGCGCTGGCCGGTTCCACCGGACAGGACACCACCCCCGGCGGGGCAAGGCCCGGCTGTGTGACCGTGATGACCATCCACCGCTCCAAGGGCCTGCAGTTCCCGGTGGTGTTCGTGGCCGATACCGGGCGGCGGTTCAACGCGGCTGATACCCGGCAGCCGGTGCTGCTGCACCGGGAATACGGGGCCGGCCTGCGGCTGCGGCCGGAACAGGGCGAGGGTGCTTATAAAACGGCGGCCTACACCGCGCTGGCCGAGGTGCACGGGCAGGAGCTGCGCAGCGAACAGATGCGCCTTTTGTATGTGGCCCTGACCCGCGCACAGGACAGGCTCATCCTCACGGTGCCGCTGGGCATCGGCAAGACCGCGAACCCCTTTGCCAAAGCAGCGGCGTTTCTGGCGGCGGGGGCGGGCTCCACCCTGCACGGGCAGGCAAACTGCTTTGCCGACTGGCTGCGGGCGGCGCTGCTGGTGCATCCCTGCGGCGGGCCGCTGCGGCAGCTGGCGGGCAATCTGGAGCTGCCCTTTGCGGACACCCGCAGTACGGTGGCCATCACCCTGCCGGAAACAACGCAGCCGGAACAGGAACAACAGCCTGAGGAGCTGGAACCGCAAGCCCCGGTGGCCGCAGACCCGGCCCTTGTGGAACAGCTGCGGGCGGGCTTTGCCTGGCAGTACCCGGCGGCAGCCCTGGCCGGGGTGCCTGCCAAGGTCAGCGTGACCAGCATCGTGCACAAGGCGGAGCAGACCACGCTGGAGCGGCCGGGCTTCCTCTCCAAAGACGGCCTGACAGCCGCCGAGATGGGCACGGCCCTGCATGCATTTCTGGAGCACGCCGATTTTGCGGCGCTGGCAGAGGCAAAAGCAGCCGGGACGCTGGACGAAGCCATCGGAGCGGAACGTGACCGGCAGGCGGCTGCACAGCTCACCGCACCGGAGATCGCCGCAAAGCTGGATGCCGTGCGCATCCGCCGCTTTGTGCAGAGCGAGGCCTTTGCAAAGATCTGCGCGGCACAGCAGGTGCTGCGGGAGCTGGCATTCATCACAGCACTGCCCGCCGCCGAGGTGCTTGCCGCCCAGGGAAGTACGGCCCCGGACACGGCCCCGGAAGCGCAGGTGCTGGTGCAGGGCATCGCAGACCTTGTGCTGGTGTACCCGGACCATCTGGAACTGCTGGACTACAAGACCGACCGCCGCAAAACAGCCGCGGATTTTGTGCGGGCCTACAAACCCCAGCTGGACCTGTACGCGCTGGCCGTCGGCAAACGCTTTGCCCCGAAGCCGGTGACCTATAAAGGCATCTACTCGCTGGAACTGGGCAGGTTGATCGAGGTATGAGGACGATTCATATTTTTCTCGTAAAACGCATAAAAAGTGCTTGACAGGCCCCTGCGGCTGTGGTAGAATAACCGGGTAAAGAAAGCAGCTACGGCCTGTGCCGCGCTCGCCTTGTGGGGTCAGAATCCCCGGGCTATACCCAAGTGCATCTGTTCTTTGAGCAGATCGCGGCTTTGTGTGAATTTTGCGCGGCTGTCCAGAAACTGGGCGGCCGCGTTTTCTATTGCCAATATTGCAACACTATGGATTTTGTTTGGAGGTGCATTCATTATCGCTACCGCTGGAAAGTCGAAGGAACTGGAGA
>OLSG01002863.1_pt1 | contig 13646 bp, 14 predicted proteins | sample 1673041 | NCBI WGS metagenome assembly OLSG01 (sample SAMEA3136749, study PRJEB25190) | human gut metagenome | reverse complement strand
CTTTCCTTTTACGTATTAGGGACTGCCTATGTCTGTTTCTTTGCCTTCCATTGCGTCTTTCCATCAGGGCGCGCACTCGGTGGCCGTCGTCGGCCTCGGGTATGTCGGCCTGCCGCTGGCCGTCGCTTTTGCCCGGCATTTCAACGTGATCGGTTTTGATTTGAACGCCGCCCGCGTGGAAGAGCTTTCCGCAGGCACGGATCGGACAGGCGAAGTGGACTCGGAGGCGCTGCACGCTTCCACGGCTCGTTTCACCAGCGATCCGGCGGCACTCCGCGAGGCGGGCGTCATCATCGTGGCGGTTCCGACGCCGATCGACGAGCACAGGAATCCGGACTTGTCCCCGGTGGAAGGGGCTTCCCGGACTGTGGGGCGGCATTTGTCCCGTGGCGCGGTCGTCGTGTACGAGTCCACGGTCTATCCGGGCGTGACCGAAGAGGTCTGCGTCCCGATCCTTGAGGCCGAATCCGGCCTGCGGTGCGGAGCCGACTTCACGGTGGGCTATTCTCCGGAGCGGATCAACCCCGGCGACAAGGTGCATACGCTTGAAACCATCAAGAAGATTGTTTCCGGAAGCGACGCGCCGACGCTGGATCTGCTGGCGGAGCTGTACGGGACGGTCGTGCGCGCGGGCATCCACCGTGCCCCCAGCATCAAGGTTGCGGAAGCCGCCAAGGTCATCGAGAACACGCAGCGCGACCTGAACATCGCGCTGATGAATGAGCTGTCCATCATTTTTGACCGGCTCGGCATTGATACGCTGGACGTGCTGGAAGCGGCCGGGACCAAGTGGAACTTCCTGCCGTTCCGTCCGGGGCTGGTCGGCGGGCACTGCATCGGCGTCGATCCGTACTACCTGACCTTCAAGGCCGAGGAACTCGGCTGCCATCCGCAGGTCATTCTGGCCGGGCGGCGCATCAACGACGGCATGGGCAAGCATGTGGCGGAAACCTGCGTCAAACTGCTGATCCGGCAGGGGCGGCTGGTCAATGCGGCCCGTGTGGGCATCCTTGGCTTTACGTTCAAGGAAAACGTGCCGGACTTGCGGAACACCCGGGTTATCGACGTGATCCGCGAATTGCAGGAATACGGCGTCGATGTGCTGGTACACGATCCGCTGGCTGACGCCGGGGAAGTGCGCCATGAATATGGCCTCTCTTTCGCGGCGCTGGATGAGCTCGCCAATCTGGACGCGCTGATTCTGGCCGTGCCGCACAAGGCCTACGCCGAAAACGGCGTTCTGGAACCGGCAGCCCTGCACGCACGGTTTGCCGTGCCCGATAAGGCCCTCCTGCTGGATGTGAAGGGCTGTCTCTCGCCCAGTGCCGTGCAAGCCGAAGGCATGGCCTACTGGAGGCTTTAGGCGAGGCAAAGGGAACGCTGCCTGCCCCCGCCTCGTTGCCTTTGAATCGGGGCTGTACACATCTTCTCCCGATATGTCCCGTCCGCGTATCCTTCGGGGGCAGAGGCGGTTCGTTTTGGGGGAGTGTTCCGTATCCTGAAAAGAAGTCAAGAGCCGGATGTGGTGCATTATCGGGGAAAAGCCGATTCCTCCGTCCTCCCGGCAATGAGGCCGTTGCGGGCATTTGATGTATTTCCCAAACGTGTCTGGAAGGTATCCGAATGAAGACAGTTCTTGTAACCGGAGGCGCGGGGTTTATCGGTTCCTGCTATGTGCTGTCCCGGCGCACTGCGGGGGAGCGGGTCGTCAACCTCGACAAGCTCACCTATTCCGGCAACATCGGTAATTTGGCGTCTCTTGATGGGGATGCCGAGCATATTTTTGTCCGGGGCGATATTGGGGATGCGCTGCTTGTCCGCCAGTTGCTGCACCATTACCAGCCCGATGCGGTCATCAATTTTGCCGCTGAGAGCCATGTGGATCGCTCCATCCATGACCCGGATGCGTTTGTCCGCACCAATGTCCTTGGAACCTGCACCCTCCTGCGCGGCGTATTGGAATGGTGGAAAGAGCTGTCCGAAGAAAGGCGGAACGCTTTCCGTTTCCTGCACGTTTCCACGGATGAGGTATACGGAACGCTCCGCCCCGGCGAGCCCGCCTTCACGGAGACCACTCCGTATGCGCCGAACAGCCCCTATTCGGCATCCAAGGCGTCCAGCGATCATTTCGTGAGGGCCTATCACGAAACCTATGGGCTCCCCACGCTCATCACGAATTGCTCCAATAATTACGGCCCGCGTCAGTTTCCGGAGAAACTCATTCCCTTGGTCATCCTGAACGCGCTGTCCGGAAAGCCGCTGCCCATTTACGGCACCGGGGAGAATATCCGCGACTGGCTGCATGTGGAAGACCACTGCGAGGCCATCGTTGCCGTCTTGGAAAAAGGGGCGCCGGGAGAGTGCTACAATATCGGCGGGCACTCCGAGCGGGCCAATATCGATGTCGTCCGGAGCATTTGCCGCATTCTTGACAAGCTCCGCCCCACAGCGGCCCCCTATGAAAAGCAGATAACCTTTGTGGCGGACAGGCCGGGCCATGATTTGCGCTACGCCATTGACGCCGCGAAGATCGAACAGGAGATCGGCTGGGTTCCGCGCCGTCGTTTTGAGGAAGGGCTTCGGGAAACGGTGGGCTGGTATCTTGAGAATGCCGCGTGGGTGGAGAACATCCAGAGCGGGGAATATCGCCAATGGCTCGAAACGAATTATAGCGGGCGGTAGGCTGTACGAAGCTGCGGGCGGCTCACGTCAAGCCGGCGCGCAAGATGGGCGGTTTCAAAAAGTATGGGAACTGAGAGCGGGGAATGCATCGAGGAGCGCCAGCCTCCAAGAGCATTCCCCGTTCGCGCGCAACGGCGGCTGAAAGTGCCGGGATAGTGAAACACGGATGTTTCGCGTCTTTTTCGGGAAAAAGGCAAAATGGCCATGAGTTGGGAAACTACGGCGTTGCAGTCCGCGGGACGTGAATTGTCATACCTTGTTTTCAAGGACGTCCGCGATGAACGCAATCATCTTCTTCCGAAAGATCTCCTCGGAAAAGCTTTCCGCCTGCCTTTTCAGCTTATCGTGTACCCACGTTTGTTCTGTGGAGGCTTCATAGGCGTCGAGCGCCTCGGTTAAGGCGTCAGCCGTCTGCCGTTCAAAAAAGATCCCGGTCTCTCCATCCGCCACACTGTCCAAGACCCCGCCCCTGCCGTATGCGATGACGGGGCGTCCGGCGGCCATAGCCTCAAGAGGCGTGATCCCAAAATCCTCTTCGCCGGGGAACAGGAAAGCCTTACAGCCCGCATAGAGGGCGGGGAGCGCCGCATTGTCCACGCGGCCCACAAAACTGACGTTCGGCCCGGCAATGCTTTCCAGGCGCTTCCGCTCCGGGCCATCCCCCGCAACGACAAGCCGCCGCCCGGTACGGGTACACGCCTCCACCGCCAGCTCCACACGCTTGTAGCTCACCAGTTCGCTGAGGCAGAGATAGTAGCTGCCGGGCTCTGGGGTGCCGGGGACATTTTGAAGGCCCGCCATGTGGGGGCTGGAGAAACGTGAGATGTCAACGGGGGGATGGATGACGGCGGCCTCCTTTCCCCACCAGCGCTTGACCCGGCGCGCCACGGTGCGCGAGTTTGCGATAACGTGATCGACGCGTTGCGCCGAGGCATAATCCCACAGCCGCAGCCGATGGAACAGCGGGCGCATGAGCAGACGCGTCACCGCTCCGGCGGATTCCAGATAGTCTTGATAAAAATCCCAGAGATAGCGCATGGGAGAATGGCAATAGCAGATGTGCGGCGTGTCGGCCCGGGTGATGACCCCTTTGGCGGGCCCGGACTCGCTGGAAATGACGAGATCATAGCCGCGCAGATCCAGCTGCTCCAACGCAAGCGGCATCAGAGGAAGGTATTTCTGGTAATGCCGCACGCTTCCCGGAAGCTTTTGGATAAATGTCGTATGGATCGGGTGGGACATAATGGTTTCGGAGAGCGCCTCGGGGCGTACGACATGCGTGTAGATATCCGCCTGTGGAAAAATCCTGCACAAGGCTTCGACGACTTTTTCTCCGCCGCGCATACCCGTAAGCCAGTAATGGATAATGGCTACGCGCAGATGCGGCAATGTTCTTTCATCCATGCGATATTTCCTCGGCGTTTCCTCTGGGAGCCTTTTGTAAAGCGGGAACAATCGGCGGACACGCCGAATCCATACCCGGCGGGGTGCAGCCGAGGTACGCACCTTGTGAAGGGGTGCGCCTCCCCCATCCCTCAGGCCGTACTGGGCTGCGGGGTTATTTCCATGACTCGGCGACGCGTTCGGGCAGGGTCATGAGGTAGTCCCCATAACCGGATTTTTGCAGCGGGGCCGCCAGCTTCATGAGCTGCTCCGTCGAGATGTAGCCCTTACGCCAAGCGATTTCCTCAATGCAGGAAACTTTGAGGCCCTGCCGGGTTTCGATAGCCTGCACAAACGCGCCCGCGAATCGTGGGTGCCGGTGTCCAACCACGCGATGCCGCGCCCCATCAGCCCCACATGCAGTTTCCCCGCGTCGAGATAGGCCTTGTTGACGTCCGTGATTTCCAGTTCGCCCCGGGGGGAGGGCTTGATTTCACGTGTAATGTCCACGACGTCCTGATCATAAAAATAAAGCCCGGCCACGGCGTAGCTGGATTTGGGATGTTGGGGTTTCTCCTCGAGGGAGCAGACTTTCATATCCTGATCGAACTCGACCACGCCGTAACGCTCGGGATCGCTGACGTGATACCCGAAGACGGTCGCGCCCTCTTCCTGCTCCCGGGCGCTGATGAGGAGATCTTCTAGGCCGTTGCCGAAGAAAATATTGTCCCCAAGGATCAGGCAGGAGTGGCTTCCCTGGATGAAATCAGCGGCAAGGAGGAACGCTTGAGCGATACCTTCCGGCTTCGGCTGTGTGATGTACTCAAAGGAGCATCCCCATTGGCTGCCGTCCCCGAGAAGTTTGCGGAACTGCCAGCCGTCGTCTGGCGTGGTGATGATGGCAACCTCACGGATGCCCGCCAGAAGGAGAACCGACAACGGATAATAGATCATCGGCTTATTGTAGACCGGCAACAGCTGCTTGCTGACGCTGAGCGTGAGGGGGTGAAGCCGCGTACCGGAACCGCCCGCCAGCAGGATACCTTTCCGTGATGCCATATGCAAAACCTTCCCTTAAAATTGAAACAGGCAAATACCATTCGCAAGGAGGACAGGGCAAGCGGCGCTCTTTGAGGGGGAAATCCGCGTGATGAGCCAGCCGCCTGCAATGCCTATCGGCCCGGCCTTTCTTTCCTTACGAGCTTCAGTGCGCCTGTGGGGCAGACGGTGACGCAGGCGGTATCCAGCCCGGCATCGAGGCGGTCTTTGCATTGATCGCATTTGACGGATTTCCTTTTGCGGGGATCAACCCAGATCAGGTGATGCGGGCAGGCTTTCTGGCACGCCCCGCAGCCGACGCACGCTTCTTCCCGTATGAAGACGATCCCGTCGCTCTCCCGGCGGATAAGCGCCTCTTTGGGGCAGACTTCCACACAGCGCGGCTGAGGGCACTGTACGCAGGCCCGGTAGCGGGTATGAAGCACAACCCGGGGCTCTCCGTCCGCCGCAAGCGGTGCGGGCGCTTCCGGCCGTGCATGTTTGACGATGATCGGCGTTGCTTCTTCCGCGGCGTCTTCAAAGCGGGGGCCATCGACAAGCAGCGTTCCGAGGGAAATGCCCGGTGCGCTGTCATGGGCCGCCTTGCAGCTGGCTTCACAGGCATGGCAGGCGATGCAGCGATCTTGATCAACGACAAGGCGATATATGCTCATAGTGCCTCACTCGGATGCCTTGCATCCGGCGATTGTTTGCTGATGCGGCGCCCCCCGCAGCGGGTACAGGGGAACGTCCATTCTTGAGGGCCGGTTCAGTTCGTTTCTTCGGCTTTTCGGATCGTTACGAAGTGCTTTTGAAGGGCCAGCCCCCCGCCGAGCGGATCTTCATGCTCCAGCCCGCTGATCATGCAGGCTTCGTCGGCCACGCCCTTGCCGAAGGCCCGCGTTTCTTGAGGCGTTTTCCTGCCAAAGCCGTGCAGCATGAAGACGGCCTCGGGGTGGATGCCCGTGGTTACCTTAGCGCGTAATCGGCCAACGGGGCCTGTGGCTGTACACACTTCAACCCAGTCGCCATCGGCAATGCCAAGGGCCTGGGCCCGTTCCGTGTGGATCCATAACGTATTGGTGGGCGCGAGTTCGGACAGCAGGGGGTTGTTCGTCGTGCTGGCCTGCGTATGCAATGCCGCCCGGCCGGGAATGACGCGGAACTGGTCGGGCGCGGCAGGCCGCTCCGGTGCCGTGTAGGGCGGCAGGGTGTCGTGCCCGGATGCGGCCCATAAGCGGCTGCGGGCCTCTATCTTGCCGGAAGGCGTGGGCAACGTGGTTTCCGCAAGGGTTTTCCAGCGCGGAGCGGACGCGAGCGGCACAAAGCCGGTTGCGTCGAACGCCTCTATGCCGAGCCCCGTACCTTCAAGCTGGTAGTTCCATATATCCTCAATGCGTGAGAAGGCGAGTTTGTCAAGCCCGAGGCGCGAGGCGAGGCCGCACAGGATCTCCCAGTCGGCGCGCGTGTCGAAACGCGGCTGCACGGCGCGCTGGCGGCGGAAGAACTGCGGCTTCAGCCCCAGCTTGGAGGCCAGAATGCTTTCCCGGGACAAGGCCGGGGAGAGCGGCAGCACGATGTCGGCATAGTCCGCCGTGGGCGACCACGTGGTGGTGATGGCGACGATAAGGTCGAGCTTGTCCAGCTTGCTGCGCAGCGTATCCGGATCGGGCAGCGAAGACAGGATGTTGTGGCGCATCGAGATATAGGCGCGGACCGGATACGGATCGCCGGTCACGGCGGCGTCGAAGGCCCGGTGGAGCAGGCCGGGCTGCTGCCAGTCGGCCTTGTCCGCCATCGGCTTGGTGATATTGGGGTAGAGCGCCGTGAGGGGCCGCAGCCGTTTCCCCGTTTCCTTGGGGGAAAGGCTGATGGGCATACCGCCGCGCGCGCCGATGGAGCCGAGCAGGGCGTTGATGAGGTAGGCGCTGCGCACGGTGACGAAACTGTCAGCATACCGGGCCGTGAACCAGCCCGGGTACCAGAGGACACGGGGGGCGGCCTCAGCCAATTCACGCGCCAGCCTGACGATGCGGTCGGCCTTGATCCCGGTTTCGGTTTCCGCCCACTCCGGCGTACAGGGGCGGACGCGCTCCTCCAGTTCCCCGAAGCCGTCGATATACGGCAGCATATGGGGATCATAAAGCTTTTCCGAAATCAGCACGTGCAGCACCGCAAGGTTCATGGCGTAATCGGTGCCGGGGCGGACGAAGAAAAAGGTGTCCGCTTTGGCCGCGCTGACGGTGGCGCGGACGTCCATGACCGTCACCTTGCAGCCGTTGGCCCGCGCTGCGGTGATGCCCGCGACTTCCGCAAGGTTCAGGGCCTCCAGCGCGTTGCGGCTCTGGAGCACGATGTGTTTCGACTCCCGGTAGTCAATGACGAGGCGTCCGCGATCCAGCCCCAAAACGGATGCGCAGGCCTGATCCACGTTGCGGGTGCAGGTGACGCTGTGGCTGTAGATATTAGGCGTACCGAGGCCGCGTGCGAAGGCCTTGTAGAGATCCGTAAACGGGCCGCCACGGTGCGAGAACATGACGCTTTCGGGGCCGTATTGATCCCGTATGGCGCGGAGCTTGCCGGCTACGGCATCGAGCGCTTCTTCCCAGCGGACGGCGCGCCACTTGTGCCCTCCGCGGGCCCCCACGCGCATCAGGGGCGACTGCGGGCGCTCGGAATCCTTTTCCAGCGCGAGCGCCGCGATGCCGCGAGGACACAATGTCGAACCCGTGGCCGAGTGGGGATTGCCCTGAATCCAGACCGCTTCGCCGTTTTCGACTCCGACGGCAACCGGGCACCGTGTCCCGCACATGCCGCATACGCTATAGACTGTCTTCATGATGCGTTCCTGAATGGAAAGAGGGAATAATGGAGAAAATGCGTTGGTTCCATTGCTCTGTCCCCAAAATGTTGAGCAGCGGAGGCTGGCCAACGGAGATTTTCCCGTATCCGTTTTCCTCCACGCCGCCTTGATAGGCTCTTTCGAGATTCCCCAGTGTACCCCGTCGGGTTATTCCGATCAATGGAGTCGATCCGGGCATACCTCCGACTGAAACAGAGGCTCCCATAAAGTCAAAAACCGTTGAAGCGGGATGAGTGGAGGGTGGTGAGGGAAGGGGAACCTTTCTCCGGAACATTTCCTCTTCCCCCCGCCAGTAAGATCTCAATAAAAAACGCCCCGGCCTTTCGAGCGTGCGGGGCGTATCCTGACAGGGAAACGGGCATGGAGGGCTTAATAGGAAGCTATGTAGTCATCCATGTTCGCCGCCGAGCAATTGCGGCTTACCCAGAAGGCCGAAGCCCAAACCATAAGGGCCGTGGCTTCGGTGTCGTCCAGGCGTTTCAGCTTGGCTTCAAGGCTGGTGCGGCTCGCGCCGTAACGGGAATGGAAGTCGGTTTGCTCGCACAGATCGGCAACGCGCAGGAGAAGATAGGAGAGGCGGGTATGCGCGGGGAGCAGACGCTGATCACGGTGAGCTTCAAGAATGGTTTTGAGTTCCGGTCCGGTAAATGTGCCTTTGATGGTCGTGATCGCGCGGAAAAACGTGTCTACCGCCCACGGCAGAATGAATTCGGCCCCCGCACTCTTTGTGCGGAAGTAGTCCTTCAACCAGCGTTCCTGCTGCTCGTTGATGCGTGCTGCGACCTGAGGCATACGCGGCTCCTTGTGAAGAATATTGGCTAGACGCTATCGTAGAATCTCTTAATATTCAAGCGCCTTCGTGCCCGGAAGCAGCAAGTGGGAACATGTCGTCATACCATACTTTTTTCATAGTCAGACCGCAGGCCGGAGCCGTGAGGGGAGCTATCCGGCGATCGCAGGCGTCGAGGATGCCGGGAATATCCGCCGGTTCCAGCTTGCCCCGCCCGACAGCGACGAGCAGCCCCATGGTATTGCGGACCATCTGTTTGAGAAAGCCGTCCGCTTCAAAGCGCCAGGTCAGTTCGAGGCAGCCTTCGGGGAGCGGGCCCTCGGGGGTGCGGGTGATGGACAGGATGGTACGCACCGTTGTACGGAGATCCGTCCCGGCGTTTTTCAGGCTGGCGAAGTCCCGCTTGCCAAGGAGGTAGCGGCTCCCCTCGTCCATACGCTCCACATCCACAGGGCCGCAGGCCCAGACGAAAGGATAGAGCTGCGGCGGCGTGTAGCGCTTGGAGAGCCAGAGGCGGTATTCGTAGGTCTTGCGGACGGCACTGTGCTGTGCGTGGAACGTGTCGGGCACAAGAACGGCGTCCGCAATGCGTATGTCGCGCGGCAGGAGCGTATTGAGGGCCAGCTGCCAGTCCATACGGGCACGCGATTCGGGGACATCGAGGTGAGCGACCTGCGCTTCGGCGTGAACCCCCGCGTCGGTCCGTCCTGCACCGTGCACATGGACGCGCTCGCCGAGCACGTGAGCCACGGCGTCCTCAATGATGTTCTGAATGGTGGGCAGGGGGGAGGCGTTTTTGCGGGCCTGCGTCTGCCAGCCGTGATACTGGGTGCCTACGTAGGCTATCGTCAGCTTGAGGCGGGGCATGGAAGACCTTTGGGAAAGACGAAAAAACGACGAAAGCCCCGACCCCCGATCCGCGAAAACGGCGGGGCTGACAGTACAGTATCAGGGCCGGTTCGGAGCGGGGCGTTTGCCCCTCTCCGGGACTACTTGGAGCGGTGTTCGCTGCCGGTGATGCTGAAGGCAAGGGCGTAGAGATAGTGGAAGAAGTCCACATACTCCACGACGACCTTTTCAGGCACGTGGATCCGGGCCCCCGCGAAATTCAGGATACCGCATACGCCCGCTTCGACCAGATGGTCGGCCGCGCGCTGCGCGCGTTCCGGCGGCGTGGTGATGATCCCGATTTCAATGCCCTTGGCGTCCACGGCGGACTTCAGGTCGCTCGTACACGTGACTTCCAGCCCATAGACCTGCTCGCCGATCTTGAACGGATCGCAGTCGAAGGCCCCCACGATGTTGAAGCCGCGGGCCTTGAATTCGGCATGGTGCAGCAGCGCGCGGCCGAGGTTGCCCACCCCGATCAGCGCGGCGCGCCATTCGCGGTCAACGCCAAGGGAAGCTTTGATGGCGGCGATGAGGCTGGCTACGTTGTACCCTACGCCACGCACACCGAATTCGCCAAAATAGGCAAGGTCCTTGCGCACCTGAGATGCGTTCACGTCGCACGCTTCAGCGAGCGGGCCGGAGGAGATGACCTCCACGCCGTTGCGCTGCATACTTTCGAGCACTTGAACGTACACGGCAAGGCGACGAATGGTGGCTCTGGGAATACGTTCGCTTTTCAATGAGAGCATAGTGGTATCGCATTGCTAAAGATGAAAAAAACAGGGGGGAGAGAACGGCGTTGCCGGTCCCTCCCCGGAACCCCCGGCGGGCCGAGGACCCGCCGGGGATAAGCCGCTTGCTTATTTAGATGAAGGGGTTGGCGAACAGGATGATCAGGTTCACCACGAGGGAGTAAATGGCCAGGGATTCCACGAAGGCGAGGCCGAGGATAAGGCTGACCTGAATCTTGCCGGCGGCGTCAGGGTTGCGGGCGATGCCTTCGCAGGCGCTCTTCAGACCGAGGCCCTGACCGATACCGCAACCGGCGGCGGCGACGGCCATGCCGATGGCGCAGCCGAAGATGGCGAGGCCGAGAGAGGCGGAATCCAGTTTCACGGGAGCGCCGTCGGCGGCGAAAGCGAGGCTGGCGATGCCCATCATGGCCACGGTGCTGAGCAGGGTCACAAGAATCTTGCGCATGTATGTTGCTCCTTGAGCGGTTGTATTGTGTTGGTCAAAAAGACCATTTCCCCCGAGAGGTGTGGCCCCTTAGTGGGCCGGTTCCATAGCGCCCTTGAGGTAGATGAGGGCCAGCATGTAGAAGATGAAGGCCTGCAATACCTTGGCGAGCAGGAACAGGAAGTAGATGGGCAGCGTGCTCACGAGCGGCGCCATGAGGAAGAAGAGCAGGAGCACGATTTCTTCGCCGCGGATGTTGCCGAAAAGACGGAGCGTCAGCGACAGCGGGCGGGCGAGGTGCGAAATGAATTCAAGGATCATCATGAACGGCGCCAGCGGGAGCATGGGGCCCATGAAGTGGTGGATGTAGTGGCCGTGCCAGCGCTTGATGCCCTGATAGTTGTAGTACAGGAACACGAACAGGGCCATGCCGATGTTGGTGTTGATGTTGGCGGTCGGGGCGTCACAGGCGGGGATGAGGCCGAGTATGTTCTGTACGGCGATGAAGAGGAACAGGCCGCCGAGCACGGGGAAAACCTTGCGTCCGTCCTCGCCCATGTTGGTGACGGTGAAGTCCTCAAGCCCGCCTATGATCGACTCGAAGATGTTCTGCATCTTGCCGGGGATCAACGAAATATTGCGGCGCACAAGCCAGCCGACGACAAAAAGGATGAGCATGGCCATCCATGTATAGAAGACGTGCCTGAATTCCACCGTCTGCCCAGCGATGGTGATATGATCCAGATGAACCAGTTCGGAGATGAGAATCGGCTCAGGAAGTCCGCCTGCCATGTGTGCGCTCCTTCAAATGTCATTTACGCGTACGATGCGTCCGAAAAGAGGCGTCCCCGAGAGTGGCGAACACGCCTGTTTTCATGCCGACCGGAATCGGTTCGATAATCGGCTTTAGAAACCTGATGAAACAAAGATGCGGCTTGCGCGGGCTCTCTGTAGCCTGTCAAACCGGCTTTTTCAATGCCTTTTTCAGCCCTCCCGCGGTCATCCCGACGAGAAGCACGGCAAGCCCCAACAGTACAGCAGAGATAGAGCCCTTAAACCATACCAGAACCATGTACAACAAAATTCCGGTAAATAAAAGTCTCATGTTCGTGCGGAGGAGAAGGGCAAAAAGGCTGCTTTTGCTCCAACCAGCCGAGATTACTTTAGGAACAAATTTTATTAAGGCAAAAAAATTCCATGCGGAGAGCAGCGCTCCGAAGCCAAACCAGAAGATCCACGCCCCCGCCGGGTGAAAGGGCCAGAGCACCGCGCCGAAAAGCAGGGACAAGGCAATGACGCTGATCTGCCAGCACAGGATTTCCCGGATCGTGGGGTCCTGCACGCCGCTCCGCCACAGCCTCTTCTCCAGCCAATGGAACGGGCCGTTATTTCTGCCGCTTTTTGCCTGCATCGTCCTGTTCCCCTTGGCGGAGCAATATGCGCGCGTCCAGCCAGATATTGCGGAATCCCGCGCCGATGCCCACGATAAGGCCCACGCCGGCGCACCACGGATAGGTTCCGAACCATTTGTCCAGCCAGTACCCGAGGAGGCAACCGACGATGATGCCCGAAACCATGTGCAGGCCCATGACGCTGGCGCGCCCCAGCGAGTCGAACAGGCCCTGCTTGTTCTCTTTTGATGTCATTGGAGTTCCTTTTGGGGGAGGGGGCAGGAGTACCTTTTGGAAAAGCTGCTCCTGCCCCCTCCCAAAACCCCACCCCTATCCTCCCTAAAACGTTCGTAAGGGCCGATGGCGGGCGGGGCTGAAAGGGTTTGCCTTCATGATCCGTCTCCCGGAGCAACAGGGAAACGCAGGCGATGTGTCCGCATGGATGTCAGGGGTGCGTCTTTTCCGTGTGAAGGAGGAAAATATCAGGTCTTCGGCACGGAGCCGTTTTGATACGGACTTCTTGCAGAGAGCGCAATCCTTTGACCGCGTAATACTTTTCTTTTTGCAGGTCAGCTTTCTTTGAGAGCCTCAAGCAGTTTTTCGGCGGCGCGGGCGGCGCTGCCGGGCTCTCCGCAACGGCGGCGGAGTTCCGCAAGTTCGGCGCGGACGGCTTCGATTTGCGGGGGGATATCCAGCCACGCGGCCAATTGGGAGGCCATCATTTCGCCTGTGGCGCGCTCCTGCAACAGCTCGGGAAAGAGTTCTTTTTGCATGATCAGGTTGGTCAGGCTGACCCATTTGACCTTAATCAGCAGACGCCCGACCAACGCGGAAAACGGTGCGACCCGGTAGCTGACGACAGTGGGGACGCCCGCCAGTGCCGTTTCCAGCGTCGCCGTGCCCGAGGCCGCCAACATGCATCCGCAGCGCCGCATGGCCGTGTAGCGGTCCTCCGGCGCGTCAAAGGCGACGGGCACGTCGGACGGCCAGAGCGCCCGGAGTTTTTCTTCGGGCATGTTCGGCGCGCGCATTACAAGGGCGAAAAACGCAGGCAACATCATTATGAAGAACCTTATGGATTTTGCCATTGGAACTCCCCTTTACTGGCTGACTGGTTTTGGTATCATGTTTGCCGGCAGCGGTGCTTTCATCGGCGGCTTTGATCCTTTTGTAAGAGGCGACTACAGTGCCATCCTTCCGGCAGGTGTTCCTCTTCCTGCCTATCTGATCTTCCAGACTGTATTCTGTGCCACAGCAGCAACCATTGTTTCCGGTGCTATGGCAGAGCGTGCAAAATTCATTTCTTACTGTATTTACAGTGCAGTGATCAGTGCAGTTGTTTATCCTATCTCCGGTCACTGGATCTGGGGAGGTGGCTGGCTGGCCCAGTTAGGCTTCCATGATTTTGCAGGTTCTACCGCTGTTCATA
>OLSG01002839.1_pt1 | contig 13738 bp, 10 predicted proteins | sample 1673041 | NCBI WGS metagenome assembly OLSG01 (sample SAMEA3136749, study PRJEB25190) | human gut metagenome | reverse complement strand
CCTGCTGCTGGTTCAGGAGTCGTTTGATCACATCGATCGTTTCTTTGATACCGTAGTTCGCGCTGTTGATGCAGAGGTCGTAGTTCTCTGGTTTTCCCCACTTCTCTCCGGTGTAGAATTCGTAGTATTTGCGGTGCTGTCTGTCCATTTTCTTGAGGAAGCGCACTGCCTGCTTCAAATCCATATTTCGGACATCCATGACGTGCTGTGTACGCACCTGAAGCGGAGCGCTGATAAAAATGCTAATGTGCGGGATGTGATTATTCTTGAGGATCGCATCTGCACAGCGTCCCATGATCAAACAGTCCTCTGTCCGGGCGAGTTCGCAGATCAGGTCACTCATATTGAAGAAAACTGCGTCCTGCTTGTTCAGTCCGTGATAACGGTTCAGCTCTTTGAGCTTCGTCCGGAAACTTTCATGTGATTTCTTTCCGTATTTGTTGAATTCGGTAAAGTTTTCTTTATCCTGTACATCGCCCTTCTCTGCTTCAAGGCGTTTCAGTACCTGGTCAAAAATCTCCACATCATAATAGTTAATATGAAGATTATCTGCAAGTTCGAATCCGATATCATTTCCCGCACTTCCCTGTGTACGGCTAATACAGATCACGAGATGGTCATTCTCAGAAAGTTTCTCGCGTCTTGCCGCAAGGTTCAGTGCCACACGTTCAGCATCGATGATATCCGTAGAACCGAACATATTCGGAAGCTGCTCGATCTCCTTAAGGATCTCATCATACTCTGTCATCAACCGGCTTCTTTCGCTCTCATCCTTGATGGTACGTGCCATGTTGCTAATCAGGGCAAGTTCGCTTCGGAGCAGATGTCCGTCCGGCTTCGTGTACATCAGCATACTTAAGGTACGGATCGTTGTATCACGGTTTCCGGTAAATGTACGTCCAAGAGAAGAACCGAGGACTCTGTAGACTTCACCATCCAGGTCGTAGATACGGTTTGCAAGTTTTGTATAAATTTCTTTGTTGATTTTATCTGCCATTCTTCCCCCTCCTTACATAAAGAACACAAGCATGTCCAGAATAAATACCGGAACAAGGAATACCAGTGACCACAGGATGTATCCGAAGAAGGACGGCATGTTGACACCGTTCTCGTCAGAAATGGACTTGACCATAAAGTTCGGTGCATTTCCGATATAAGTGTTGGCGCCCATGAATACCGCACCACAGGAAATCGCGGATAAAAGTTTCACTGGCACAGTACCAAGTGTTGTTGCGATCCCACTCGTAAATCCAAGTGTTCCTGCTGTTGTAAGGAATACAAGGTAAGTCGGCGTATTGTCCAGAAAACTGGACAGCGCACCAGTCGCCCAGAACATTTCAAGCGGCTTGGTGATACCAAGGTTCGGTCCGACCGCCTTAAGAAGCATCAATGCCGGCTGCATGGTAATAAAGATACCGATAAACAGTACAGCAACTTCCTGGATAGCACCCCAGGTAAAATGGTTTCTCCTGCGCACACTCTTGTCCGTTGTCTTGAAGGATAAGAACGCTGCAAGAAGGATCAGCACGATCTCGATCAGTGCAGGGAAGGTCAGTGTCACTTCACCAAAGAGATGGATTCCTCTTACTGCACCTTCTGCATTCTGGAATGCGGAAAGTCCCGGAAGTACACCACTTAAGATAACCGCTACAACGATCATCACCAGGAAAATAATATTGTGAAGTCCGTCAATATGGAACTCTGTACCCGGTTTGCTGATATCCGGTTTACGTCCCTGCGCGATATCTTTGCGATATGCAAGTTTGTCTACATGGTAGAACACAAACAGCAGTACTACCATATTAAAGAGCAGTACCGGGAACAGATGCAGGCTCCAGAAGAACGGCACGCCTCGCATGAAGCCCATCAAAAGCGGCGGGTCTCCAATCGGAGTCAGGCAGCCACCCATGTTGGATACCATGAAGATAAAGAATACCATGATATGACTTTTTCTCTTTCTCCAGGAATTCATCTTGATCACCGGACGGACCATCAGCATACTGGCACCTGTTGTTCCGATACAGCTGGATAACAGTGTACCGAATGCCAGAAGGCATACATTGACTCGTGGAGAACCTGCAAAATCACCTTCCATGGTAATGTTACCGGATACACAGAACAGTCCAAAAAGGAGGATAATAAAAGTAAGATAGTCATTTATGATACAGTCAAGGACCGTCTCAGCGGCATCGCCCACACCATAAACGACGGCAAAAGGAATCACCATCAGAAGGATCCACATAGCTACCACATGCGGCTGATGTGCTTCCCACCACTCTGCCTTGATAAGCGGCATGATCGCAATGCAGAGCAGAAGTCCCGCAAAAGGAATGCAGAGCCAGATCGGCACCGATGCTGTTGTTTCCCCGCCGGCAGCCCATACACCTGTCGGACAGGCAAGCAGCATAGTCAGCAGCATTCCAAAAAATGTTACTAATTTCTTCAAAAGCTGTCGCCCCCTCGTTTAAGTTTTTAACCAGTTGCAATTATAACATAAGCACTTCAAAATACAATTGCACTTTTCTTCAACAAATTTGCACATCTCCTATATCTTTTTGTGCATTTTCCCTATATATTGTATTTTTGCCTGTACAGCATCAAAATTCTGACAATATTTTTTCTGTTTCTTTGTCTATTTTTGTTATATTTTTAACATTTAATTTATTTTTTGAATAATTCAGGGCATAAAAAAAAGCAGCTTTTTTATTTCGCTGCTTTTTCGAATAATTTTCTCCATAATTTTACAATCTGTCCTACCACCAGGGCATTAAATAAAGTACCTTCTCTGACTCCATTCAGTTTGTGGAACGCCAGCATTGCAACGATCATCGCAAGTATGGTAAGGGTGCTGTCAAAACATACCTTGACGTTTCCGAAACGGATCTTTGTTTTCTGTGCGATCGCACGTACCAGAGCCTCTGCCGGAAGCATGATCACATCTGCGGTAACTTCCAGGCTGATTCCGAATGCCATGATCACACATCCAATCACAAGATATACAAAGGAAGGAAACCATGGACCGCCAAACCGTGTCGGGATGATCTTCATAAAACAGTCAATAAAGAAGCTGAAGCAGAAAGTCATCGGAATCTGAAGGAGCTGCAGGAATCCAAGTTTTCTGCGGATAACCGCTTCCAGGATCAGAAACAGCATATTGAAGAGGAACGTAAATGTTCCCATGGAAATTTCCGTGATCAGGCTCAGAACAAACGGAAGTCCCGAAACCGGTGAGGTTCCCAGTCCCGCACGTGTAACAAAGCTGATCCCCAATGCACAGAACACCATTCCAAGAACGAATACGCAATATCGTTTTACCATCGACCATTGATTCATGAATTGTACCTCCCAACTGACAGTCTTTATGCAACTTTGACAGGCTGTAGTTTTATCTTTTTTTCTATTTTAATAGATATACAAAGTTTTTGCAAGTAGCAAATTATTTTTGTATATTTTGTACAATTCCCAAAAAAGGAAGCCAGGGGGACGGGTACCGTGCCACTGTACCTGTCCCCCTGGCTTTTAGTAATTACTGCTCGATCCGGAAAAACTCTCACCACCGCTGGAAAAGCTTCCGGAATCATTGTTATTATCATCGTCTTTTGGCTTGGCAGTCTGAGATATCGTACTGTACAGAAACAGATCTCTCTTCTCCTTAAGTTCCAACCCTCCATCTGCACTATAAGCATTTGCATTTGCCTGCTGCACTCTTGTCTTCATCTTGCGCATCTGCATCCAGGTCATAAATCCCGTTGGGATCGCCATCACCAGGAAACATAACAGCAGATCGACTGCAAATGTTCCCGCAAAAGAACCTTCTCTGATATCCATCGGGCGTACTTTCTTACCCTCGCAGATCCGGTCAAGGCCGGTCCGAAGATCTGTGATCAGCGACTGATAGCCGCTCACCGGATCATCTGCCTTGAGATATTTCTTGCACTTGTCGAGCATTTCTTCCTGGACATTTGAAGGAAAATCATCCTGCGTGTCCCCGCGGAAGACGATCGTGATATTTCTGGCATCCGGCTGATGGAAAATACACATTCCCTCATAAGTGTCGCCGTATCCGATATCATTTTCCTGCATAAATTCTGCCGCATATTTCCGGTAATCCTGGTCTTCCCCGATATCCGGTGAGATCAGAAGTACGGCATCATAACCATACTCCTCATAAATATCCCCCAGTTCCTGATCCAGCTGTGCCTGCTCTGTCTCATCCAGGAGTCCATAATCGTCAAATACCCAGGAGATCTCTTCCGTGCCTGCCGCATCGTTCTCAGAAGATGCCGGCACAGAAAGCGTCATCAGAAGTCCCAGTCCAAGACACAGCATCGTTCCTTTTAATATCCACCCTGATCTGTTCATCTATATCACCCCCAGAAGGCGCAGAGCCGTAACTACTGCTGTCGCTGCAATGGTCAGCGGGATATGACGTTTAAACCAGTATTTGACCGCCAGATCCTTCGCCACAGGAAGATCCCCGATCAGATGTCCCGTCTGTCCATTCATCGCAAAAGAATAATTTTTGCCATTCCATTTCGTATTCAGGAACCAGACAGGAAACAGGGCGTATCTGACCTTTCCTTTCCCGGTTACCGTTATTTTCTCCTGCTTTGGGGTTACCGTTGCATATCCATGGACAGTCCTCTCAAAACTGTCCTTAACGCTTCTCTCCATACGCTCATAAACACGTTCTGTGAGGGCATCCGGCTCCTGATCGTATTTGTCTGCCATATAGCCGGAAAGATAAGAAAGATTAAATTCTGTCAGATCCTTGTAATCATACGGCTCAATTGCCTCCATCGTGGTATCATCAATAGCTTTCGAGCCATCGACAGGGATCTTCTCAAATTTCATGCTGCCTGAACGCACAACATGATAAAATTTCGTCTCTGTATACCGGTAATCAGAATCTTCCCAGAAACGGTTTCTGGTGGCTTCATAGCGGAAACGCCCTGCCGCATCCAGGTCAAACAGCCAGAACGGGACATAAACCGCCCTGATCTCTTCGAGATGGTTCTGGTCTTTGAACACCTTTGGAAGTAGCGGTTTCCCCTCATAATGTTTCTTCAGTGCCTCAACTGCTTCTTTTTTGGATTTCTGGAACGGAATGATATAATCCGGACGATAGCTGTCCGTGAACTGCTCCGGCATGATCATTGGGTTATCGCAGTAAGGACACACAGTCGCACCTGTCGTCTTTTCTGCAAGGATCTCCGCGCCGCAGGACGGGCAGCTCCAGACAGCCATATTGGATTTCTCGTCTGACTGCCACTGCTCCGGCTCAAATCCTTCCCAGTGATCCCCCTTAACTTCCTTTACTTCTTCCGCCTGCTCTGCGATCTTATCCAGTTCATCCAGAGAATAGCTACTTCCACAGTACTCACATTTCATCTTCTGTGACTTGCTGTCAAAAGTAAGACCGGCTGAACAGTTGGGGCACTTGTAGTTCAAAGTATCTGCCATCGCATCTGCCCCCTTCCTCCTATGGTCTCGGTTTGCCGCATTCCTGGCAGAATTTGCCCGTATTTACAGTTCCACAGCTGCAGGTCCATGGTCCCGCCGGACGCGGACTTCCACACTCAGAACAGAATTTACCGGTATTTACTGCACCGCAGGCACAGGTCCATTCTGTCTTTGGTGCTGTCTGGGAAGGCTGCTGGTACTGTGGCTGCATCTGCGGTGTCGCCTGCTGCTGTCCCATCGCAAATAAATTCTGTGCATTCGCTCCACCGACATTTGCCGCCATGTTCATTGCCGCAAATGCCATCGCAGGTCCCGTCTTCTGATTGGAAGCTGCTGACTGCATCGCATTCGCCTGTGCACCCACCATCTGGGCTGCCGCCATCGTAGGATTGCGGAAAACAGCATTCCTCTGCAGTTCCTTGATCATGGCTTCGTCTTCCTCGGAGGCCTTTACACTGGATACACCGAGAGACACGATACGGATGCCACGAAGATTATCCCATTTATCGGACAGAACCTTATTTAACGCATCTGAAAGTTCCTGTGTATGTCCCGGAAGTGCACTGTAGCGGATCCCCATCTCTGAGATCCTGGCAAAAGCCGGCTGCAGGGCTGTCATCAGTTCGCTCTTGAGCTGTCCATCGATCTCATCTCTCGTATAATCCTGCTCCACATTTCCGCAGACATTTGTATAGAAGAGAACCGGATTGGCGATCTGATAGCTGTATTCGCCAAAACACTTGATCGTGATGTCCATATCCAGCCCGATATTCATATCCACCACACGGAACGGAACCGGATTCGGTGTGCCATATTTATTACCGACAAGTTCCTTGGTATTTACAAAATATACTCTCTGATCCTTCGGCGGCTCTCCTCCAAAGGTAAAACGTTTGCCGATCTGCTGGAATGCTTCCTTCACGCCCTTTCCAAGCCCTCCGCAGAAAATAGATGGCTCCGAGGAGGTGTCATATGTATACTCTCCTGGCTCTGCACATACATCCACGACCTTTCCCTGCTCTACGATCAGCATGCACTGTCCGTCACTGACTGCGATCACAGAACCATTGGAGATGATATTCTCAGAACCGTGTCTGTTTGATGACCTTCCGGATACTTTCTTGTGTGCCTTGGTGACCAGCACATCTGCCGGCATGGATTCACAGTAAAAATATTCCTTCCACTGGTCCGCCAGAACACCGCCAGCTGAACCAAGAGCTGCTTTAATAAGTCCCATAAAAAAATCCTCCTCTTTCTTGTTTTACCTTAAATAGTTTCTTGTCATCTTATTCGACTGTTTCAGACTGTTTTTCAGGAAAGCTTGTGGATAAACAGACCGCTTCTCAGTTTCGGCTCAAACCAGGTGGATTTCGGCGGCATCAGTTTGCCTTCATCCGCGATCTGCATCAGATCCTCCATTGCTGTCGGATACATGGCAAAAGCCACTCCGCCTGTTCTGTCCGCGATCTCTGCCAGTTCTTTAAGCTTGTGGCTTCCTCCTACGAAGCGGATCCTCTGATCTGTCCGCGGATCTCCGATCCCCAGGATCGGAGAAAGAACCTTCTCCTGAAGGATGGAGACATCAAGCTGTCCTACCACATCCTTTTTCGCATAGACATCCTCCCAGGCTTTGAGATGATACCAGTTTCCTCCGACATACATTCCCATGCAGTGCTTCTCAACCGGTTTGCACGGGAATCCCGGCATGATCATCAGCTCAAAGTTAAATTTGAGGCTGGCAATAAACGCATGCTCATCCATTCCATTCAGATCGCGTACCACTCTGTTATAAGAAAGGATCGTAAGCTGGTCATACGGAAAGACAACAGAAAGGAAATAATTAAATTCCTCACTTCCATCGTAATCCGGGTGTTCCTCTCTCCTCTTGAGTCCTACTTTGACTGCGGAGGCAGCTCTGTGGTGTCCATCTGCAATATATATAGAAGGAATATTTCCAAACTGTTCTGCGATCACTTTCTTCTCTACTTCCCCGTCGATCACCCACACGCGGTGTCCGATCTCATCCTCTGCCACAAAATCATAAACGGCATCGTGGGATGCTTTCCAGGTTTCCATCAGGTCAAGAAGTTCCTGTGGGTACTTGCAGGCAAGATAAATCGGACCTGTGTTTGCATCACATACATCCACATGATGGATACGGTCCTGCTCCTTATCCTCTCTGGTAAGCTCATGTTTCTTGACAACGCCATTCATATAGTCGTCAATAGAGCAGCAGCCGACCAGACCGGTCTGCGTCTTACCCTTGAGGGTCAGCTCATAGATGTAATAACACGGTGCTCCGTCCTGAACCAAAATTCCATTCTTCTCCATATTGATGAGGTTTTCACGTGCACGGTCATAGACTTTCTGATCGTAAAGATCCGTATCTGCCGGAAGGTCCATCTCCGCGCGGTCCACATGCAGGAAAGAATCAGGATTCTGATCTCCGATCTCCTTTGCTTCTTCTCTTGACACTACATCATATGGAAGTGCCGCTACTGCCTCTGCCTTGTCAGGAACAGGTCTGAGGGCACGGAATGCCTGAAAAATAGCCATTTTTATATCTCCTTTGTACTTTCATTTTTCTTATGTAAAATGTATTTTTATTTTATCACATCCCCCAGTACGTTGCAATGAACATCACTTTTTTTGTTATGTGCTAACTTTTTTTGTAAAAACCTAAAAATTTTTGTATTTTCTATTGCAATTTTTAAAATATATGGTATGATAGAATCACAAGTTAAGGAAACCAAATGATAATTTTTAAGGGAGGTCATTTTATGACAGAAGGATTAAAATGGACTGTAAACGAGGTTCCGAAATCAGATGATAAACACCTGGAACTGATGTCCGAAGAAAATGTAAAGAAAGCAAATGAGTTCCACAGAAGTTTCCCACAGTACAGTGTGACGCCTCTTCAGAACCTTTCATCCCTTGCGAAATATTTAGGAGTAAAAAATATTTTCTGTAAGGATGAATCCTATCGCTTTGGCTTAAATGCTTTCAAAGTACTTGGAGGTTCTTATGCAATGGGCCGCTATATCGCAAAAGAACTTGGACGTGATATCAGCGAGCTGCCATACAATGTTCTCTCTTCTGATAAATTAAGAGAAGAATTCGGACAGGCTACATTCTTTACTGCAACAGACGGTAATCATGGACGTGGAGTTGCATGGGCAGCTAACCGCCTTGGACAGAAAGCAGTTGTAAGAATGCCTAAGGGAACAACAAAGACTCGTTTCGATAACATTGCCAAAGAAGGTGCTACTGTTACGATCGAAGAAGTAAACTATGATGACTGCGTAAGAATGGCTGCAGCAGAAGCTGCCAAAACAGAACATGGTATCATCGTTCAGGATACCGCATGGGACGGATATGAAGAAATTCCATCCTGGATCATGCAGGGATACGGAACACTAGTTCTTGAGGCTGACCAGCAGTTAAAAGAAATGGGTGTTGAACGTCCGACACATGTATTTGTTCAGGCCGGTGTTGGTTCTTTAGCAGGTGCCGTAGTCGGTTATTTCGCTCATAAATATAAAGATAACCCGCCGGTTATGGCTGTCTGTGAAGCAAGTGCTGCTGACTGCCTGTACCGCTCCGCTGTTGCAAAGACAGGAAATCTGGTAAATGTTACAGGTGATCTTCAGACAATTATGGCCGGTCTTGCATGCGGTGAGGGAAATACGATCGGATGGGATATCCTGAAAAATCACGTAGATGTATTTGCATCCTGTCCTGACTGGATGAGCGCAAAGGCAACACGTATCTACGCTAATCCACTGGGAGATGATCCACACGTTGTCTCCGGTGAATCCGGTTCCGTTCCGCTTGGTTTCTGCTTCACTGCTCTTCACGATGAAGATGCAAAAGACTTAAAAGAAGCGCTGAAACTGGATGAGAATTCCGTAGTACTTGTTATTTCCACAGAAGGTGACACTGACCCTGTTCGCTACCGCGAGATCGTATGGGACGGATTATACGGAACAAACGAATCTTTAAGCAAATGATGTTTTTGGTGAACACAGACAGGTAAGTAGTATGGTTATCTCGAAAATGATATACCAGTAACTAATAATATGATATCAGATTAGGGGCAAAATACCTTTTGACCCTAACATCATAATATTTTATACATATTGGGAGGGTAAAAAAATGGATTACGCAAAAATTAACGAAGCTGCAATGGGTTATAAGGATGATATGACTAAGTTCCTTCGCGATCTGGTTCGCATTCCTGGCGAAAGCTGCGGAGAAAAAGGACATATCATGAGAATCAAAGAGGAAATGGAAAAAGTCGGATTCGACAAAGTTCAGATCGATCCGATGGGCAATATCCTCGGCTACATGGGAACAGGTAAAACTCTCATTGGTTTTGACGCTCATATTGATACAGTCGGTATCGGTAATATCAAGAACTGGGAATTTGATCCATACGAAGGTTTCGAATCTGATGAAGAAATCGGCGGACGTGGAACATCTGACCAGATGGGCGGTATTGTTTCTGCAGTATACGGTGCTAAGATCATGAAAGACCTTGGTCTTTTAAACGATAAATATCAGGTACTTGTGACAGGTACTGTACAGGAAGAAGACTGTGACGGTCTCTGCTGGCAGTACATCATCCATGAAGATGGTGTTCGTCCTGAATTCGTTGTTTCCACAGAACCAACAGACGGCGGTATCTACAGAGGACAGCGTGGACGTATGGAAATCCGCGTAGATGTAAAGGGTGTTTCCTGCCATGGTTCCGCTCCGGAACGTGGTGACAATGCAATCTACAAAATGGCTGATATTCTCCAGGATATCCGCGCATTAAACGAAAACGATGCTGCTGATACCACAGAGATCAAAGGTCTTGTAAAAATGCTTGATGAGAAATACAACCCTGAATGGGAAGAAGCACGTTTCCTTGGACGTGGCACTGTTACTACTTCCGAAATCTTCTTCACATCCCCAAGCCGCTGTGCAGTAGCTGACTCCTGCTCTGTATCTCTTGACCGTCGTATGACAGCAGGCGAAACATGGGAAAGCTGCCTGGATGAGATCCGTGCTCTTCCGGCTGTACAGAAATATGGCGACGACGTAACAGTATCCATGTATGAATACAACCGTCCGTCCTATACAGACCTTGTATATCCGATCGAGTGCTACTTCCCGACATGGGTAATCCCGAAAGATCACAAAGTAACACAGGCTCTGGAAGAAGCATATAAAGGACTGTACGGCGAAGAGCGTCTCGGAAATGCTGAGACAGAAGGCATGAGAAAAGCTCGTCCGCTTACAGACAAATGGACATTCTCTACTAACGGTGTAACAATCATGGGACGTAACAGCATTCCTTGTATCGGATTCGGACCTGGTGCAGAAGCACAGGCTCATGCTCCGAACGAAAAAACATGGAAGATCGACCTTGTAAGATGCGCTGCTGTATACGCTGCTCTTCCAACTGCATACTGCAAATAATAAATAAATTTTCAAATTTTTTAGGCGACGGATTTCCTATCATCCTAAAGGCTTAATATGTGTCCGGACAGAATCCCTGCTGTAACAGGCAGGGACACAAGATAAACAGATACAGCCGGATAACCGGTGTTCTGCCAAACGCAGAGATTCAATTATTTCATATCAGGAAAGGATAAGCTATCAAAGCATAGCAGGTATTGATTTTATGAAAACATTACAGGATTACATTGATAAATTAAACAGCTTAAACTTCAAAGAAATGTACAACAACGATTTCTTCTGGACATGGGACAAAACAGATGATGAACTGGAAGCTGTTTTCACAGTTGCTGATGCTCTCCGTTTCATGAGAGAGAACAATATCTCCACAAAAGTATTCGAGAGTGGTCTTGGAATCTCTATCTTCCGCGATAACTCCACACGTACACGTTTCTCTTTTGCTTCCGCATGTAACCTTCTTGGTCTGGAAGTACAGGATCTTGATGAAAAGAAATCTCAGATCGCTCATGGTGAAACTGTTCGTGAAACAGCAAACATGGTGTCTTTCATGGCTGATGTGATCGGTATCCGTGATGATATGTACATCGGAAAAGGACATGCTTACCAGAAAGAATTCATGGAAGCTGTTACAGAAGGAAACAAAGACGGTATCCTTGAGCAGAGACCTACTCTTGTAAACCTTCAGTGCGACGTTGACCATCCGACACAGTGTATGGCAGATATGCTGCACATCATCCATGAATTCGGCGGTGTTGAGAATCTGAAAGGCAAAAAGATCGCTATGACATGGGCTTACTCTCCATCCTATGGTAAACCACTCTCCGTTCCGCAGGGCGTTATCGGTCTGATGACACGTTTCGGCATGGACGTTGTTCTTGCTCATCCGGAAGGATATGATGTAATGCCGGAAGTTGAAGAGATCGCCAAAAAGAATGCTGAGAAAAACGGCGGATCCTTCACAAAGACAAACGATATGGCTGAAGCTTTCAAAGATGCTGATATCGTATATCCAAAGAGCTGGGCTCCATTTGCAGCTATGGAAAAACGTACAGACCTTTATGCAGAAGGCGACTTCGACGGAATCGATAAATTAGAGAAAGAACTTCTTGCACAGAATGCACAGCACAAAGACTGGGCCTGCACAGAAGAACTTATGAAAACAACAAAAGACGGAAAAGCTCTTTACCTGCACTGCCTGCCGGCTGATATTACAGGTGTAAGCTGCGAAACAGGTGAGGTTGACGCTTCTGTATTCGATCGTTACAGAATCCCGTTATACAAAGAAGCAAGCTTCAAACCATACATCATCGCTGCTATGATCATGCTTTCCAAATTTGAAAATCCACAGGATATCCTGAAGAAACTTGAAGTCAAAGCAGCTCCAAGAATCCTGAAATAATCAGGCGCAGATTAACAGTTGGATTGCAGTAATATTCCAGCTGCTTTCAAACAGATATTTAATTTTGAAAGCAGTTTCAAAATTTAAATATATTGAAAAATAGTACTCATCATATTGTATAGCAGGCGGGGCTGTCGCAGAAAGCACACAATCTTTATTGCGGCGGCCCTCTTTGCCTTTAAAATCAGGAGGTTTTTACAAATGTTTACAAGAAAAAGAATCGTTATTGCGCTCGGTGGGAACGCTCTGGGAAATACTCTCCCGGAACAGATGGTAGCTGTAAAAACTACTGCAAAAGCATTATGCGATCTGATCGAAGAAGGTCATCAGGTTGTTGTTGTACATGGAAACGGGCCACAGGTTGGCATGATCAACAATGCCATGTCTGCTCTCTCCAGAGAAGATGAGAATCAGCCAAACACTCCTCTCTCTGTCTGTGTTGCCATGAGTCAGGCTTACATCGGATATGATCTGCAGAATGCTTTGAGAGAGGAACTTCGAATCAGAGGATTTGTCCGCACACCTGTCGTCACTGTTGTCACTCAGGTTCGTGTAGATCCCAATGATCCTGCTTTTGAAAATCCATCCAAGCCGATCGGCAAATTCCTGACAAAAGAGGAAGCAGACCATCAGGCCAAGGCATATGGACATATCATGAAAGAAGACGCAGGGCGTGGTTATCGTCGTGTAGTTGCATCTCCAAAGCCTGTTGAAATCGTTGAACAGGATGCGATCAACAGTCTTGTGGATGCAAATAAAATCGTTATCTGCTGCGGTGGCGGCGGAATTCCCGTTGTTCTTAACGGACATCATCTCAAAGGTGCATCAGCAGTTATTGATAAGGATTATGCAAGCTGTCTCCTGGCCAAAGAGCTGGATGCAGATATGCTTATCATTCTTACAGCAGTGGAGAAGGTTGCTGTAAACTTCGGCAAGGAAAACGAAGAATGGCTGGATGACATCACTGTAGATGACGCTAAGAAATATATTAATGAGGGACAGTTTGCCCCAGGTTCCATGCTCCCGAAAGTTCAGGCTGCCGTTGATTTTGCAAGCTCCAAAGAAGGAAGAACTGCCATGATCACTTTACTTCAGAAAGCCAAAGACGGTATCCAGGGAAAAACCGGAACCAAAATCCATCTTTAATCTGTTCAGCAGATATCTTATTATATATCAGCTGTTTAATACTGATATATATAACTGCCACATATTCAGGATATCTGCCATATAGCGAAATAATTGCGCAAAAAAAGTTCCGGTGACCTCGCCCGGAACTTTTTTTGTGATGAGTGGACCAGAGTGTCTGGAAAATCATTCCTGCAATCTGCACGCCCCACTTTTCGGTATATTTTGACATACATCTTGCGGAAAGCATTTTTCAGACACACTCTAGTACATCGTTTTCAAAAT
>OLSG01002837.1_pt1 | contig 13745 bp, 20 predicted proteins | sample 1673041 | NCBI WGS metagenome assembly OLSG01 (sample SAMEA3136749, study PRJEB25190) | human gut metagenome | reverse complement strand
TAAAAAAATGCAAAGTGGGTGTGCGAAGGGACAGGACATATAAGCTTTGTATTCTATCTGGCAAACTAGACAGACTTAAAAGTCATATTCTACCTTCGAGGGGTATGCTTTTCATCTAAAATAGAGTACGATTAATAAAAAAAGGAGGTAGATGGATGGATCTTATCAAAATTGGAAAATATATTGCAGGTAAGCGAAAGTCATTGGGGATGACACAAAAGCAACTGGCAGAAAAATTAGGTATGAGTGATAAGTCTGTTTCTAAATGGGAGCGAGGAGTTTGCCTGCCGGATGTATCTGTTTATAAAGAACTTTGTTCAATTCTTGGTATTAGCCTCAATGAGTTTTTGGCTGGAGAAGATATAGCTCAAGAGAATATGATTCAGAAGTCAGAAACAAATATTATTGAAGTGATCAGAGATAATATAGATAAACAGAAATGTCTAAAGGTTATGAAATGTATATTATTAGTTATATCTATCTGTGCGGTATCAGTAATCGGATTTACCATATACCGTCTGAAAAAACCACAGAATTATATTTCTCCTGTTGCAAAGGATAGCATAGAAATGCAGACAGCAGAACTGCTTGCTGGACCGGATGGAGCATTTGTCTATAAGTTTATCACAACGGATGAATATAAAAAACTCAGATTACATATTTATCGATACGAATCAGGAAAATTGAGTGATCAGGACAAAGTTGAAATGGGATTTGAAGATATTGGTTCGCCAAAAAGTGGTGAAATCGTAATGGTGTCTGATTTCGATAATTATGTAATTAAGTTAATTATTTCTGGAGGTGGTAGTAGGTTGTCAACAGAAATTCCTATTTTAGAAAATGTAGAAAATAGAGAATACTATGGCAGAACAGCAACTGAAATAAAAAATGTCGTAGACATTAGATACGATAAGCAGCAGCCACTTATTGCCTTTGTTTATGATAATGATGAAATGAGTGTTCCGACTTTAGACGATTTTATAAATAGCCAAACAGATTTTCTTTCAAAAAATGATTATGTGTACTATGTAGAATTTGAGTTTTGTAAGTAATAGATTTGATAATATGTTTCGGGTAGAGGTGTTTTGAAATAGTTCGATGACAGAGTTGGAGAAGAAGTTCGGAGAAGGGCCGGAATAAAGACGGAGATAAAACGGAGAAAATTCGGGATTATGAATTGACAGACACACAGGAAAAAATTGTGAATTTGCTTCTTGCTAATAAACATTTATCAGCGGCGAAAATAGCAGAACAATTGGAGTTGGGAAGTCGAAGCATAGAAAAAAATATTAAGAAGTTAAAAGAGTATGGTATTCTTATAAGACATGGCTCTCCTAAAAATGGTTACTGGGAGATTGTAGATAGAGATTTGCAGTAGTGAACTGTACTTGTGGAAGGGAAGTGATATGTTTGGCTATGGATATTGAAGATTATGAGCGTGATCGTGCAGAGAAAAAGCTTCTGGTGAAGTTGCAGGAGGCTGAAGAAGCGGTGAAAGATGGCGAAGGCTGGTTGGATCTGGACGAATTGAAGGCACTTGTAGGAGAATAAGATATTAAAATTACGGATCAATCCGATTATTGCATAAGTAACGCTATTAACAAATATAAAGGGCATATGTCAAAAAACATTATTGACATATGCCTTTTATAGGGCTATTATATAAGAAAAGCAAGAAAGGAGCAGTTTATGCCGAGACCAGTAAAATGCAGAAAAGTCTGCCATTTTCCCAATGTTTTAGAATTCCTTCCGGCAGATGATACGGAGAAAAAAGCACCCATTGTTCTGACAGTGGATGAATATGAGACAATTCGTCTTTTGGACAAGAAAGGTTATAGTCAGGAGCAGTGTGCAGTATCTATGCAGATCGCAAGAACAACGGTTCAACGAATTTATGAGACTGCCAGGAAGAAAATAGCAGATGCACTCATTGATGGACATCCACTTAGAATCGAGGGTGGAGATTTCAGAATTTGTGACGGTCAGAGCAGCAACTGTAGCTTTGGGGGCTGTTACAAACAGGAAATTTACAAAAAATATGCAGCAGAAAAAGGAGAAGGTATCATGAGAATAGCAGTAACATATGAAAATGGACAGATTTTCCAGCACTTTGGACACACAGAGACATTTAAGATTTATGATGTAGAAGAAGGGAAAGTGGTACATTCAGAGGTAGTAGATACCAATGGAAGCGGACATGGTGCATTGGCGGGAGTTCTTAATGCATTGAACGCAGATGTTTTGATCTGTGGCGGAATCGGAGGCGGCGCGCAGACAGCATTAGCGGCAGCAGGCATTAAGCTGTTTGGAGGAGTTTCCGGAGATGCAGATAAAGCGGTGGAAGCTTTTATTAATAAAACACTGGATTATAATCCGGATGTGAAGTGTTCTCATCACGAGCACAGCCACGGGGAAGGACATACATGTGGTGAGCATGGATGTGGAAGCCATAGCTGTCATTAAGAAGAATAGCAAAAAAATAATAATACGAAAGGATGTGTCAAGGCAATGGAGAAGTTACCGCAGCACATCCTTTTTGTGTTATTTTACAGAAAGACAGATTGTATTTTAAAGGAACAGATCGTGCAGTATTTCTTGACAAGAGAGAATTTACAGGACCAATCTACACACAAATCAAAGAAGCTGTAGATTTTGTATTGAGAAATATTCGACTCGGAGCAACGATTGATGGATTGGTGCGAAAAGAGAAATATGAGCTACCGCCGGAAGCAATCAGGGAAATTTTGTTTTTAGTTTGTATTCGATTGTCTGTGGTGGAAATGGGATTAAAAAGTAACACCTGGATTCTGTAAGGGGAAATGTTTGAGCGAGCATTATAAAGATATCTTTTTGGAGAATATTATGTTATAATCACTCAAGAGAGAGGTACGATAGATGAGTGGTAAGAAGAGAAATGCAATGTTGTTCGTTCTGCTGTTTACCTTGCTTCTGGGAGTAATCGTTCCGGTTCAGGCACAGTCGTACGGCGGGACAAAGACAATACGGGTGGCGTATCGTGAGGACGCAGACTTTATTAATAAAAGCAGCAGTGGAGTATACAAGGGATATGGAGTGGAATATCTGAATAAAATATCTCAGTATACCGGCTGGAGATATGAATATATCAATGAATCATGGGAAAATCAGCTGGCAGATCTGAAATCCGGAAAGGTAGACCTGATCTGCAATGCGCAGAAAACAGAGGCCAGGGAGGATTCCGTATTCTGATGGAGGATTTTGGAAGTGGATATTCTTCCCTGAATATGCTGAAGGAAGCTCCTGTTGATGAAATCAAACTGGATATGCGTTTCTTAAGTGCAGCAGATCCTTATGGAAGAGCAGAAGAAATCCTGCACATGATCATTACTATGGGAAATCATATGAAGCTTTCCATCATTGCGGAAGGTGTGGAGACCGAACAGCAGAAGGTAATGCTTCAGGGGTTCGGCTGTAACAAGGCTCAGGGATATTTCTATGCCAGACCTATGAGGGAAGCAGAATATACAGAGCTGCTCAGAAAAGAAAAAGCAGAAAATTAGATGTACAGAAGGTTGAATAAAGGGCTGTCCGGGAATCATCAAAACCGGCAGCTCTTTGTCATCAGAAGACCAATCATATAAAAACTAATCATATAAACAAAAAAAGGAGAAAATTAAAAGATGTATTATGTACCAGACGGCACGAAAGAGTGCGGATATTATGAATGTAAAAAATGCGGCAACCGTTTTCTGTCTATGCAGACGATGAAGAGGATTCCATGCCCGGACTGTGAGGCTGAAATCGACTATGAGATCGGTCCGGACGAGTCACTGGAGGATGTGCTGGATACAGCAGAACTGATCCAGAAGATTGAGGGTGAAGAAGAGGTAGAGAAGATGGACACACTTCTGAGCCTTGCTCTGACCGGCGGAGATTACAGCTGGATCTAGTACAGCGAATATTAAGTAACTGCTATAACCTGAGTCCATAACGAATCCTAAAAAATTTTTATAATCTTATTTATTGACAGAGGAAATTATCGGTGTTATTATGTTTATTATAAAACATACTAATTCGATAGGAATAATAGGTGTAAAGGAACTGACGATATGAAATATGATGTAGGTATCATTGGAAGCGGTCCGGCGGGTTTAAGTGCGGCAATCTATGCAAAGAGGGCTAATCTGTCAGCCGTAGTGATAGAAAAAGAATATGAAGGAACCGGACAGATCGCAGAAAGCGGACAGGTAGATAACTATCCGGGATTTCCGGGCATCAGCGGTTATGATCTGGGTGAGAACTTCCGGGAACATGCAGTGAAGCTTGGGGTATCCTTCATGGAACAGGAAGTAACAGAGATAAAGAAAGAAGCTTCATCAGATTTTGAACTTGTATTTGCAGATGGTTCGCAGGTGGAAGCGAAAACCGTAATCTATGCGGCGGGAGCCACACCGCGAAGAGCGAATATTCCGGGAGAACAGGAATATGCAGGAAAGGGTGTCTCTTACTGTGCAATCTGTGACGGATCATTTTACAGAGGTAAATCAGTCGCAGTTCTTGGTGGTGGAGATACAGCACTTGATGATGCTGTTTACCTGGCGGATGTGGCAGAGAAAGTATATGTGATCCACAGGAGAAAGGAATTCCGAGGAGCCGCTGTTACAGTGGCGAAACTGAGAGAGAAGGAAAACGTTATCTTCGTACTGGAGCATCAGGTAAAAGAGATCATCGGAGAGCAGAAAGTAACCGGAGTAGTTCTGGAAGATGCAGCTGTGATAGATGTGAACGGTGTATTTGTTGCTTACGGAGCAGTACCACAGACAGATCTTCTGAAAAAATTTGCAGTACTGGATGATTCAGGTTACGTCAGAGCAGGGGAGACAGGAGAAACCGCTCTGGAAGGGCTGTATGTGGCAGGAGATGCAAGAACAAAGAAACTGCGTCAGGTGGTAACTGCGGTTTCGGATGGTGCCAATGCAGCAACCGCAGTGGCAGAATATCTGAAATAGAAGAAACTGAGAGAGTATTACGATAATTCAACCGGCTGTAAGGATACCGGACAGCCGCAGATCTGGAAAAATATTTGAAAAAACGCTCTAAAAACACAAAGGAGAGATAAAAATGGCACAGAAAGTAGATTATGCAGCCTTAAAAAAAGGCGGATATATGAGACAGAAACAGAAAGGTTACGGTTCCCTGAGACTGGCAGTGGTCGGTGGAAACCTGACTGCAGAGAATATTAAGACAGTAGCAGAAGTAGCAGAAAAATACGGCCGCGGATATGTACATATGACTTCCCGCCAGGGCATTGAGATTCCCTTTATTAAAGTGGAAGAATTGGCAGAGGTAAAAGAAGCACTGGCAAAAGGCGGTGTGGGAACCGGTGTGTGCGGACCACGTGTACGTACAGTTACAGCCTGTCAGGGTTCAGAGGTCTGTCCAAGCGGATGTATCGACACCTACACACTGGCAAAAGAGCTTGATGAGAGATATTTCGGACGGGAACTCCCACATAAATTCAAATTTGGTGTTACAGGATGCCAGAATAACTGCCTGAAAGCAGAAGAAAACGATGTTGGAATCAAAGGCGGCATGAACATCGAATATAAGGAAGACGACTGTATTTCCTGTGGTGTGTGTGTGAAAGCCTGCAGACAGGATGCACTGAAGATGGTGGACGGCAAAATAGAACTGGATGCGCAGAAATGTAATCATTGTGGCCGCTGTGTAAAGAGCTGTCCGGTGGATGCATGGAAAGGAACTCCGGGATATATCGTATCTTTTGGAGGAACCTTCGGAAATAATATCTATAAAGGAGAAGAACTGCTTCCTCTGATCCCGGATAAAGAAACACTGTTTCGTGTGACAGATGCGGCAATTAATTTCTTTGAAAAAAATGCAAATCCAAGTGAACGTTTCCGCAAAACATTGCAGCGTGTGGGAGAAGAAGATTTCCGCAGTCAGCTGAAAGATGCGTATGAAGGACAGTGAAAGGAGAACATAATGGCTGAATTAGATTTTGAAGTAACCGATGAGGTTGATATTACCGATAAAGTATGCCCCCTGACATTCGTGAAGGCAAAAGTAGCAATCGAAGAACTGGAGGATGGAGAGATTCTGGCTGTCCGCATGAACGATGGCGAACCAGTGCAGAATGTTCCGCGCAGCATGAAAGAAGAAGGGCATAAGGTACTGAAATTAACCGATAATGAAGATGGTACTTACACCATGTATGTAAGAAAGGTGGAAGACTGATGGCAGTACGGGTAAGCAATGCGGATTTTGAAGAGAAGGTCCTGAAGGAAAAACTTACGGTTCTGGTGGATTTTTATTCAGATTCCTGTGTGGCATGTAAAAAGCTGGCACCGGTTCTCGGAAATGCGGAAGATGATTATGAGGATAAGATTAAAGTATATAAAGTAAATACGAACTTTGATGTGGAGCTGGCAGAGCAGTATGAAGTGCAGGCAAATCCGACGTTGATCCTTTTTAAAGACGGACAGGCGAAAGACCGGAAAACAGGAGCACTGAAACAGGCAGAGTTAAACAGCTGGATTGAAGGATTACTCTAAAAAGAGAGCAGGCATAAAGGAGAAAAATATGTTTATCACAGTAGCAGGAGAGAAAAAAGAAGTAAAAGACGGACTGACACTTCCGGAACTGATCGCACAGGAAAATGTAGAGATGCCGGAATATGTAACCGTTTCTATTAATGAAGAATTTGTTGCATCAGAGGATAAAGAGTCTACCGTATTAAAAGAGGGAGACAATGTAGAATTTCTTTATTTCATGGGAGGTGGATGCTAAATGGCAATGACAGATGAACAGATCGAGCGTTATTCCCGTCACATCATCTTAAAAGAAGTGGGGGCAAAGGGACAGAAGAAGCTCCTGAAAGGAAAAGTACTGATCATCGGTGCAGGCGGTCTTGGTGCACCTGCGGCAATGTATCTGGCAGCAGCAGGTGTGGGAACAATCGGTATTGTGGATGCGGACGAGGTAGATCTTTCCAATCTGCAGAGACAGATCATCCACAGCACAGCAGATATCGGAAAAGCAAAGGTAAAATCAGCAAAGGAAACCATGAATGCCATGAATCCGGATGTGGAAGTAAAAACTTACCGGATGTTCGTAGACGCATCCAACATCCGCGAACTGATTCGAGAATATGATTTTATTATTGACGGAACTGATAATTTCCCGGCAAAATTTCTGATCAATGATGCGTGTGTACTGGAGAAAAAACCATTTTCCCATGCAGGTATCATTCGTTTTAAAGGTCAACTGATGACCTATGTACCCGGGGAAGGTCCATGTTACCGCTGCGTATTCAAGAATCCGCCGCCCAAGGATGCAGTTCCTACCTGTAAGCAGGCAGGTGTCATTGGAGCAATGGGAGGTGTCATCGGTTCCTTACAGGCAATGGAAGCAATCAAGTATCTGATTGGTGTAGGTGATCTTCTGACAGGATATCTTCTGACTTTTGATGCGCTGACAATGGAATTCCATAAGGTTAAACTGCCGAAGGATACTCATGACTGTGCAGTATGCGGAGATCATCCGACAATCCTGGAACCGATCGACTACGAGCAGGAGGTCTGTGAGGAAACAGCAGGCCGATTTGCCACAAGAGATGAGCAGTAAATACGAGAAAAACCTGATGCAAAACAGGAGAAAAGTATGGCTATAATAAGAATGAGAGATCATCTCTATGATGAGATCGTTAATTATGCAAAAGAGCATCTTCCGGAGGAAGCCTGCGGGCTTTTGGCCGGAGTGGAAACCGGGGAGGGAAGGGAAATCCGAAAGGTATATTTTCTGGAGAATAAAGATCATGCAGAAGATCACTTCACCCTGGATCCCAGAGACCAGATAAATGCGATCAGGGATATGCGTGCCAATGGATTGAAACCGCTGGGAAACTGGCATTCCCATCCGTCTTCTCCATCCCGTCCGTCAGTGGAGGATATCCGTCTTGCTTTTGATTCAAAGGCAAGTTATCTGATCCTGTCACTGATGGCGGACTATCCGGTATTGAACAGCTTTCATATTGAAGGTGGGGAATGGACAAAAGAGGATCTAAGGATTTATTCAGAAGAATATTATTTTTAAAGATTTACAGACAGGATAACAGAGGCAGAAATGTTTGAAGCAGGATTATTTGTGGAAACATTTCTGCCTCTGTTTATACTGTCAGCATATAAAAATTCCGTACATTGTAAAAGTATAGAGCAATCCTCGTAAATAATGCATCTTAATCCAGCCCATCATAGCATGAAATTTCCATAATAAAGTCGTGGCAAAATCATGTCAACTGCAGAATAAGGCTTGAAAGATTATGCAAAATAATGTAAACTCAAAGAGTTAAGATATGTAGACATTATGTATGCCTGTAACGTTTAAGTATAGTATATTCCCACAATGGCTGGACGGTTGCAGATAACAGATCGGTTACTATAATAATTTGAGCATCTCCGGTGCGGATATCCGGAGATGCTTTGCTTTGGAAATTGTGTGTGAGGGGTATAAAAAAAGTATGAGAAAAGATTCTGACAATGCAAAACTGTTGGAACCGGGGGAATTACCGTCCAAAAGAAAAATCCTGGTCGTAGAAGATAATGAATTAAACAGAGATATCCTCTCTTCTTTTCTGGAAGAGAAATTTGATGTTTTTCTCGCAGAAAACGGGGAAGAAGGACTGGAACTTCTTTCCGAGCATTACAGAGAATTATCAGTAGTGCTGTTGGATATCTGTATGCCTGTGTGTGATGGATTTGAATTCCTCAGACGCAGAAACACAGATAAATTTCTGTCAACCATACCGGTTATCGTTATGACCGGAAGTAATTCAAAAGATGTAGAACTTCAATGCCTGGATCTTGGTGCAGTTGATTTTATTCCGAAGCCCTATAACTTTAAACTTGTAATGGGCAGGATCAACAGTGTGATCAAGCTGAGGGAGTCCGTAATGGCACTGACTGCAGTAGAACATGATGAGCTCACCGGAGTTTATACCAGACAGGCGTTTTTCTATCATGCAAAATCTTTTCTGAAAACCAGACCGGAGGATAGATTTCATCTTGTAATTGCTGATATCAGAGATTTCAAACTGATTAACAGCAGTTACGGGGAGAAAGTAGGAGATGAAATCCTCTGCTATCTGGCAGGAGCTTATACAAAGATGCTGAAGACAGGTCTGGTATCCAGATATGGGAGTGATCAGTTCGTATGTATGACGTGTGATGACTGTGATCTGTCTTTGGAAACAGTGACAAAGATAGAAGAAGAAATCGCAGAGCATGCACCTGTTCCCAATCTTATGGTCAAATATGGAGTTTATCAGGATATTGATAAATCTTTACCTGTTTCTGTAATCTGTGACAGAGGATTTATGGCGATCAGAAGTATCCGCGATAACTATGAGTGTAACATTGCTTATTATACAGAGAAAATGAAACAGAAGCAGATGCAGGACCGTTTGTTGGAGAACAGATTTGAATCTGCGATTAAAAATAAAGAATTTGTGGCATATTTCCAGCCGAAATATGATGTAAAAACAGAGAGGATCACAGGAGCGGAATCACTGGTGCGATGGATCAACCCGGATGGTTCCATGGTAATGCCCGGAGATTTCATCCCGCTATATGAAAAGGACGGACTGATCGTGAAGCTGGATGAATACATATTCCGGTATGTCTGCGAATTTCAGCGTGAACTGATGAAGAAGGGGCAGGAGCTGATTCCGATTTCTGTAAATCTGTCGCGTACAAGCATCCATCATTCCGATATTGTTGAACGTTATATGAAGATTGTAGAGGAGAATGGGATCCCGTTTTCCTGTGTGCCTGTTGAACTGACGGAAACAGCTACTCTGAATAATGTTATGATCAGAGATTTTACAGAGAAACTGGTAAATGCAGGATTTGCACTGCACATGGATGATTTTGGTTCAGGATATTCTTCACTGATCACATTGAGTGAATTACCGTTTAATACACTGAAGATTGATAAGAGTCTGGTTGACTGTATTCACCAGCAGAAGGGAAGAATGGTCGTGCAGCAGGTGATCATCCTGGCACATGGACTTGGCATGAAGGTGGTTGCAGAAGGTGTGGAGACTGCAGATCAGCTTGAACTTCTGAAGGAGATGGAATGTGACAATATTCAAGGATTCTATTATTCCAGACCATTGCCGAAAGCAGAGTTTGTTAAGAAGTCAGAAGAGAATTAGAAAAGAAAACAGAAAAATCATCATAAGGAACTTCCTGATAATATTTATCGGAGTTCTGTATGATGATTTTGTTATGTTATAGGAAATTACTCCGTAATGTTCCTATAACATAACTTTTGCTTTCTGATGAAATCAGATGTTTAACAGGTCACTGTATACTTTCAGTGCTCCGTCAGTGTCATGTGCAAGAACACGTTTTGCAAGGACTTTACCAAGCTGAACACCTTCCTGGTCGAAGCTGTTTAAGTTCCATACGAATCCCTGGAACATGATCTTGTTCTCGAAGTGAGCAAGTAATGCACCCAGAGATGCAGGTGTAAGTTCTTCACCTGTGATGATGCTGGAAGGACGTCCGCCCTTGAAGTTCTTGTTCAGGTTCTCATCTTTTTTACCGCATGCAAATGCTACGATCTGAGCAGCAACGTTTGCACAGAGTTTCTGCTGGCTTGTGCTGTTCTCGATATCTACGTCTACACCAAGCTGACTCTTCTTAAAGCCGATGAACTGAAGCGGAACGATGTCAGTTCCCTGATGTAATAACTGATAGAAGGAATGCTGTCCGTTTGTACCTGGTTCACCGAAGATAACAGGTCCTGTTACATAGTCTACAGGTTCACCGAAACGGTTTACGGATTTACCATTGGATTCCATATCACACTGCTGTAAGTGTGCAGGGAAACGGCTTAATGCCTGAGAGTATGGGAGAACTGCTGTAGCAGGATATCCCTGTACGTTTCTCTCATAAACACCGATCAGTGCATCCAGCATATCCGGGTTCTCAAGGATATTTTTATTTGTAGCAAGCTTGTCCTCGGCAGCAGCTCCATCGAGGATCTGTGCAAATACTTCAGGACCGAAAGCAAGAGAAAGGATCGCACCGCCTACACCGGAAACGGAAGAGTAACGTCCGCCGATATAGTCATCCATAAAGATTGCTGTAAGATAATCTTCGCTCTTTGCCAGAGGTGATGTCTCGCTTGTTACGGCAAGCATATGTTTGGATGGGTTTAATCCTGCTTTAACCAGAGCATTCTTTACGAAGGCTTCATTTGTCAGTGTTTCAAGAGTTGTACCGGATTTGGACACAACGATGAACAGAGCATGAGCAAGGTCTACGGAAGCAAGAACAGCAGCTGCGTCATCAGGATCTACGTTGCTGATAAATTTAGCTTCCATCTTGGATGTGTTGTTTGCTTTAGCCCAATTCTCAAGAGCAATATATAATGCACGAGGACCTAAATCACTTCCACCGATACCGATCTGTACAACAGTTGTGAATTTCTCGCCGTTTTCGTTAGTAATCTCACCTGCGTGAACTTTATTTGCGAAGTCTGCGGCTTTCTTCTGCTGTGCAACGTAGAATTCACGTTTGTTGACACCATCAACTACTACGTCTTCGCCAAGCTGTGTACGTGCAAGGTGATGAAGAACCATACGTTTCTCTCCTGTGTTGATCACAGCACCGTTGTATAATTCCTGGAATTTGTCAATAAGCTCAGCCTCATCTGCCAGTTTTGCAAGTGCATCCAGAACTGTCTCATCAACCTGTTTTGCAGCGTAGTTGTAAGTTAAGCCGGCTGCCATCGGTGTGCTGTATTTCTTTACACGTTCAGCACCTTTCTCGCCTGCCATGGCATCTGCAATATTTACATGACCTTTCAGTTCGGCAAGCTTGTTGTAGGAAGCAAGAGTGTCGAGATTTTTCCATGTTGCCATAATAATATTCCTCCTTTAAGTGACTGCAGCTGTATGGCCACAGTTATTAACTATAATTATACTGAATAATTGTTCTAATTTCAATGCACGAATGTATGGGATTCAGAGATATTTCGGCACTGCTGCGCGAAAATTTTGTGAATATTTCTCTGTCCCGCTTTCGTTACTGTTCACACACCACTGTCCCGCGAGGTGTTTTGGCATGAATATGCCAAAATCCCGAGACATACAAGCCAAAATTCCATTGCCGCAGGCAATCTGGAATGAATTTTGGCTACGTTACTGTGAACGGAGTGAACAGTAACTCGCTTTCCTGACAGCACAACTGTAAAATCAGTATATATTTGCAATAAGACCGGCAAAATGATATTATGTATAAAGTTACAGGCAGACAGTAATTTTACAGGGAGATAATTAAAAATGGAATTTTGGGATATTTATGATGAAAATAAGAAACCGACAGGACGCACAATGAAAAGAAATGACTGGTGTCTGAAGGACGGGGAGTATCACCTGACCGTACTTGGTGTCGTCGGCAGACCAGATGGTACATTCCTGATCACCAAACGTGTGATGACCAAGGCATGGGCTCCCGGCTGGTGGGAAGTATCAGGGGGTGCAGCCCAGGCAGGTGAGGAATCCTGCGAGGCTGTCCTTCGTGAAGTAAAAGAAGAAACAGGACTGGATGTACGAAATGCGGAAGGCGGATATCTGTTTACTTATAAGAGAGAGAATCCGGGTGAGGGAGATAACTACTTCGTGGATGTGTACCGTTTTGTCATGGATATTGATGAGAGTGACCTGCACCTGCAGACAGAGGAAACAGACGGATATATGTTTGCCACTGTTGATGAGATCAAAGCTTTTGCAGCAGAAGGGAAATTCCTGCATTATGACAGTATAAAAAAGGCGTTTGAGATGTAAGGTATGGGTATAACAGAGTAACAATAGTAATGGAAGCACAAAATAAAAACCATCATACAGGAATGATTTGACCTGTATGGTGGCTTTTTTGGCAATTGCAGAAAGCCTTTTTCAGACACGCTCTAAGATTATTTCATGGCGTTTCTGATTGCAGCCAGCAGTTCGTCATATTCTTCGTATGCCGGGATCTCCGGATAATCTGCCTTGATCTTGTCTGTACTGCGGAAGAGAAATCCTGCCTTGCTTGCCTGGATCATGCCAAGGTCATTGTAGGAATCACCGCTTGCAATGGTATCGAATCCGATAGACTGTAAAGCTTTTACAGTAGTTAACTTGGATTGTTCCACTCTCATCTTAAAGCCTGTGATCTCACCGTTGTCTGCAACTTCAAGAGTGTTGCAGAATAAGGTAGGTCTGCCAAGCTTCTCCATGAGCGGTGCTGCAAACTGTGTGAAAGTATCGCTGATCAGAATTACCTGGGAGAAAGAACGAAGTTCATCCAGGAATTCCTTTGCGCCCGGAAGCGGATCAATTTTTGCAATCACATCCTGAATCTCTTTCAGTCCGAGACCATGCTCTTTCAGAATACCAAGTCTCCAGTTCATCAGCTTATCATAGTCCGGTTCATCACGTGTGGTTTTCTTCAGCTCCGGGATTCCGCTTGCTTCTGCAAATGCGATCCAGATTTCAGGTACCAGTACGCCCTCTACGTCAAGACATGTAATATACATAATAGAAATCCTCCTTTGTGTAAAACCTCTTTATTTTTGAAAATCCTTTAATGCTTTATTTAGTGAAATCATTCTAACATATTCTGAGAGTCCTTGCAAATTTAATTTTTGGTTACTGTTCACTGGTAATATCCCGCGAGGTGTTTTTTGTGAGCGAAGGTCAC
>OLSG01002832.1_pt1 | contig 13778 bp, 14 predicted proteins | sample 1673041 | NCBI WGS metagenome assembly OLSG01 (sample SAMEA3136749, study PRJEB25190) | human gut metagenome | reverse complement strand
ACGCCGCCGCCCGCCATCGAGCAGAGTTTTACACCTAATTGGGGATAAAACAGCTCATGGCGGGCGGCGGCATCATCGTGCTGGGTACGACCCTGATCCCTCTGCTGTCTACCCTGTTTTAAGGGCGTAAAGCATGGGATTTCTCACCGACTGGCTGACCGACTGGCTAAAAGAGCTGCTGATCGAAGGCATCATGGGCAACCTCACGGGGCTTTTTGATACGGTCAATTCCCGTGTCGGAGAGATTGCGGTGCAAGTGGGAACCACCCCGGCGGCATGGAACGCCGGGGTGTTCTCCCTGATCCGGCAGCTTTCTGAAACGGTGATACTGCCGATTGCCGGTCTGATCCTCACCTTTGTTGCCACCTATGAGCTGATCCAACTCATTATCGAGAAGAACAACCTGCATGACGATGTATGCTAATAGCGAGGACTTTCAAGTCCTCGCTATTACAACGATGGTCAGCTCATTTGTGGCAGAATAGTATGACCGAAGTACGAGCTTAGAGGATCGTACAACAATATCTTTCCGTCAAGCGTAATGGCATCATCGCTGTGTGAAACCGATGATGTATCGAAGGAACTCCAACAGTTTTGATTGTATGGCAGTTGAAAATGAACTTTTGGTGCCATCATGTAGAGGTTGACTTATGAAACATCTACTGCTGAAAGTTTAGGCCATATCCAAGTCATACCGCCGTCGTGCGTATGAAGTGTCATGGTGCGGTCGTTTCCGTCCTTATCGAACAGTATGATCGGATAGCTGCCGTCATTGCCGGAAAACGTTGGATTCTGCGGCTGCATATTGTACTGCGCGTATTCTTCCGGAATATCCAGTTCCAGCCGCGCCCATGTTTTGCCGCCGTCCAGCGTCCGCGCGATTTCGGGGCCGTTGTCAAAGAAGTAGCGGTAGCTGATAAAGCCGACCATTTCAGACGCAAAGCCAGCGCCGATGACCGTGCCGGTATAAAGCGCGTCCGGGATAGAAATACTCCACGTTTCGCCATTGTCCATCGAGGTGCAGACGTTCGCTGCGCCTGTTCCGGCTGCGGGCGGCAGCGCAGCGACACACCAGCAGAACGCGCCGATTTTGCCATAGTAGAAAGTGATGGAGTCCAGATAGCCAAAGGTGAAGGCTTCACTTTTCCTGTCACAGCCGGGGAGCGCCGCAATCAGATCATACGGAACCGTTGCGATTGGCTCCTTGTTGTCCGTGCTTTCGTACAGTTCAATCCACGACGTTTGTGAGTTGCCAACATAGCCAATCAGTTCTACAGTATCCGAAGTTCGCAAAGTATTCTCTGTTTCGGATGTGGATGTTTCTGTATTTGGTGTCGATTCACAGTTTGTTTTGAGATCATATGCAACCTGTAAACAGTTATCTGCGAAAAGCAGTTTGCCGGTAGCAACTATATCGTCACTATTATACGCCTTTTTGACGACCCACAGGCATCCATCCGTTTCGTTAAGTCGGAGTGAGTAATCATATTTCCCGCGATCCTCCAACATGTAACTTGTGCCGTTTGCATAGTCGTAGACAATGATACGACTGTCGATCATGCCGGAGCCAAAGCTGAGCGTGGAACACAATTCAGGAAGCCCGTCGCCGGTAAGGTCGCTAAAATACGTGTTCCAAATGGGCATTCCGGTATAAAGCTGCATGACTTCGTTTTCCGTCACGGCGTCCATCTTCTCCGGATACCAGCGGAAAGTCACATCTGGATATTCCGGAAGTTCGATTTCAAGGTTTCCGTCCCAGTTCATTTCCTCGGGCTTTTCAAGGTAATCGAACCACGGCTCCGTATGTGCCGAAGAAGTATCCGCTATTTGCGTGAATGTCGCCTCGCGGGTTCCAAAACAAGACAAGCCGTGACCGTCCGACATTCGGAAAACCAGTTTTCCGTTATCCGCACGGAGAGACGCGGTAAACAGAAGATATTTTTCCGATCCGGCCTCCTGTGCCATCTCCGGGGTGCAGCCATAAAATTCGGCCCATCCGGCAGTTCCCCGTACACGGTATCGAATACAAAAATCTGTGTTTGTGTCGTTTTTGACGATCGTTCCGACAACGGAGAGATCGTCCTGGACGGTGAAAGATGCATCCACAGGGAAATCCGCATCATAACCAAGCTGATAGCTCCATGCGGAGCCGGGCGCCAGCAATTCCGTAATATCGTTTGAGCCCTCCGATTTTGGATTCGTCAGAAAGCAGACCGCTGCCGCAGCACAAACAATCACAGATGCCAGAACGATCCAGAACGCGGGCTTCTTATAGTTCATCACGGACTTTACACGCTCCTTTACTCCCACCTCACCAAAAGCAAGCGGACACGCCGCAATTACACGGCGGTTGACGCTGCAAGCCACAAGTGCCTGTGTATAATCGGCTCTTTGTTCATTGCCCATTTCCCTGATAACCTTTTCATCACATGCAAGCTCAATATCCCGGCACAGCAGTATATAGCTGAGCCACATCAGCGGATTGAACCAATGAATTGTCAGCAGCAGAAAACCGAGTGGCTTCCACCAATGATCCTTGCGGCGGATATGCGTCTGCTCATGGGCAATCACATGATCCATCTCGCGGCTGTCCATATGATACGGAAGATAGATTTTGGGTTTGATGATTCCCAGCACAAACGGAGTGCAAACCTTCTCGCTTTGATAGATGTTGCCCCGCAGGATTACCGCTTCGCAGACCTTGCGGTGCAAACGCCAGTAGCTCACAGCAGAGTAGAGGAAAAGGGCTGCTATTCCGAAAAGCCATATCCCCGTTAAAACCGGAATCCATATTTGCAGCGGATTTGCACTTGCGCCCGGTGCGGGCGTGAACGAGCTGCTGATTACTGGGTTGATAACATGATTGAGGGCAGGAACACCCGTCTGGACGGAAGGTGTCTGCTCCATCATAACGGTTGGGCTGATTGTTTCTGCGCTCGGTATCAGGCTCAGTACACTTTCAATCGAAAACGGGAAAACCATCCGTGCAGCGACAATGCCCCAAAGCAGAACATTTACCCATTTGGGAGCTTCTTTCAAGCAAAACCGCAATGTCAAAACCGCAATCACAACCCAGCTTGCGGATATGCTCATATTGACGATTTTTAGAAAGAGTTCGCTCATGTTGCTTCCCCCTTTCGGATCCGGTCGATCATCTGCTGCACTTCGTCAAGTTCGTCATTAGATAAATCCTGCCGTTTGGTAAAGGCAGCGATAAAAGCAGGAAGAGAGCCTTCAAACTTCTTTTCCACCAGTTCATCGATCTCACACGCCTGCGCTTCATCCTTTGATACAAGAGCGGTCACAATACCATCTTCATTTTTCAGTACGCCGCGTTCCCCAAGGCGTTTGATAACGGTATAAGTCGTGGTTCGCTTCCATCCCAACTGTTCCTGACACAGCTTTACAAGCTGCGCAGCGGAAATTGGTTCATGCTCCCACATAATCAGGCAGAAACGATATTCACCCTCATGAATCTTTGGTATCTCCATATGCAAGCCCTCCTTGTCTACTATGGTAGACTCTGTGTATAGTCTACACGATTAGACATTCAAAGTCAATAGAGTTCATAGAAAAGTTACACAGGCAGCCGCAGAAAAAGCGGCTGCTTTTTTATCTGGACTTTGCCAAATCGCTCACGTCAGACCGTAGTAGTGGTGAAAAGCGGGCAGGATGATCTATCCCAAACGCTTTATTCGCAGAAGTGGCCAAAAAGCGTTTTTGAGATTGTAGTAAGAATAGAGAGAAAGAAAATCTCAGCGGTCAATGTTCCCAATGGTGTTAGCGATGTTCCCATTGGTACGTCGCAATTCTGTCGCTGCTGCGATACCGTAAAAGCAGAAAGAGTTGCAGCGACGAACGGCGGGCGGCGGCAGTTTGTTCACAAAATGTTTACAAATACATACCCTGCTTTTTGCCGAGGAAATGTCCGTTGTAAAGTGAAGGGAGGTTTGGAGCAGCAGAGAGCAAGATTCTACCGAGGTGCCAGATTTCGCATTTCGCTCATTCTGTCCCATCGGAATCTTGTTGGGGAGTGCCTTCCCCAAACCCTGCTATACGCAGCCTGACGGCTGCAGCAACCTCGCCCAGCGACAGAGCTTTGCAAGCTCCATCGCCGCGCAAAGTTTTGAAAACCGCTCGAACTGCAACCAGCTCCCGCAGCCAGCACAGAAGATTTTTTCTCACCGCCATACTCAACAAACGGCAGATTTTTGTCCGTTGAAAAGTAGAAAGGGCAGAACATGGGACAAAACCGGGGGCTGATTCACTTAGTAAGGTGGAGAGGTTTTCAGAATTTTTTTCCGGCAGTACCAAGTTTTCGAGAAAAAATGTCCGTTGTAAAGTGAGGGACTTCCAAACCGGAAAGCCCTTCCCGTGCCGGAGCCGGTAACAGTTTGACCCCGGCGGCACGGTGTTCCTTGACAAGTGAATAGCTTTTTCAGGCAACAAGCTCTCTGTGATAGCCGAGCCGAAGGACGCGCCAAGACCTCCCGTGTGGGAGCGAGCGAGCAACGTCAGCTTTGGGAAAGCCGGGTCGTTCCCGGTGGGCGATGACAGCAGAGGGCAGCTACTCCCCATCCGGGATCGTCCGTGCGTGATAACAACCGTCGCAGACCATCCGATGAAAGGCCGCATGAGTTAATTGCGGGCGTGAAGCGAGTGCCGAGAACGTCAAGCAGTCTGAGAAAGCAGAAGTTATAAAGCAAAGGGCTTTCCACTCTGGAAAACCCTTGTGAGTTTGAGTTGGAAGCAGGGTGCAAAATCGCCCTGAAAACGGCGATAAGTGAAAGGAGATGAAGCCAATGCCCCGCAAAAGGTACGACACGCCGCACCGCAGCCGCGTTGTCAAGACCCGCATGACCGAGGAAGAATACGCGGACTTTGCTGCCCGCCTTGCACCCTACGGCATCAGTCAATCCGAGTTTATCCGCAGAGCCATTCAGGGCGCAAGCATCCGTCCCGTTGTCACGGTTTCCCCGGTCAACGGCGAGCTGCTTGCCGCGCTTGGAAAGCTGACCGCCGAATACGGGCGCATCGGAAACAACCTCAATCAGATCGCCCGTGCTATCAATGACTGGCACAATCCCTATCCCCAGCTTGCGGCAGAGGTACGGGCGGCGGCTTCCGATCTCGCCGCTTTGAAGTTTGAGGTTCTGGAAAAGGTAGGTGAAGCCGTTGGCAACGTTCAAACATATCAGCTCTAAAAACGCCAACTACGGCGACGCTGAAAAATATCTGACCTTTGCACACGACGAGTTCACCATGAAGCCCACGCTGGACGCGGATGGGCGGCTCGTGCCGCGAGAGGATTACCGTATTTCCACCCTGAACTGCGGCAAGGAAGATTTTGCGGTTGCCTGTATGCGCTCCAACCTCCGCTATGGCAAGAATCAGAAGCGCGAGGACGTCAAGAGCCATCACTACATCATCAGCTTTGACCCACGGGACGGCCCGGACAACGGGCTGACCGTAGATAAGGCGCAGGAGCTTGGCGAGAGGTTTTGCCGGGAACAGTTTCCCGGTCATCAGGCGATCGTCTGCACCCACCCGGACGGGCATAACCAGTCCGGCAACATCCATGTGCATATCGTCATCAACAGTCTGCGGATCGAAAATGTGCCGCTGCTGCCCTACATGGACAGACCCGCCGACACGAAAGCCGGATGCAAGCACCGCTGCACCGACGCGGCGATGGAATATTTCAAATCCGAGGTCATGGAGCTGTGCCACGAAGCCGGTCTTTATCAGATCGACCTTCTGAACGGCAGCGCAAACCGTGTCACCGAGTGTGAGTATTGGGCGAGGAAAAAGGGACAGGCTGCGCTGGATCAGGAAAACGCCGCCCTTGCCGCAGAGGGCAAGCCCACCAAGCCGACACGCTTTGAAACCGACAAAGAAAAGCTGCGCCAGATTATCCGGAAAACGCTGAACGAATCGTTCACCGTCGAGGATTTTGCGCGGAAGCTCCTGCAATACGGCGTGACCATCAAGGAGAGCCGAGGACGTTTTTCCTATCTTACCCCCGACCGCACAAAGCCCATCACGGCGCGGAAGCTGGGCGACAGCTTTGACAAAGCCGCCGTGCTCGCCGCTTTGGAGCAAAATGCCCTGCGTTCTGAGCATACCCTCACTTCAAATGATGGTATTCCGCTTGACCGCACCCTATCTTCAAACGAGGGTGCTTCCGACAGGCACACTCCAAAGCAGAGCGCACCGCAAACGCCCTCCATTGGGCGCATGGTTGACCGTGAAGCAAAACGCGCCGAGGGCAAGGGCATCGGCTATGACCGTTGGGCATCAATGCACAACCTCAAGGCGTGGTCGAAAACCTTCATGTACTTGCAGGAGCATGACCTTCTATCTCCAGACAAGCTGTTCGCCGCTGTTAATGCAGCCGGTGCGGAAGCACGGGAAGCACGCAGCCGCTATGACGCTGCCGCTGCCAAGGTGACGGACAAAAAGGCAATGCTGGAAGCAATGGACAATTACCGCAACACCTATCCCGTTATCAAGGAGTATCGCATGATCCGCAAGGAAAAGGACAAGCAGAAATTCTATGCCGCACATGAAGCAGATTTTATCATCAACGACGCTGCCAAGCGTCAGCTTGATAAGCTGGGCGCTCCCAAGCAGCTTCCGAAGCGCAAGGAGGTCGTTGCAGAGATTCAGTCTCTTATTTCCCTGAAAAACGAATGCTACAACGATTACCGCGAGAAAAGCGACCGGCTGCATGAGCTGATGACCATGCAGCGCAATTATCAGATGTCGATGCCGCAGCCGAAGCGAGGGCGCAGCCATGAACAGGAGCGGTAAAAGGCAAAATGCCGCACAGGTTTCCCCATGCGGCACAATGCTCATTTTCCAAACAGATCGCTGTGCGTTCCGGTTCTGGAAAGTGTCAGCACCAGAACATCACCCTCGATGCGGTAGATCAGAAGCCAGTCGGGCTGAATGTGGCACTCCCGGTGTCCACGCCAGTTACCGGTCAGGTCATGATCTCTGTTCTCAGGCGGCAGCGCGTTTCCCATTGCAAGCGTTTCAATCACGGTTTCAAGAAGCTCAATTTGCAGTCCGCGCTTGATTGCCAGCTTGTAATCCTTCTTGAACGCCGTTGTCGGCTTGACGGTCAGCTTTGTCTTTCTCACTTTTTCAGATCGGCAAAAAGCTCGTCAAGGTCGTTATAGCCCTTTACAGACGGGTCTTTCGCAATCCTTTCCGCTTCCAGCATGGCGGCAATCGTCTCCTTGTTAGGCTGATTGATGGAGATTTCAAACGGAATCCCGCCCTCCCGGATCGACTGACGCACGAAAATATTGAAAGCCGTTGTGAGATTCATGCCAAGCTCCGAAAACAAAGCGTCAGCCTGTGCTTTCAGGTCGCTGTCCATTCGGATGCTGATGTTTGTTGTAGTTCCAGCCATGAAATCATCCCCTTTCTACTGGCACTATCATTATACGCTATCTGCACGAGAAATACAATACAGCGCACGAAAAAGATACAATTTGTTTTCAAATCCCGAAATGGAGTAAATGCCCCCTCCCGAAAGCGCACAGAACGCGCCGAAGGGACTTACCCATACCGCAATACCGCCCGTTCCTTTAATGGGGTGCACAGGGCGAAAAGAACCCGAAAATGATACCGAGATTTACAGTTTGACCGTCTGCCGGAGCGTAACGCTTCGGCGACAGATAGGAGTGTGAAAATGCCGAGAATGAGCAAACAGCGGCGGCTGGAATGGTCGTTCTTCCTCGACTATCGAAACTGCATTTCCTACAATCCTCTTTGCCGCGGGTGCGTCCACGGCTGCAAGCAGAGCTTCCGGGCAATCGTTGTTCTTTGTCCGCATTACTGGTCGAAACGCTGGAAACCGCCCGACTGAGGGCTGTCACGGTTCGTGATACCCCTAATTCCCGCGAAGGAGGTGACAATCCATCACCGAGTACATGAGAGCGGATACCCGGCTGCCGCCGTATCTGCCATATCCCCGCTTCCTGCTGCAAGCAGACCTGACCCAGACGGCGAAGCTGCTGTACGCGCTGCTGCTTGACCGGGCGACGCTCTCACAGGCAAACGGCTGGCTGGACGAGAGCGGCAGGATTTACCTTGTGTTCCCCATAGAGAAGATTGCCGCCGCACTGGACAGAAGCTCCATGACCGTGAAAACCGCTCTTTCCGAGCTGGAGGACGCTGGGCTGATCGAGCGGCGCAGGACAGGCTTTTCCAAGCCAAACCGCATCTATGTGAAGCTGCCGTCAGACGGACAGAAAACTTTCCAAGAGGCAGACAGAAATCCTTCCTCCATTGGGGCAGAAAACTGTCCGACTGATGGAAAGAAAATTGTCCCTATGATGGAAAGAAAACTGTCCCCTAACAACCTGATTAGTAGCAACCTGAATCAGAGCCACATGAGTAGAGAGAGTAAAGCGCCTGCCGCATACGGGCGATACAAGAATGTTTTTCTGCTTGACACCGAATACGCCGAGCTACTGCGGGATTATCCCGACAGGCTGGACAGGCTCATTTCCGAGCTGTCCTCCTACATGGAATCCACGGGCAGAAGCTATCAGAATCACGCTGCCACCATCAGACGTTGGGCAGAGAATGATAAAGCAAAGGGTGTCCCCAAACAGGGCATCCCTGATTACACCTGTAAGGAGGGAGAAAGCCTATGAACGATTTTACCGATATTGTTTCCAAAGTGATGGAAGTCAGACCCGACGAGGGCGATTACACCGGCGAGGACGGCTTGCTGTACTGCGGCAAGTGCCATACGCCGAAGGAAGCCTATTTTGAAGATGGTCACGCCGCCCTGTTCGGACGTGACCGGCATCCCACGAACTGTGCCTGTCAGCAAAAGCGTTACGAGGAAAAGCGGCTGGCTGACCAGCAACGCAAGCACGAGGACACCGTAAAGGAGCTGAAAAAGGACTGCTTTGACACGCCAAAGCTGCGGAACTGGTGCTTTGCACAGGACAACGGCGCGAATCCGCAAATGAAGCATGCGAGATTTTATGCCGACAATTTTGATACGCTGCGCTCAGAGAATATCGGCTATCTGCTCTGGGGCAGTGTCGGGACGGGCAAGAGCTTTTTCGCCGCCTGCATCGCCAATGCCCTGATGGAGAAAGAAATCCCCGTCCGTATGACGAACTTTGCCGCCGTCCTCAATGACCTGTCCGGCAGCTTTGAGGGCAGAAATTCATACATCGCCCGCCTGTGCCGCTATCCGCTGCTGATTCTGGATGATTTCGGCATGGAGCGCGGCACGGAATACGGGCTGGAACAGGTCTACAACGTGATAGACAACCGCTACCGCAGCGGCAAGCCCCTGATCGTCACCACCAATCTGAGCCTTGACGAGTTGCAGCATCCGCAGGACACACCCCACGCCCGTATTTATGACCGGCTACTGGAAATGTGCGCCCCGATCTTGTTCACCGGGACAAACTTCCGCAGACAGACCGCACAAAACAAGCTGGATAAGTTGAAAGCCATGATGGGGTCCCCGCAAAGTCGCAAGACTTTGTGGGGAGAGGAGGAGCAAGGAAGCACGTGCAGTTTTCGCCGTCAGGCGGAAACGGAACAAAGCGGACTTTGTGACGACGAGATGAAGGAGAAGGAGTGCCTATGAACAATACCGCCACCGCGATCACAAAAGAAACCGTGCGCCGTTCCGCACCCGCCGCTCTTTCCTCTGCTGGAAGGATGACCCGCAGGGTGGGCAACACCACCTACCGCGTGACGCTGCATTTCAAAGAAAACGGCAAGGAGGATATGAACGATAAAATCAAGCGCCTGATCAGAATGGGCTGCGAAGGTTGAGAAAGTGAGGAATTACGATGAAAACCCGGAAAAGTTACCATTGTCCGCTTTACTGCGGCAGGAAAATCGGCTATACTGTAATTGCCGCAAATGAGCTGACTGTCTGAAAGAGGTATCGTTATGAACAACAGACAGTCACAAGAAAAAATCACCGCCATCTATTGCCGCCTGAGCCGCGACGATGATCTTGCCGGGGACAGTAATTCCATCATCCATCAGAAGGATATGCTCACGCGCTATGCCCGTGAACGGAATTTTCCGAATGTATCGGTCTATTCTGACGACGGTTGGAGCGGTACGAATTTTGAGCGTCCAGACTGGAAACGCCTGATTGCCGACATTGAAGCTGGTAAGGTGAGCATTGTCCTTGTAAAAGACCTCAGTCGCGTGGGTCGTGACTATCTCCGTGTGGGCTTCTATACGGAGGTCACCTTCCCGCAGAACGGCGTTCGCTTCATTGCCGTCAATAACGGCGTGGACAGCGCCAATCAGTCTGAAAACGACTTTGCACCCTTTCTCAATATCATGAACGATTTTTACGCTCGTGATACAAGCAAGAAGGTCAGCGCCGTCTATCGGGCAAAGGGCAATAAGGGCGAACACACCGGCAATCACCCCATCTACGGGTATCTGAAAGACCCGGAGAACAAGCAGCGCTGGATTATCGACGAGGAAGCTGCCGCCGTTGTACGCCGCATCTTCCGCATGGTCATTGACGGCAAGGGTGTGTACCAGATCGCGGATATTCTGTCCGAGGAAAAGGTGCTTTGCCCGTCTGCCTACCTTGCCGCAAAGGGCGCGGGCAACCGCAGGAACAACAAGTTTGAAGACCCCTACCGCTGGTGGGGTACGACGGTGAGCTATATTCTTGCCCGCGTGGAGTACATGGGGCATACCGTCAATTTCAAGACCTTTAAGACCTGCTACCGGGACAAGCACCGCAGGCAGGCTCCCAAAGAGGACTGGAAAATCTTTGAGAATACCCACGAAGCAATCATTGACAAGACCACATGGGAAACCGCGCAGAAGCTCCGCAGGACGATCCGGCGCGGCGATCGCAATAAGGAGCCGAACCCGCTGACCGGGCTGCTCTACTGCGGCGAGTGCGGCGCGAAAATGTATAACGAGCGCAGCGATGGGGACGCATACCACAAGACCCCGAAGGACAACTACGTTTGTGCTTCCTACCGCAAGAAAACGACCTCCTGCACCATTCACTTTATCCGCTCGGAGATCGTCCGTGACCTGATTCTGGACGCGCTGCGAAATGTAGCGACCTACGCCAGAGCCAACAAGGAGGATTTCGAGCAGCTTGTGATGCAGACCACCTCCGACGCGAGAAAGTGCAGCCTGCAAAGCGGCAGAACGGAGCTTGACCGCATCATGCGCCGCACAAACGAGCTGGACACGCTGCTGCAAAAGCTCTATGAGGACTATGCCCTCGGACGCTTGCCGGAGAAGCGGCACGCAAAGCTCTCCGCGCAGTATGAAGCGGAACAGGCACAGCTTGAGCAGCGCAGCGCCGAGCTGATGGAGCAGATGAACGCAGAACAGGAAGAAAGCGTCAATGTTGACCGCTTCATGGAGCTGGTAGACCGCTATACGGACTTCACCGAGCTGACCACGCCCATGCTCAATGAGTTTATCGACAAAGTGATCGTCTACGAGCGCAGGAAGATCAACCGCTATCAGTACGACCAGAGAATCGAGATTTACTTCAATTTCATCGGCAAGGTGACGCTGCCGGAGGAAGAAACGGAAGCCGCGCCGGAAGCCCCCAAAACGCTTCACGTTGCCAGCAATTCCAGCTTTGCGCCCATCGGGGACTACCTCTCCGCGCAGGGCGAAGAAGCGATTGCGCTGCCGTTCTCCAAGGTGGAGGAACTGACCGGCAAGCCGCTTTGCAAGTCGGCGTACAAGTACGCTTCCTATTGGTATCCGACGCAGGACAGTCCGCTTTCCAATACCATCTACAACGCAGGATATGACGTTGACCGCGTGGATTTAGCTGCCGGGATCGTGTATCTGACGAAAGCCGCATAACAGAACGAACACCCCGCACCGTGCGTTTACAAGACGCATGGTGCGGGGTGTTTTTGCGTTTTCAGGAAGATAGTTGCAAACTGGAAGTTGTCAGACTGTTGTATAAGCATTACCCGCCGTGTTCTTGAAATTCTGCTTTTCCAGCTATTGCTTTTCTTCTTCGTTTTCCTGAATATCAATTCGCTCAATCTTGAAGACAACGGAGCGTGTACCGTCATTGTAGCCGGCAAAGCGGCAAAGAAACATTCCGGCAACTTGACACACCCTATTCAAAAAGATGTGCTATAATTTTTTTGAAAAAATTCTCTCTTTCATTTAGTGTTTGCAGCTAAAACCGTAGTATATGAGTGAAGCCGGAAAGGAGGTGGCGCGATGATCGATGATGAAAAAATTATCGAGTTATTTTTTGAGCGTTCCGAACAAGGCATACGGGAACTGGACATGAAATACGGAAAAATCTGTCACAACCTTTCGTACAACATTGTGAACAGCAGACGGGACGCGGAGGAATGTGTAAACGACGCTTATTTAGGCGCATGGAACGCTATTCCCCCGGTACACCCAAATCCCTTGTTGTCCTACATTGTGAAAATCGTGCGGAACATTTCCCTCAAAACCTATTGGAGAAAGGAAGCAGCAAAACGAAGCGGACACTATACGGTTGCCTTAGAGGAAATCGAGGGCTGCATCGCAGACCAGAAAACCGTGGAAGATGAAATTGAAGCCAGAGAGTTAGCCCGTATCATCGAGGCGTTTTTGGATACATTGACCGCAAAAGAGCGTGTTATCTTCATGCGCCGCTATGCGTATGCAGACACCTACGCGGACATAGCAAAGCGCGTAGGTATATCTGAAAAAAATGTATCCGTCCGGCTCACACTAATCCGCCAGAAGATGAAGCAATACTTGATTGAAAGAGAGGTATTCGTATGACCACGAAATTGTTTTCCGAAGCCATGAGTGAAGTCGGCGATAAGTATTATGAGGAAGCCGAAAACTACCATTGTCAAAAGCATGAGTGGATAAAATGGAGTGCTATGGCAGCTTGCCTTACTGTTATGCTTTTTACCGCTCTTTCGGTTTTCCCCGACTATTTCCACCAGCACGGTACTACACCACCGGACAATCCGAATGGAGTGATTGTTGACAACCCTATTGACACTGCCGATGATGATACAACTCCTGCAATATCTGAAATCCATGTCAGCATGGACAATATTTCCTTCAATGAGGTGGGGGCATTGAGGGATGCTGCACGTATATGGCGCAATCCGGAGTTATATGACCGTATTCAGTGGGATAAAAACGCTGTAATTGAATACTATGGAAAAGACTTGTCCCCTGCATATATTCCAGATGGCTTGACCGCAGCCAATGGCAATGGCACTGCACGGGTTATTGTAGACAAAAGCGGCAATATTGTAGAGGACACGGTTGGGCTCAATTTCTACCATGACTATTACGAAGATGGAAGCCCAAAACTGACAGAAGGCGTGACGGCGCGCAAGGGATTTTCTATCACGGCTTCAAAAATCGGCATTCTAAGTGATTGTGTTTATCTTCTGCCCGAAAATGAAGTGAAAACTTCTGACATTGACGGAACGGCAGTTACCTTTGGGTATCGTTCCATGCCCTATGGTCCGTATAACCCTGACACGCACGAACCGTCTGGCTACTATGATATGTATGTGGCTGAATTTGAATATGACGGTATCGAATATCAGATAGTCGCAGAACAAATGGAAGCCGAAGAAGTTGTAAAAGTTGTATCGTCTATCATCTATGGAGAAGAAGTAATCGTTGATAAGTAATTGACACCAAAAGAGAATATACCACAAGGGACAGCCGAGAAATCGACTGTCCTTTTTCTATGCCTATGAGCAGAAAGGAGCGACCACCCATGACAAAGCCAA
>OLSG01002826.1_pt1 | contig 13799 bp, 9 predicted proteins | sample 1673041 | NCBI WGS metagenome assembly OLSG01 (sample SAMEA3136749, study PRJEB25190) | human gut metagenome | reverse complement strand
GAGCATCCTGATATCGACATTACTTTTATTGAAGCAAATCTCTACGCAGAGACTGCTTCCCTCGCCGCCGGTTACGATGGGATCTGCGCTTTTGTAAACGCAGACCTTGGAACAGAAGTGATCGAAGAGCTCGCACATCAGGGTATCCGTCTGATCCTGATGCGCTGTGCCGGTTATAATAATGTAAATCTCAAAACTGCTGCTGAATGCGGCATCAAAGTCCTCCGCGTTCCCGGTTATTCTCCAGAAGCGGTCGCCGAACTTGCCATGGCTCTCGTCCTCACCGCCAACCGTCATACCCACAAAGCTTACATCAAATGCCGGGAAAACAACTTTTCCCTCATGGGAGTGAACCTGTATAAAAAAACAGCCGGGATCGTCGGAACCGGCAAGATCGGACTTGCCATGGCGCGTATCTGTCGCGGCTTCGGCATGAAACTGCTCGCCTACGACCTGTATCCGGACAAAACGCAGACAGATCTTAACTATGTTTCCCTTGAAACGCTTCTTTCTTCCAGTGACTTGATCAGCCTTCACTGCCCGCTCACACCGGACACTTACCATATGATCAATAAGGAAAGTATCTCCCGGATGAAAGACGGTGTCATTCTCGTAAACACCTCCCGTGGCGGCCTGATCTGCACCGAAGACCTGATCGCAGGTATCCGGGATCACAAATTTTTCGCTGTAGGGCTCGATGTTTATGAAGAAGAGTCTGATTTTGTCTATGAAGATATGTCCGAGCATATCCTCAAAACTTCTACTGTACAGAGACTGCTCTCTTTCCCGAACGTCGCACTCACTTCCCATCAAGGATTTTTTACAGAGGAAGCGCTTACCAATATCGCTGAGACGACACTTGAGAATGCTGAGGCTTTTCGCACAGGGAAAGAGCTCAGAAACGAAGTGCATATTTAACCCAATCAAGTAAGTCCCCTCTTCCATTGCGAAAAGCAATAAGCAGTGCGTGGGGACTTGCTTTTTTCTGGAAGGTGCTGCATACTTTTCACTTTTTATTTCTCGTATGCTTCTCTGAGCATCCGGATCTCTGATGCCCATCCTTCATTATCGTTCGGCGTCTCCAGAATAAACGGAATCCCCTCCAGAAGTGGATGACGGATCACTCTTACCAGTGCTTCCAGCCCAATCTCCCCCTCGCCGATCTTTGCGTGGCGGTCTTTGTGGCTTCCAAGGTCATTCAGACTGTCATTTAAGTGAATCGCTCTTAATTTTTCAAGCCCGATGATCCGGTCAAATTCTGAAATTACTTCATCTAAGTGATCTGCAATATCATAGCCTGCATCCCATACATGGCAGGTATCTAAACATACTCCAAGTTGGCTGTTTAACCCCACTTTATCAATAATTGCTTTTAATTCTTCAAAGGTTCTCCCTACTTCGCTGCCTTTGCCGGACATGGTTTCCAATAGGACAGTAGTAGTCTGATCGGGCTTTAAAATCTCATTTAACATATCGGCAATATAAGAAATGCCTACATCTGCGCCCTGTCTTACATGGCTTCCGGGATGAAAATTGTAAAGATTTCCAGGGGTAAATTCCAAACGTGCCAGGTCATCGGCCATCGTGCGTCTGGCAAAATCGCGGAGAGCCGGGTCTGCAGAACAGCCGTTTAATGTATAAGGGGCATGGGCTAAAAATGGATGGATATCATTTTTATCTGTTTCCACCAGAAAACGGGCAATGTCTTCCTGGTCCAGCGCCTTTGCATTACCTCCTCTGGGATTGCGGGAAAAATATTGAAAGGTGTTTGCGTGGATTTTCAGGGCATCTTTTGCCATAGCACAGTAACCTTTGGAAGATGATAAGTGACAGCCAATACGAAGCATAAGTGGTACCTCCTAAACGGGTTGATGTAGTGATCTTGTAACAGTAAAAAAGAACAGCCATAAAATGTTTCACGTGAAACATTATTATGGCTGCTGTGAAACAAACCTATGAACCTGTAATTTGAAAATTAAATAGTGGATGTTTCACGTGAAACATTTTTCAAAACAGGTGTTATTCTAAAAATGTTTCACACATTTCGTGAAACGCAGCAGGTGCTTCTAACTGAGGTAAATGTTTGGTATCCGGGATCATAATGGACTCAATCGCTGGATTGTAATTTTTATATTCTTCCAGGATTTTCTCCATTCCGGTCAGATGATCGCCGCCTAAAAGATAGATGCTGTTATCGATCTTCTTTAAAGCATTGATGATGTTGCACTTGGTGTAGTTACATTTGACACTGGCATATACAGATTTAGGAGAGTCGCCTAAATGTGCTGCTTCGTAGTAAGCGTCAATATCCCGGGCAGTGACAGAGTACGGATTAGAGAAATAGTGATTTTTAAATTCATCTGCAATATTCTGACGGCTGCTTGCAATGTGGTAGATCAGGGTGCCTACGATCGGCAGATCCAGAATGAACTTGTAAAGTTTCGCGTTCTTTCCAGGTACCATACTGCAGGAGAGCAGGGACTCCGGGTTGACCAGGATCAGACGGTCAAATAATTCCGGAGAATTTCCACATGCCATAACTGCCAGAGAAGCAGCAGCACCGGTAGCTACAATGTCTGTGCGGTGACCAATCTCTGATTTGATGAAATCGGAGAGCAGCTGCACATACAGATAGTTGGTGTAAGTGAGGTTGGGCTTTTCGGAACGTCCGAAACCTAACAGGTCAATGGTGTATACAGTATGGTTCTTTGCAAGTTCTCTGCGGACGGAATGCCATTCATAACTGCAGGATGCAGGTGAAAGGTCGTGTACAAGAAGGACAGGTTTCCCTTCGCCGATCTTTGTATAATGGATATTGCCCAGACGCCAGCGATAACAGAGAGAGACGCGGCTCTCTAAAATGTGCTTTGATACAGCAGAAAGTTTAACTGCTTTATTGATCAGCGCAGTAGTAGTAGCAGCGCCAGCAGAAAGGATAAGTAAGGTCAGTAATTTATTTCTTGTTTTCATTTAGATAATCTCTTTCTTCCTTATTATAATAGTGATGAAGTAATGTGGTATCTAAACAGTATTATAATACAATGGGTACGCTATTACAACGGACAAAAGATTTAAGAAAAGTTGATGGAAAGTTGTGAAACTATTTATATGTTTCACGTGAAACTTTTTGCTATAACTATAAAGTTGTGCTATAATCGTTTTTGACGGTCAGAAAATGAATGTTTTTCTGAGAAAGGATGTAAAAAATATGGGACGAATTATTACAATTGCCAACCAGAAAGGCGGAGTAGGAAAAACTACAACAGCAATCAATTTATCAGCTTGTCTGGCAGAGGCAGGACAGCATGTAATGCTGGTAGACTTTGACCCCCAGGGAAACGCCAGCAGCGGACTGGGAGTAGAAATAGAAGAACACGAACATACAGTATATGATCTGATGGCGGAGGAGGCCGGACTGGACGAATGTCTGGTAAAGAATGTACAGGATAATCTGGATGTACTTCCTTCTGATATGAACCTGGCAGGAGCAGAAATCGAGTTTCAGGAAATAGAAAATAAAGAAACACTTTTAAAACGTTATCTGGATCAGGTAAGAGATGATTATGATTTTATTCTGATCGATTGTCCGCCATCTTTGAATATCCTGACAATTAATGCATTGACAGCAGCAGATACGGTACTGGTACCGATCCAGTGTGAGTATTATGCTCTGGAAGGATTAAATCAGGTATTAAAGACAGTAGAACTGGTAAGAAAAAAATTAAATCCACAGCTGGAACTGGAAGGGGTTGTATTTACCATGTATGATGCCCGCACCAATTTATCTTTGCAGGTTGTGGAGAGCGTAAAGAGCAATTTAAATCAGACCATTTATAAAACTATTATTCCAAGAAATGTAAGACTTGCAGAAGCACCAAGTCACGGTAAGTCCATTAATCTTTATGACACCCGTTCAACAGGTGCGGAAAGTTATCGGATGCTGGCAGCGGAAGTGATAAGCAGAGGAGAAGAGTTATAATGGCAAAGAAGGGATTAGGAAAAGGCCTGGGGGCGATTTTCGGTGAAGATGTTGTAAAAGAGAGCAAAGAAGAGCTTGAAAAAGCAAAAGCGAAAAGGGCAGCTGCTGCAGAGGAGATCGATGAAAAAGGACGCATCCTTATGCTCAAACTGGATCTGATCCAGCCGAATAAGGAACAGCCGAGGAAAACATTTGACGAAGAACAGATCAATGAGCTGGCGGGGTCTATTAAACAGTATGGAGTTCTTCAGCCTCTTCTGGTACAGAAGTCAGGCAGCTTTTATGAGATCATTGCAGGGGAGCGCAGATGGCGCGCTGCAAAAGCAGCTGGATTAAAAGAAGTTCCTGCAGTATTAAAAGAATACAGCAGACAGGAAGCAATGGAGATCTCTCTGATCGAAAATGTACAGAGGGCAGACTTAAATCCGATCGAAGAAGCTTTGGCTTATCAGCAGCTGATCAGGGAGTTTGATCTTACACAGGAAGAGATCGCTGCCCGTGTGGCAAAGAGCCGTGTTGCTATTACCAATACCATGCGCCTTTTAAAACTGGATGAGCAGATCCAGAATATGCTGATCCAGGGTGTGATCACCAGTGGACATGCAAGGGCTTTCCTTTCACTGGAGGACAAGGGACTGCAGTTAAAAGCAGCAAAAGAAGTTCTGGACAAAAAGTTAAGTGTCCGTGAAACAGAAAAACTGGTAAAGCGGATGCAGCGGGAAGCAGCGGGAGAGAAGAAAGAAGAAAAGAAACCGGATGAAGCTCTCACACTGATCTACCAAAATCTGGAAGACAGAATGAAATCTGTTATGGGAACCAAGGTAAGTATACATAATAAAGACAAAAATAAAGGCCGAATTGAAATCGAATATTATTCTGAAGCGGAACTGGAAAGAATCGTGGAAATGATAGAATCCATCGGCTGATCGACAGAAGGAGAATGATGCATTCATGATGGAAACCAGTATTTTAAATCAGCTTCCGTTTGATCCGGGATTTCTTATTTTGGGATTGATCGGTTTAGTGTTAATATTACTGATCTTTTTGATCTCCACTATGGTACAGTTAAAAAGTCTGACCCGCAAGTATGATTATTTTATGCGGGGAAAAGATGCAGAAACATTGGAAGATGTGATCATGGATCAGATTGAAGAGATCCGAAACCTGAAAGCAGAAGACCGGGCGGCAAAGGATTCCATCCGTACCTTAAACCGTAATTTTCGCGCATCCTTTCAGAAATTTGGAATGGTGAAGTACAATGCATTTCAGGGAATGGGTGGTAATTTAAGCTTTGTATTTGCAATGCTGGATTATACTAATACAGGTTTTGTACTGAACTGTATCCACAGCAGGGAAGGCTGCTATATATATATGAAGGAAGTGGATCGGGGACAGACAGATGTAGTCCTTGGAAATGAAGAACAGGAAGCTTTGGAACAGGCTTTGGGATATGTAGAGAAAAAGCCTGAATAATGAATTTTTATAGATACTCTGCAACATGTGTTTGTTTCACGTGGAACAGAGTATCTTTTTTTGTTTTATAATACTTAGATTTATAATACTTAAAAAAAGATTAAGTTGTAGTTTCACAGGTTATTATATAAAATGAAAGGGACCGTCAAAACAGGCGGCTGTATAAATGGGCTGAGTTTAAAGGACTGAATGATATGAAAAAAATAATACGGACAGCAGGGATACTTACAATGGTATTTGCCGCATCGGTGGCTGTGTATTTCTTTGCTGCAAGAAAAAATATGCAAAAGGAAGAGGCTGTTTATTCTTCAATGGATGCGCCTGAATTTCCTGTGGTGTATACAGAGTTTGATGGAAAAGAGATCAATGCTCTTCATGGATACATTCAGGATATGGGAAACCAGGTGGCAGGAGAGAGTATTTCCGTACTTCCTGAGGACAGAAAGCTGACATTGCATATTGATGAATATGATAATGGAATCACAGGGATCCGCTACGAAGTGCGCAATCTGGGAATGGACCGTTTGATCGAACGGACAGAGATTGATAACTGGCAGGAAGAAAATGGAAGTTTGCAGGTAGTGCTTCCTATTCAAAATCTGCTGACACAAAATGAAACTTATTTGCTGGATCTTACAGTAAGTACAGCAGAAAAAGAGATCCATTATTATACCCGCATTATGTGGGCTGATACCAACCATGCAGGAGATATGTTGGATCTGGCAGAAAATTTCACCAGAAAAAGTCTGAATTACGATGAGGCGAAAGAACTGGTGTCTTATCTGGAAACCAATCCGGGAGAGGATAACAGCTCTTTAGGCAATGTAAGTATCAAGGCAAGTTTTGATCATCTTACCTGGGACGGATTGGAAACAGAGCTGGAGGGAGAACCGCAGATCACATTGCAGCTGTACGATGGGATCATGGGGCAGGTCCAGGTAGAATATAATGTGTGGGTCACAGACAGCACAGGTAATCGTTCCCTGGTGCGGACAGAAGATAATTTCACTATGAAGTGGAATGATAAGAGAATTTACCTTATGAATTATAACCGTTATGCCAATGAAATGTTTAACGGAGAACAGAAGAATTTTGCGGGAAAAAGGATCCTGCTGGGGATTTCGGATGCAAAGCAGATCAAGGCGCAGAAAAGCGAAAATTCCCGGTATATCCTGTTTCGTGTAAATGGAAATCTGTGGCGCTATGATCAGCATGATAAAAAAGCCCTTTGCATGTTTACTTTCGCAGATGGCTCCAATGATGATGTGAGAGCGGATTATGGGAAACATAATGTGAAAGTTTTGGCAGCTTCAGATGAAGGAGATGTTGATTTTCTTGTATATGGCTATATGAACCGGGGAACCTATGAAGGGCAGATGGGAGTGGTATTTTACCATTATGATGAAGACAGTCATACAGTACAGGAAAAATTCTTTGTGCCTGTTTCAGAAGGATATGACCAGTTAGAGTCTGATATTACCACACTGGCATATCTGGGAGAAGATGGTATGACCTACCTGCTGCTTAACGGAAAGGTTACAGGAATTGACCTGAACAGCAATGAGTCGGTTACTGTAGCGTATGGCCTGAGCCAGGGAAGTTTTGCAGTCAGTGCAGATGGAAGCCGTATGGCATGGCAGGAAGGAAATAATGCATATCAGTCGGAAATGCTTCATGTTATGGATTTTAATACAGCACAGAAACAGGATATTACAGCTCCATCAGGAGATTATGTAAGGGCTCTTGGTTTTGTAGGAAGTGATCTGATCTATGGTTTCGGACATGAAAGTGATCTGTGGTCAGTAAATGGAATTGTAAAAGAACTTCCTATGTACGCCTTGTATATTGCTGATAATGAGATGAACATTCAGAGCGAATATAAAAAGCCGGGTATCTATATATCAGATGTAACGGCAGAAGATGGAAGAATCCATTTAAAACGACTGGTGAAAATAGGAGATGGGCAGTATGCTTACCAGGATGAGGACACCATTGTTTGCAATGAAAAAGTAGATAAGGATCCTTTTGAAGGGCTTGGATGGTATGCGTCCCAGGACAAAGGCAGGGTCTATTTTGTACAGACAGATGGAGAAATAAAGGCTTCTTCTGTGAAAACAGAGGTACCAAAGGCATTTTCTTATGAAAATACCAGTACGTTGGAGTTGTCTGGCAGACAGAATAATCTTGAGGATACGGACCTTATTTTCTATGCTTATGGCGGTGGAAGATACCTGGGAGCCTTTAAAAATTTCAGTGAAGCAGTGAATACAGCCTATGAAAAAATGGGCTATGTAACAGATCAAAATCAGCATCTGATCTGGGATCGTATTAATAAGAAGCCAATCCGCAGCCTGAAAGATCCGGCCGGACAGGCAAGAGAGTTATTATCTTATATGGACAGCTTAGGTGAAAATAAGCTGAGAGATGGCGGACTTATGACATTAGATGGGTCCGGCTGTAATGTAAATCAGGTGTTGTATTTTATTGATAAGGGAATACCGGTGGTGGCATGCAGACCGGATGGTTCCTATCTGCTTTTATATGGATATGACCAGTACAATGTAAATATTTATGATCCAGCAACACAGGAGATCTCCAAGATGGGACTGGGAGATGGGGCCGTCTATTTTTCAGGAGCAAATAACAGCTTTTTGTGCGGTCTGAAAGTGGAATAAAAAAGCACACACTTTACAAATTCCATTCTTATGGTATAATCTAATGGATGTAAATAAATTGTGAACGAAGTTTTAGGGAATTCTTAAGTCCCATTAGAAGAATTTGCTGTAAGGATTGAATAAGCAACAGAGGTGTGTAATGGAACAATATATTATAAAAGGCGGTAATCCGTTAGTGGGTGATGTAACCATCAGCGGTGCCAAGAATGCTGCGTTAGGTATTCTTGCCGCCTCGATCATGACGGATGAGGATGTACTGATCGATAACCTTCCAGATGTAAGAGATATCAATGTAATGCTGGAAGCTATCCAGGAGATCGGTGCAAGAGTAGATCGTATTGACCGTCATACAGTAAAGATTAACGGCAGCGGTATTAAAGAAGTGTCCGTTGATGATGAATATATCCGCCGTATCCGCGCATCTTATTATTTTATCGGCGCCCTGCTGGGAAAATATAAGAGCGCTCAGGTACCGCTTCCAGGCGGATGCAACATTGGAAGTCGTCCCATCGACCAGCATATTAAAGGTTTTCGCGCGCTGGGAGCGGATGTACAGATTGAATGCGGCGCAGTGATCGCCCATGCCATTGATCTGGTAGCAAGCCATATCTATCTGGATGTGGTTTCTGTAGGTGCGACTATCAACATTATGATGGCAGCAGCTATGGCAGAAGGCCAGACTATTCTGGAGAATGCGGCAAAAGAGCCTCATATCGTAGACGTAGCCAACTTCTTAAACAGTATGGGAGCCAATATTAAAGGTGCTGGTACAGATACTATCCGTATCCGTGGCGTAGGCAAGCTTCATGGAACCGAGTATTCTATTATCCCGGATCAGATCGAAGCAGGTACTTTTATGTGTGCTGCAGCAGCAACCAGAGGGGATATCATGGTAAAAAATGTGATCCCGAAGCATCTGGAAGCTATTTCTGCCAAGCTCATTGAGATCGGCTGTGAAGTGATTGAATTTGATGATGCAGTCCGTGTGGTAGGAAAACCGGTACAGAGACATACAGACATCAAGACTCTGCCTTATCCTGGATTTCCGACGGATATGCAGCCTCAGATGGCTGTTACACTGGCTCTTGCAAATGGAACCAGTATGGTAACGGAGAGTATTTTTGAGAACCGTTTCAAATACGTGGACGAGCTGGCACGTATGGGAAGCCATATTAAGGTAGAAGGCAATGTAGCTGTCATTGATGGCGTTGCAGGCTTTACAGGTGCTCAGGTAAATGCTCCAGACCTTCGTGCAGGTGCTGCCTTAGTGATCGCAGGACTGGCTGCTGAAGGCTATACCACAGTAGATGAGATTGGCTATATCCAGAGAGGTTATGAGTGCTTTGAAGAAAAGCTTCAGGCTCTTGGAGCTGTGATCGAAAAGGTGGATTCTGAGCGTGAAGTGCAGAAATTTAAGTTGCGTGTAGGCTGATTGAGAAAAATAGATATTGACATACCTGCGCAAATCCATTAAGATATGTGAGGTAATCCGTTTAGATTTACAATTAAAAAGTTCGTATATATCCCTTATTCAGAGTGATGGAGGTACAAAGGACCTGCGAAGTCACGGCAACCCCGGTTGAGTATGTGAAAGCAAGATGCACATGCGAAAGGGCCGGAAGGTGCCAGCCTGAGCGAGGAGCAGACGAGTACGGAAATTCCGGAAAACTGCTTGATCGAGCAATAAGAGGATTTGAAGATCTGCTATTTTCAAGTCCGCAATTGCTGCGGACTTTTTTCTTGCCATTGCATATGGGAGCGCGCCAGAGGTCGTTCGCTGTTCACGAAATGCAGTGCCCGCTTTAGCGGGTAACGGGTCAACAAAGCAAACTAAGATAACAATATAACAAAAACGAAAAAGGAGAACAAATGGAAAGAAGATTATTTACTTCCGAATCTGTAACTGAAGGTCATCCGGACAAAATGTGCGATGCCATTTCCGATGCCATTCTTGATGCATTAATGGAACAGGATCCAATGAGCCGTGTTGCATGTGAAACAGCTACCACTACAGGACTTGTAATGGTAATGGGTGAGATCACTACCAAGGCTTATGTAGATATCCAGAAGATCGTTCGTGAGACTATCCGTGAGATCGGATATGACCGTGCAAAATATGGTTTTGACTGCGATACCTGCGGTGTTTTAACTGCAATTGATGAGCAGTCTGCTGATATTGCTCTTGGCGTTGACAAGGCATTAGAGGCAAAGCAGGCTGGTGAAAAGCACATGACTGAGGAAGAGTTAGACGCGATCGGTGCTGGTGACCAGGGTATGATGTTTGGTTTTGCAAGCAATGAGACAGAGGAATATATGCCTTATCCTATTTCTATGGCTCACAAGCTGGCAAGACGCCTTACAGAAGTAAGAAAGAACGGTACCTTAAAGTACCTTCGTCCAGATGGAAAGACCCAGGTTACTGTAGAATATGATGAGAATGACAAGCCAGTACGTCTGGATGCAGTTGTTCTTTCTACTCAGCATGATGAGAATGTATCCCAGGAGCAGATCCATGAGGATATTAAGAAGTATGTATTTGACGAGATCATCCCGGCTGATATGGTAGACGAGAATACCAAGTTCTTTATCAACCCAACCGGCCGTTTCGTTATTGGCGGACCTCACGGAGACAGTGGTCTGACCGGCCGTAAGATCATCGTAGACACCTACGGTGGTTACGCTCGTCACGGCGGCGGCGCATTCTCCGGAAAGGACTGCACCAAGGTAGACCGTTCCGCAGCATACGCAGCACGTTACGTTGCAAAGAATATCGTAGCAGCAGGACTTGCTGACAAGTGCGAGATCCAGCTGTCTTATGCCATCGGTGTTGCTCATCCAACTTCCATCATGGTAGATACCTTCGGAACGGGAAAGGTAAGCAACGAGAAGTTAGTTGAGATCATCCGTGAAAACTTCGACCTGCGTCCAGCTGGCATCATCAAGATGCTTGATCTGCGCCGCCCGATCTACAAGCAGACCGCTGCTTATGGTCACTTTGGCCGTCATGATGTAGATCTTCCGTGGGAGAAGTTAGACAGAGTAGAAGATCTGAAGAAATATCTGTAGGAAAATGTTCTGTTATCTGTGATAAAACAGGACAGAAATGCAGATTGTGTTAAAATAAAAACAATAAATAACCGGATAAAAGAAGGTTAAAACAGAGAAACGTCTGGACAAAAACAGGAAATGCATTATGCAATCCCTTGTTCCAGGCGTTTTTTTGTTGCCATGCATCTGGAAGAAGCTGCCAGTGGCAGGTTCTGTAAGTATTGTATCAAAGGATATTCGCAATCCGCTTTCGCTACCTGCTCATAATAAAAAAGCTGCTCTGCAGCTTATCAGGCGGGTTTTCACCCACCTGATACAAGCAAGTTCCTATTCATTTATTGATGATCTCGTAAAAATGAGGAAGGAACTTCCTTGTTTTTATTAAAAAACATAGTTGACATTTTTTTAACAATACGATATAATGCCTAATGTGAGATTGATAATTAATTAACGAAAGAAACAAAGCAATCGACACAACATAACATGAGAACAAACACATTAAAACGATAACAAACACAAGGCATTACAAAGTAACACAAACACAAAGGGAATTATGGAGGAAAAGGAAATGGCAAAGAAAGCAGAACAGGTTGTTCCGGAGATCATTGACAGCGTAGAAGGCTTAAATGCAAAAATGGCAGCAATGCGTGAAGCTCAGAAAGTATTTGCAACCTACACACAGGAGCAGGTTGATAAGATCTTCTTCGCAGCAGCAAGCGCAGCAAATAAAATGCGTATCCCGCTGGCAAAGATGGCAGTAGAAGAGACTGGAATGGGAATCGTAGAAGATAAGGTCATCAAAAACAACTACGCAGCAGAGTACATTTACAATGCATACAAGAACACCAAAACAGTTGGTGTGATCGAAGAAGATAAGGAATATGGAATTAAGAAGATCGCAGAGCCGATCGGTCTGGTTGCAGCAGTTATCCCAACTACCAATCCAACATCAACTGCGATTTTTAAGACATTGATCTCCTTAAAGACCAGAAATGCGATCATCATTTCCCCACATCCAAGAGCTAAAAAGAGCACCATTGCAGCAGCAAAGGTAGTTCTGGATGCAGCAGTTGCAGCTGGAGCACCAGAAGGCATCATCGGCTGGATCGATGTTCCATCTCTTGACTTAACAAACGAAGTTATGAGAGATGCAGACATTATCCTGGCAACCGGTGGTCCTGGAATGGTTAAAGCCGCTTATTCTTCCGGAAAGCCTGCACTTGGCGTAGGTGCCGGAAATACACCGGTTATCATTGATGATACTGCAGATGTACGTATGGCAGTTAACTCCATTATCCATTCTAAGACATTTGATAATGGTATGATCTGTGCTTCTGAACAGTCTGTAACCATTCTGGAGCCTGTATATGAAGCTGCCAAGAAAGAATTTGAATACAGAGGCTGCTACTTCTTAAAACCAGGTGAGATCGAAAAGGTAAGAAAGACCATCCTGATCAACGGTGCCTTAAATGCAAAGATCGTTGGACAGTCTGCATACACCATTGCAAAGCTGGCTGGGGTAGAAGTTCCTGTAGATACCAAGATCCTTATCGGCGAAGTTGAGTCCGTAGATATCAGCGAAGAGTTCGCACATGAGAAACTGTCCCCAGTACTTGCAATGTACAAGGCAAAGACCTTTGACGAGGCACTGGATAAGGCAGAGCGTCTGGTAGCTGACGGCGGTTACGGCCATACTTCTTCTCTGTACATCAATGTAAATGAAACTGAGAAGATCATGAAGCATGCAGAGCGCATGAAGACCTGCCGTATCCTGATCAATACACCTTCTTCCCACGGCGGTATCGGTGACTTATATAACTTCAAGCTGACACCATCCCTGACATTAGGCTGCGGTTCCTGGGGCGGAAACTCCGTATCTGAGAACGTTGGTGTAAAGCACCTGTTAAATATCAAGACTGTTGCTGAGAGGAGAGAGAACATGCTGTGGTTCAGAGCACCTGAGAAGGTTTACTTTAAGAAGGGCTGTCTGCCTGTAGCACTGAAGGAATTAAAGGACGTTATGGGCAAGAAGAGAGCATTCATCGTAACAGACTCTTTCCTGTACAAGAATGGATATACACATGTTATCACTGACCGTTTAAATGAAATGGGAATTACTTACACTGTATTCTCTGATGTACAGCCAGACCCAACCCTGGCAAATGCACAGGCTGGCGCAAAGCTGATGAGAGAATTTGAGCCGGATGTGATCATCGCAATGGGCGGCGGTTCCGCAATGGATGCCGGCAAGATCATGTGGGTTCTCTATGAGCATCCAGAAGCAGACTTCATGGATATGGCAATGCGTTTCATTGATATCCGTAAGCGTGTATATACCTTCCCAACCATGGGCGAGAAGGCATACTTTGTAGCAGTTCCTACCTCTTCCGGTACTGGTTCTGAGGTTACACCATTCGCAGTTATTACTGATCAGAACACCGGTGTTAAGTATCCGTTAGCTGACTACCAGCTGCTGCCTAAGATGGCAATTGTAGATACTGACAATATGATGAGCCAGCCTAAGGGACTGACCAGCGCATCCGGTCTGGACGTTCTGGTACACGCTCTGGAAGCATATGCTTCTGTTATGGCTACAGACTATACAGACGGTCTTGCGTTAAAGG
>OLSG01002825.1_pt1 | contig 13807 bp, 10 predicted proteins | sample 1673041 | NCBI WGS metagenome assembly OLSG01 (sample SAMEA3136749, study PRJEB25190) | human gut metagenome | reverse complement strand
TGGTGGGAATCCATTCGCCCGCGTTCGGATCGTAAGCCGTCTTCTCCGGCGAGGTGATCGCCAGATCGGTTCCCTCCTTCTCTGCCGTACCCGACGAGCAACCCACCAGTCCAGCGGTGAGAGCCGCAGCGCCGGCTCCTGCCACGAACCCTCGGCGACTGACGTTCAAGTCGTTCTCGCTCATGGTGTACCTCCCTCTAAACTAAAGGGATTCCCCTGCCCTCTGCAGAGGACATTCCCCTGGCATCCTCAAATGCCTATTGTCAGGGTACACTACTCAACTATGACAATCAATAACTTTGATTATCCTATTTAGGATATAATGGAACCCCTTTTGAGAAGATACGCGGTCTCACTGCTCAATGCTGAGAACTATGGTGCGCTTTTATTGCAAATCGAACACCATGGAGGATACATCCGCTCGCAATTTCGGCACTAACGGAACTGGATCGGCACCGGATAGCCGTGGGCTACTTCAAGAAACCATCAATATTGTTAAAAGCCTCACCGAAGGCGCTCGGAGCGATAACAAGGCCGCCCTTTTCTTTCACAGACTCATAAATGAGGTTCATCGTACGCAACTGAAGTGCCTTATCGTTGCGCTCGTAAACCGCTGCCGCCTCTACAAACATCTCAGAGATGTCCTTTTCCACCTCGGCGAGAAGCAGACGCGAGTTACGCTCTCGCTCAGCTTGGGCCTCTTTGGACAAAGCGTCCTGCAACTCTGACGGCACAGCGATATCGCGAATCTCCACCGAGACAACCGTGATGCCCCACGCACGCGTTTTCTCTTCGAGGATCGCTTTTATCTCATTGTCCAATTGCTCGCGGCGCGTCGCCACCTCGGCGAGATTGATGCGACCCACCGCATCGCGCAGGGCGGTTTGAGCAGCCCACCATACCGCCGATGAATAGTCTTCCACCTCCACGCAGGCGTCTTTGGGATCCCAAACCATCCAGAACAACACCGCATCGATGCCGAGCGGCACAAGGTCGGCCGTCACAGCCTCCTCAGCCGAGAACGGCGTGGTGATAATGCGCTGGTCAACTCGCGCAGCCACTGATTCGACAACAGGAGCAACCACATATAATCCTGGTCCATCGATGCGATTGAACTTCCCTAGGCGCAGAACCACGACACGCTCCCACTGCGGAGCGATGCGAACGGTACTCGAGGCCACCAGACCCACTGCTACGCCGCCCAAAAGGGCCACGGGCAGCGATGCGTTCCACACAAGGAACGCGAACAGACCGCCGGAAGTCAAGAAGAGCGCTATAGCGAACAGGTAAACGCTGTTACGCGACGTCTTTTTCGCCGTCGGCGCCGCCATAGACCCCGTCAATGCCTTAACGCGCGCAGGAGCCTGCTCGGCCTCTCGCGCCTGCTTCGCCTTACTTCTCACCCTTCTCCCCCTTGAACTGGTGCTAGGCTACTCCACCGAGCAGAATGAGCTGCTCGGACACAAGATCATGGATATCCTCCGCCGACATCCCTGCCGTGAGCGCCTGCTGGACAAAATCAACGGCGAGCGCTTCCACGTCGCCATCAACAACCGAAAGATGAGCGTTCTTGAGGTCGGAGACGTATGTTCCGCGGCCACGTTGGGTGTAGATGTAGCCATCGCGCTCAAGATCCTGGTACACCTTGTTCACAGTATTGTAATTGACTCCCAGCTGCACTGATAGCTCTCGAACCGATGGCAGTCTCTCACCTCGCTCGAACTTGCCTGACGATATCAAGTACACCAACCGCTTGCGAATTTGAATCCAGATAGGGACGACGCTCTTCTCGTTAATGCGAAAGTCGCTAATAGGATCGGCTTTCGCCTGTGCTGATATATTCGATGCTGTCTCCGCCATGTTCATGGTATCGTCCTTCTCTAAGTGATTGCGTCATAGTATCACAGAGGACGACGACAGCAAAGCACCCTCTCAGCTTCTATAGCACCGAAGAGGAAGCCACCCGTTAGCTCCAGAAGCCCAGCGCGCTCATGAAGACAAGATTAAATCTTTCGGTAGCCATGAGCAGCGCCATTCGAAGGCACAAACCTCCCACCAACGCACAAGTACTCCCTAGCACCACAGCCACCGGCGCGGGCAGACGGCGACAGACAGCATCAACGGAGAAAGGCGCAACAAGCCCCATCATCACTACTCCAGCCCAAAACAGCGGTGCTATGCTCCCGCTCATTAGCGACTGGGCCGAGGTGCCCGCTGGCCCATCCGAGGCAAAGCAGCTGGCAAGAAAACCCGCTAAAACAAGCGCTTCGACGATGACGAAGACCATATCGAGCGGCAGCAGCGCATTGGTAGCCAGCTGCATGCCAGGCGAAGCCAAGCGGAAAAACGCCGTCACTATGAGCGCCGCGAGCCCGCACGCCAACGCTGAAGCCACGAAAAGCACGGGAACCCATCCTGTGTGAAGAAAGGGGAGCGAAGGATACATGGCGAGAAAGATGCCAGAATACACCACCACGAACAATGCCATTCCCATGGCCACCAAACTGCAGGCAAACTCGCACACACGCAGAACAACCTTCCCTGGAGCAAGCTCGTATTCATAGCCATCCCCTTCGCCGTCAGCAAGTGACCCCAGGACCAATGCGAGCGTCGCCATCACGCAAAATACCAGAATAGCCCACGCACCCATGGAAAGAAGACTGGAGGTCGAAGCAAGAAAGAGGTGAAACACCCGATCGGGCACACCCAAGTCGAGAAAAAGAAAAAGCGCGCTCACCGCCACAAGCACCGGACCGAGGATCAAACCGGCATCGGTAACAGCGCTCACACGCGCAAACCATCCTCCCGCTGCACGAGGACGAAAGCGCAGAACCATATCGACGACGGCACCGATAAGAAACGCGCCGGCCCCCGTGCCAGCGAGAAACAGATACAGCGCGATGTAAATGCTTACCATACTCGATTTCCCTTCCCCCTCGCAGCTCCCTCAACAACCCCATCCCTCAGCGTCTTCCGGCCAGCACGAACTCCAGGGAGGCGGTGGTCGCGTCAGCGCTCTTCAGCGTGACGGCGACGCGCTGGCCCAGCCGGTAGACCTTCCCCGACTCGTCGCCCACAAGCGTGTAGCGCACCGGGTCGAAGACGAAGTACTCGTCGCCCAAGGCCCGCACGGGAAGGATGCCCTCGGCCGTGCAATCGAGGCGCACGTAGAGCCCCCAGGCCGCCACGCCGGAGATCACGGCCGAGAAGGACTGGCCCACGAATGCGGCCAGGTACTCGACCATCTTCAGCTCCTGGGACTCGCGGGCCGCCGCCTCGGCCACCCGTTCCATGGCCGAGGAGTGCTCGGCGATCCAGGGAAGTGCCGCCACCTCCTGGTCGAATTTCTCCGGACGGCGCGTGAGCGCGGCGCGCAGCATACGGTGCACCACCAAATCGGGGTAGCGGCGGATGGGGCTCGTGAAATGACAGTACGCCTCGCTGGCAAGCCCGTAATGGCCCTGGTTCTCGGGCCGATAGTCGGCCCTTTTCATGGCCCGCAGCAGAAGCGAGCTGACAAGCTCCCCCTCGCTGCGGGACGCGCTTGCCGCCAAAATCTCCTGGATGACCTTCGGATCCCCCGCCACCAGCCGTGCCTCCATGGGCTTTTCGAACCAATCGAACTCCTGGAACACGGGAATGAGCGAGCCCAAGGCATCGGAGGCCGGAGGTTCGTGGACGCGGTACAGGCAGGGAAAGCCGCGCCGCTCCAGGTAGCCGGCCACGGTCTCGTTGGCCAGGATCATGGCCTCTTCCACCAGGCGCGTGGCATCGGTCTTGCGGCGCAGGGCGATGTCGCAGGGCCGCCCCTGCGCATCGAGGATCACCTTGGCCTCGGTCGTGGCGAAGTCGATGCCGCCGGCCCGGGCGCGGGCCGCCTCCCGGGCGCGGGCGAGCCGCGAGCATTCCACGAGCCGCCAGGCAATATCGCCCCCGGCGGCGATGGCGGCCTTGTAGTCGACGAGGATGTCGTCGGCCTCGCCGTAGGAAAGGCGCGCGTCCGAGCGGATGAGGGCCGGGTACAGCGAGAAGCGCACGAGCTCTCCCTCATCGTTCAGGAACAGGTCGGCCGTCATGGAGCGCCGCTCGGCGCCGGGCGCGAGCGAGCACAGCTCGTCGGAAAGAGCCGGGGGCAGCATGGGGATGACGCGGTCAGCCAGATACACGCTCGTGGCGCGCCGACGCGCGTCCAAATCGACCGAGGAGCCCCAGGGCACGTAGTGGCTCACGTCGGCGATGTGCACGCCGAGCCGCCACAGCCCCTCCCCTTCCAGATAATCCAAGGACAGCGCATCGTCGAAATCTTTGGCGTCGGCCGGATCAATGGTGAAGGTGAAGCGGTCGCGCAAGTCGCGGTAGCCGGCGGCCAGGGCCCCCTCCGCATCCAAGGTCGCCGCGGCCGCGTCAGCCAGAGCCCCCTCCGAGAACACCGTCTCCAGCTTGTGGCGGCCGACGATGAGGTCGATGCCGGCCCCCGGCGCGTCGGAGGTGTCGGCGAGCACCTCTTCCACAAAGCCCGTGGCGGCGCTGCGGCGCGTCGGGAACTGGGCGATGCGCACGCGCACGAGCGCCCCGTCGGGCACCTCGGGCGACTCGGCGCGCATGGTGAACACGTCGTAGGGAATGCGCGGATCGGCGGGGACCACCACCCCGAAGGGCTCGGCCACCTCGTAGCGCCCCACCAGCGTGTCGTGGGCCCGGTCGACGACCGAGAGCACCCGGGCGGCGGGACGACCCGTCATATCCCCGTCGTCATCCGCGACTCGCCGCCCCTTCGATGCCCCGGCCCGCAGAGGCGCGATTTCCACCAGATCGCCGTCGAAGGCGCCGGCGAGGCCCGAGGCGGGGATGAAGTACTCCCCCTCGGCCGTCTGCACGAAACCGAAGCCGCCGGCGCTCACGGTGAGAACGCCCCGGGGATTCGCCTTGGGGCGGCGGCGCGTGTGCTTCCTGTTGCGGCTCACCCTATCTCCCTTCCCTTACGAGACGCGAAGGCGCCCGTGCACGTTGCGCGGCCGATCCTAGGCCGCCGGAATGAGCGAGCGGGCGATGTCGATGCCGGTGGCCAGCTGGGAGTCCGCTCCATCCTCCCCCTCGCCGTTTACCACCCCCACCTGGGGCACGATACCCACGTTGTCGATGGGCTCGCCCTGGGGCGTGAGGTAGTAGGCAGCGGTGTAGCGCACAGCCCCGCCGAAGTCCAGCTCGCGCACCACCTGCACCGAGCCCTTGCCCATGCTCGTCTCCCCCACCACGTCGGCCCGCTCGTTGTCCTGCAGCGACGCGGCGAGCACCTCGGCGGCGGCGGCCGTGTAGCGGTTCACCACCACGACAAGCGGCACGTCCTTGTACGGCGCGTCGCCCGCGGCCGATTTGGTGGTGGCCGGCCCATCGTTGCCCTGAATCTGCACGAGGACGCCGGAGTTCACGAACAGGCTCGCGATATCGACGGCCTGGGTGAGGTATCCGCCGGCGTTGTCCCGCAGATCGAGCACGATGGCCCCGGCCCCCTGCTCGATGAGCGATTTCGTCGCCTGGTCCACCAGCTCCGCGGCGTTGCTCGAGATCTGGCGCACCTTCACGACGCCCACGCCGTCGGAAAGCGCGGTGGTGAGGTTCGCCTCCTCGTAGACCTTGCAAGTGAGCGTCGTGGTGAACTGCTCGCCGGTCTGGGCGTCAAGGCTCGCCGGGCGCATCCAGGTCACCGACACCGTCGCGCCCTCGTCTTTGGCCAGCGCGTTCACCACCTCGGTCATCGACCAGGCCGATACGTCCTCGCTGTCGATGGAGGTGAGGAAGTCGCCCTGCTGCACGCCTTTGGCCTCGGCCTCGGAGCCCTCGAAGACATCCGACACGTAGGCGCGCCCGTTGTAGTCGGCGAACACCACGCCGATGCCGGCGTAGCTGCGCTCGGTGGTCTCCTTGATGTAGGTGTTGTACAGATCGGGGTTGTAGTAGGTGGCGTAGGGGTCGCCCGTGGACTTCATCAAGTCGTCAAGCATGGAATAGGTGGCCGCCGTAAGGTCGATCTCGTCCATGGAGTACGTGGAGAGGATGTCCTCCACATCGCCCACCCGGGCCGAGACGGACTCGAAGGTGTTGTTGGCCGCCGCAGCCGCAAGCGCCTCCCGCTCGCCATCGGAAACCGGGATGCCCCAACTCGCCACCAGCTCGGTCTGGCTGCGCAGGGCGAAGCCCCCGACGAAGGAGACGGCGACGAGGATGACCGCGAGGAACACGCGGAGCAGACCGTGGCTCGTCGCCTGATCGACCCGCCGCTCGCTGCGAGCCCGGGGGTTGGGGGTGAGATGCCGCCCGTTGCGTTCTTTGGCCATGGCCGCTCCTTGCACGTGACTCCGTCAATCTGAAAAGCGCGGCCCCCTCGGCTCATCAGTGCCGCGGGGGTCGCGCCGACGTTCCAAACCTTTAAGGAAGATTCTACACCTTCAGGTACCGCCTCATGGCGAAAGCGGAGCCGAGAAGGCCGATTACGAGACCGGCTACCACCAGCACGATGTAGATCATGATGTAGGTGTTGCCCGAGACGTCCAGCGAGAGGAAGGACAGGGCGCTTTGCAGCTTGGGGATGCCGTACATGCGCAGCACCTGCAGGACGCCCACGGCCAGAAGCGAGCCGATAAGGGCGTGCAGGGCGCCCTCCATGAGGAAGGGCCCGCGGATGAACCCGTTGGAGGCGCCCACCAGGCGCATGATGGCGATCTCCTTGCGCCGGGCCATGATGGCCAGGCGGATAGTGTTGTTGATGAACACGAGCGCGATGAACACGAGCAGCAGCACCAGGGCCACGCCCAAATAGCGCACGTACTTGGTCACCGAGAACAGGCGATCCACCGTCTTCTGGCCGTACTTCAGCGAATCGGCCGGGTTGTCGGGCTCGTCGCAGATGGAGCGGAACGTCTCGTCGGCCTCGATGGCGGCGGCGATCTCGTCGACCTTCTGCGGGTCGGCGAGGCTCACGTCGATGGAGGCGGGCAGCGGGTTCGTTCCGTCCAGCTGCTCGATGATCTCGGGGTTGGTGGTCATGGAGTTGCTGAAGTTCTCCAGCGCCTGCTCCTTGGTGGTGAAGCCGACGCTTTCCACGCCGTCCATGCCCTGGATCATCGCGGTGACGGCGTCGATGGACTCCTGCGGCGCATCGTCGGCCACGTAGGCGGTGATGGAGACCTCGTCCTCGATGGAGGACACGAGGCGCTCCACAATGGTGCCGCCCACGAGGAACACCCCGATGATGAGCAGCGACAGGAAGATGGTGATGATGGAGCCGAGCGTCGTGGAGAGGTTGCGCGCGAAGCCCTGGAGCGACTCCTTGAAGAAGTAGAAGAGACTAGACATCGAAGCCGTACACCCCCCGGTCCTGGTCGCGAGTGAGATGCCCGCGGTCGAGCGCGATGACGCGACGGCGCATGTTGTCGACCATCTCGCGGTCGTGAGTGGCCACGAGCACCGTGGTGCCCGTGCGATTGATGCGCTCGAGCAGATCCATAATGCCGCGGGAGGTCTGCGGATCCAGATTTCCCGTGGGCTCGTCGCAGATGAGCAGAGGCGGCCGGTTCACGATGGCGCGCGCGATGGAGACGCGCTGCTGCTGGCCGCCGGAAAGCTGATCGGGATAGCTGTTCAGCTTGTCGGAGAGGCCCACGAGGCGCAGCACCTCCGGCACTTGCGTCTTGATGACGTGCCGGCTCTTGCCGATAACCTCCAGGGCGAAGGCGACGTTCTCGAAGACCGTCTTGTTCGGCAGGAGCTTGAAGTCCTGGAACACGCAGCCGATGTTGCGCCGCAGGTAGGGCACGCGCCAATTGCGCATGGTGGTCAGATCCTCGTCAGCCACGTAGATCTTGCCCGAGGTGGGCTTGATCTCGCGGGTGAGCAGGCGAATGAAGGTGGATTTGCCGGATCCGGAGTGGCCCACGAGGAAGATGAACTCGCCGGCGAAGATCTGCAGGGTCACATCGCTTAGGGCGGGCTTCTTCGGCTGGGCCGGGTAGGTCTTGGTCACATGATCGAAGGTGATGACCGGCGCGCCCATGGGGGCGGCCATCTCGTCCACTTCGAGCATAGGCAAAGCCTGGGACAGCTGGGAGGTCATCGACGCCTTCTGGGCGTGGCCGGGCTGGGGCGCCGCCGCGCGGGCGCGCGGGTTGTTGCCCTGGGCCGGCGCGCCGGCATGACCAGGAATTCCCTGGTTCCGTTCGTTCGTCACAGCTTGCTCCGTTCAGGTTGTTCGTTACTGAGACTGAAGTATTTTAGCAAAGGCCCGCGCGCTCACGAACCTTTTTCACAGCTTCAACAATGGCCGTAGCGTCAATGTTGAAATAGCCGAGCAGTTCCTCGAACTCGCCGGACTTGCCGAAACGGTCGCGCACGGCCACGCATTCCACGCACACGGGGTCGGCGCCGGCCAGAAGCTCGCAGACCGCCGAGCCCAAGCCTCCGATGACGGAATGCTCCTCGGCCGTCACGACGCAACGGGTCTTCGCCACCGATTCGAGGATGGTCGCCCCATCGAGCGGCTTCACCGAGAACGCGTCGATGACCTCGGCGGAGATGCCCGCATCGGCCAGCGCGTCGGCGGCGGCGAGCGCCTCGCGGATCTCCACGCCGTTGGCCACGATGGTGACATCGCTCCCCTCGCGCAGCACGTAGGCGCGACCGAGTTCCAGCTCCACCTCGTCGTCGTAGACGCAGGGCACGGCGGCGCGGCCCATGCGCACGTAGACGGGGCCCGGCGTGGCGGCGGCGAGGCGCAGGGCGGCGCGGGCGGCGGCGTAGTCGGCGGGCACGAGCACGCGCATGCCGGGAAGACCGCGCATGAGGGAGACGTCCTCGAGCATCTGGTGCGAGCCGCCGTCGGGGCCCACGGAGATGCCCGCATGGGTGGGGGCGATCTTCACGTTCAGGTTCGAGTAGCACACGGTGTTGCGGATCTGGTCGTAGGCGCGCCCGGTGCCGAACACGGCAAACGAGCCCGTGAACGCGATGTTGCCGGCCAGCGAGAGGCCCGCGGCCACGTCGATCATGTTCTGCTCGGCGATGCCGCAGTTGAACAGGCGCCCGGCGTATCCCGCGTCGGCGAGCTTCTTGGTGGTGGTCGAGCCGGTCAGGTCGGCATCTACCGCCACGACGGGCACGCCCTCGGCGGCGAGCTCTGCGAGCGTGGCGCCGTACGCGGCGCGCGTGGCCTTCTTCTGGGCAGCGGTCTCGGCGTTTGCGAGTTTCACCATGGCGGGCCTCCTATTCCGCGTCGGCGGACAGCTCCGCCAGAGCCTTCTCAAGTTCCTCGGGCTTCGGCGCCTTGCCGTGCCAGCCGGCCTGATTTTCCATGAAGGAGACGCCCTTGCCCTTCACCGTGCGAGCGATCACGCACACCGGACGGGCCGTATCGGCCGCCTCGGCCTTGATGCGGCCGAAAAGCTCGATGAGCGCGGGAATGTCGTGGCCACATACCCGCTGCACATCCCAGCCGAAGGCGGCGAACTTCTCGCCCAAATCCCCCGGATCGCACACGTCGTGGATGCAGCCGTCGATCTGCAGCTCGTTGTTGTCGATGATGGCCACGAGGCGCCCAAGCTTCTGATGGGCGGCGAACATGGCCGCCTCCCACACCTGGCCCTCCTCGCACTCGCCATCGCCGAGCACCGTGAAGACGAGGCCGTCCTCGCCGGTCAGACGCAGGCCGGCCGCAAGGCCCGCGGCCACGGAAAGTCCCTGGCCGAGCGAGCCAGTGGACACCTCCACGCCGGGCAGCAGGTTGGAATCGGGATGCCCCTGCAGGCGCGTGCCGAGCTTGCGCAGGGTGTGCAGCTCGTCGATCGGGAAGAAGCCGGCGTGGGCCAGCGTCGCATAGAGCGCCGGCGCCGCATGCCCCTTGGCCAGGATGAACCGGTCGCGGCCGGGCTTGTGCGGGTCGGCCGGGTTGTAGTCCATGACGCCGCCGAAGTACAGCGCCGTGAGGATATCGGTGCAGGAGAGCGACCCGCCCGGGTGCCCGCTGCCCGCTTCCGTGATCATGGTCAGGATATCCTTGCGGATGTCGGTGGCCTTCGCCTGCAAGGCGGCAGTATCCATAAGCTTCCCTTTCCCGTTCGCTTCTAGGAGTTGGCTACTCTCCACGTATGATACCCGATGACGAAAGGTTCCAGGGCGCCGGAAAGGACGGCGTCCACATTTCCCGTCTCAACGCCGCTTCGGAGGTCCTTCACGAGCTGGTACGGGAAGAGCACGTAGTTGCGAATCTGGCTGCCAAAGGAGTTGTCCCGCCGCTCGCCGCGCAACTCGTCCAGCTCCTCGGCCCGCTTGCGCTCTTCCAGCTCGTAGAGCTTGGCGCGCAGCACACGGAAGGCCGCCTCCTTGTTCTGCAGCTGGCTCTTCTCGTTCTGGCAGGTCACCACGATACCCGTGGGCTCGTGGGTAAGGCGCACGGCCGAGTCGGTGGTGTTCACGCACTGGCCGCCGGGGCCGCTGGAGCGGTACACGTCCACCCGCACGTCGGCGGGGTTCAAATCGACCTCGATGTCTTCGGCGATGACCGGCAGCACCTCCACCGAGGCGAAGGTGGTCTGGCGACGCTTCTTGGCGTCGGTGGGGCTGATGCGCACGAGGCGGTGGATGCCGATCTCGCTGCGCAGCATGCCGTAGGCGTAGCGGCCCTCGATCTGGATGGTGGCCCGATCGAGCCCTATGCCCTCGCCGGGCACCAGATCGAGCACCGTCACCTTCCAGCCCTTGTCCTCGGCGTAGTGGACGTACATCTGGTAGAGCATACGGGTCCAGTCCTGGGCCTCAAGGCCGCCCTGGCCGGGGTTCACCGTGAGGATGGCATCGCCCTCGTCGAACTCGCCGGAGAACCAGGACTCAATCTCCAGCTGGTCGAGCAGCGCCGTCAGCTCGGCGGCGGTGCGCTCGGCCTCTTCGGCGAAGGCCGCATCGTCGCCGGCCAGCTCGCACGCCGCCGACGCATCATCGAGAAGCCCGCAGGCACGCTCGAAGTCCTCGATGGTGGCGCGGAGCCCCGCCGCCTTCTTCGAGACCGCCTGGGCGGCCGCCGCGTCGTTCCAAAAGTCCGGACGGGCCGTCTGCTCGTCCAGCGCGGCCAGCTCGTCGCGACGCTCCTCGATGCGCAAGAACGAGAAGGCGTCGGACACCCGTCCCTGTGCCTTCTCGATCTCCTTCTGAATGTCTCTCAGTTCCATGCCTTGATCTAAATCTCCTTGAAACTCACCGGGGGAGGGCTGCGGGGTACCGCTCAGTCGCTCAGACAGTCCTCGCTGGTATCGAAGGCGTCAAGGCTACTACTCCCCCTCGCTTACCGTCTTCGATACCATCTGCGGAACTCGCTTGGTGAGCGGCACCCCGCATCCCGCTTCGCTCAACCATAGTTGAGTGTGCATCAAAGGTTCTGGCCGTGGCACTTCTTGAACTTCTTGCCGGAGCCGCAGGGGCACGGGTCGTTACGGCCCACGTTGGCGTAGGGGTCTTCCTTGTCCTTGACGTAGGTCTGGGGCTTGCCGGCCGCGGGGCGCGTGGGCGCGGCGGGAACGCCGGAGGCGGCGCGGGCCGCGGCGGCGTGGCGACCGCGGATGCTCGACTCCTCCAGAGCCTGCTCCGGCGCCGAGTAGCTCATCTTGCGGGCCAGCGGGTCCTCCTGCTCCGCCAGGGCCGCCGGTGCCGGACGGCCGGCGCCGGCCGGAGCGCCCTCCGGGGCGGGCTTCGCGGCGATCTCCAGGCGCAGCAGCGTGCGCAGGTAGTCGTCGTACATCGAGCTCGTCAGGTTCTGGAAGGCGTTGTAGGCCTCGTTCTTGTATTCCACGAGCGGATCGCGCTGACCGAAGGCCCGCAGGCCGATACCGGTCTTCAGGTAGTCCATCTCCTGCAGATGCGCCATCCAGCGCGTGTCGATGATGCGCAGCATCACCTGGGCGGAGAGGTTCTCCATGAGGTCGTGGCCCAACTGCTCGCTCTTCTGCTCGTAAATCCAGGTGAGGAAGTCGTTCAAAGCCTCGGCGACGTTTTCCGCCTCGTCCTCGTGATCGACCTTCGCCACGGAGAAATCGTTGCAGCCGGTCATGTTCGCGGCCCACAAATCGATGGAGCGCACATCCCAGTCGTCGCTGGCGGAATTCCCGGGACAGCACTCCCCCACGATGGCGTCCACGGCGTCGCGGATGATGCCGGGAATGCGCTCGGTCATGGACTTGCCGTCCAGGATGGCGTTGCGCTCCTCGTAGATGGCCTTGCGCTGGAGGTTCATGACGTCGTCGTATTCCAGCACGTTCTTACGGGCGGCGAAGTGCATGGACTCCACCTGGCGCTGGGCGCTCTCGATGGACTTCGACACCATGCCGGCCTGGATGGGCATGTCGTCCTCTTGGTTGGTCTTCTCCATCATGTGCGCGATGGAGTCCATCTTCGAGCCGCCGAACAGACGCATGAGGTCGTCTTCCAGCGAGAGGTAGAACTGGGTCACGCCCGGGTCGCCCTGACGGCCGGAACGGCCGCGCAGCTGGTTGTCGATGCGGCGGGACTCGTGCCGCTCGGTGCCGATGATATACAGGCCGCCGGCCTCGCGCACGCGGTCGGCCTCGGCGTCGATGCTCTTTTTGTGCTCGGCCATGCGCTCAGCAAACAGAGTGCGGGCCTTGAGGATCTCCTCGTCCTCAGTCTCGGCGTAGCCGGTGGCCTCGGCGATGACCTCCTCCGTGAAGCCGGCCTTGCGCAGATCGGCCTTGGCCAGATACTCCGCGTTGCCGCCGAGCATGATGTCCGTGCCGCGGCCGGCCATGTTCGTCGCGATCGTGACGGCGCCGAACTTACCGGCCTGCGCGACGATCTCGGCCTCCTTCTCGTGGTGCTTGGCGTTGAGGACGTTGTGCGGGATACCCGCTTTACGCAGCAGCTTTGACAGCTGCTCGCTCTTTTCGATCGACACCGTGCCGACCAGCACCGGCTGCCCCTTGGCGTGGCAGACGCGGATCTGCTCGATGATGGCGCGCAGCTTGCCGGCCTCGTTTTTATACACGACGTCGGAGTTGTCGATGCGGATGACGGGCTTGTTCGTCGGGATCTCGATGATGTCGAGATTGTAGATGGCGGCAAACTCCTCCTCCTCGGTCATGGCCGTGCCGGTCATGCCGGAGAGCTTGCCATAGAGGCGGAAGTAGTTCTGGAATGTGATGGTCGCGAGGGTCTTGTTCTCGCTCTGCACGCGCACGTGCTCCTTGGCCTCGATGGCCTGATGCAGACCGTCGCTGTAGCGGCGGCCGAGCATGAGGCGGCCAGTGAATTCATCGACGATGATGACCTCGCCGTCCTTGACGACGTAGTCAATGTCGCGCTTCATGATGCCGTGGGCACGGATGGCCTGATCAATGTGGTGCACAAGGGTGGCGTTTTCGATGTCGGCGAGGTTTTCCAGCCCGAAGGCCGCCTCCGCCTTGGCGATGCCGCGGGCGGTGAGCGTCGCGGTGCGCGCCTTCTCGTCGACGACATAGTCGGCATCGAGATCCTCGTCCTCCTCTTCCTTGTCGTCGATGGAGGCGTAGGCCTTGCATTTGAGGCGGGCGGCAAAGTTCTCCGCCTGGCGGTAGAGGTCGGTGCTCTCATCGCCCTGACCGGAGATGATGAGCGGCGTGCGCGCCTCGTCGATGAGGATGGAGTCCACCTCGTCCACGATGGCGAAGTTATGGCCCCGCTGCACCTGCTCGTTCTTATAGATGGCCATGTTGTCCCGCAGGTAGTCAAAGCCCATCTCGTTGTTGGTGCCGTAGGTGATGTCGGCGTTGTAGGC
>OLSG01002805.1_pt1 | contig 13868 bp, 9 predicted proteins | sample 1673041 | NCBI WGS metagenome assembly OLSG01 (sample SAMEA3136749, study PRJEB25190) | human gut metagenome | reverse complement strand
CGCTTTCCATTTGATATTGTATTCTTATTTCTCTATGTGCTTATTTCACTTCCTCAAAATCCGCATCCTGTACATTATCACCATGCTTATTATTATCTTGTGCACCGCCTTGTTGTCCGCCATTCATGTCAGGACCAGCCTGTGCACCACCTTGAGCACCACTCTGAGCATACATTTCAGCGCTTGCTGCTTGGAAAGCCGTATTCAACTCAGTCATTGCTGAATCAACGGCAGCCAAATCCTGAGCCTTGTGAGCATCTTTCAGTTTCTGCAACGCAGCTTCAATCGGAGCCTTCTTGTCAGCAGGTAATTTATCTCCTAATTCCTTTAGCTGATTTTCAGTAGTGAAAATCATTGAGTCAGCTTGATTCAGCTTATCAACTTTCTCACGTTCTTTCTTATCAGCTTCAGCATTAGCTTCAGCTTCGGCTTTCATCTTTTCAATTTCTTCCTTACTCAAGCCACTGGAAGCCTCAATACGGATAGCCTGTTCTTTACCGGTAGCCTTATCTTTAGCAGATACTTTCAAGATACCATTGGCATCAATATCGAATGTAACTTCAATCTGAGGAATACCACGACGTGCCGGAGCAATACCTGTCAAGTTAAACTGACCGATTGACTTATTCTGTGCAGCCATCGGACGTTCGCCCTGCAATACATGGATAGTAACTTCCGTCTGATTATCGGCAGCAGTAGAGAATGTCTCACTCTTCTTACAAGGAATAGTCGTATTAGCATCAATTAACTTAGTCATTACGCCACCCATAGTTTCAATACCCATAGACAAAGGAGTAACATCCAGCAATACAACACCCTTGATTTCATCTGTCAAAACTGCACCCTGTACAGCAGCACCCACAGCAACTACCTCATCCGGATTTACACCTTTAGAAGGAACTTTACCGAAGAAATCCTCAACCAATTTCTGTACAGCCGGTATACGTGAAGAACCACCAACAAGGATAACTTCATCTATATCAGAATTGCCCAAACCAGCATCGCTCATTGCTTTCTTGCAAGGTTCAAGACAAGCCTGAATCAAGTTGTGAGCCAAAGCTTCGAATTTAGCGCGTGTCAAAGTCTTAACCAAATGTTTGGGCACACCACCTACCGGCATAATATACGGTAAGTTGATTTCAGTGCTGGTAGAAGAGGACAATTCAATCTTAGCCTTTTCCGCAGCTTCTTTCAAACGTTGCATAGCCATCGGATCCTGAGTCAAGTCAGCGCCTTCGTCATTCTTAAACTCTTGAACCAGCCAATCGATAATTACTTGGTCGAAGTCATCACCACCAAGGTGAGTATCACCGTTAGTTGACAATACTTCGAACACACCGCCACCAAATTCAAGGATAGAAATATCGAATGTACCGCCACCCAAGTCAAATACGGCAACTTTCATATCTTTATGCGCCTTGTCGATACCATAAGCCAAAGCAGCAGCAGTCGGCTCGTTCACAATACGTTTTACTTCCAAACCAGCAATCTGACCTGCTTCTTTAGTAGCCTGACGTTGAGAATCGGAGAAATAAGCCGGAACGGTTATAACAGCTTCCGTTACTTCTTGTCCCAAATAGTCCTCAGCCGTCTTTTTCATTTTCTGCAGAATCATTGCAGAGATTTCCTGCGGAGTATAAAGACGTCCGTCAATATCTACACGCGGAGTATTATTATCGCCCTTTACTACTTTATAAGGTACGCGAGCTATTTCTTTCTGTACTTGATCCCAGTTCTCACCCATGAAACGTTTGATTGAGAATACTGTTCTCGTCGGATTTGTAATAGCCTGACGTTTTGCAGGATCACCTACTTTGCGTTCACCACCGTCAACAAATGCTACCACTGAAGGAGTTGTGCGTTTACCTTCACTATTTGCTATTACTACAGGCTCATTACCTTCAAATACGGAAACACAAGAGTTTGTTGTTCCCAAGTCAATTCCAATAATCTTTCCCATAATATATCTACTTTTTTATTATTAATCTAAATTGAATGTATTTCTTACGTCCGCCTCTTACGGAAGCAGCGCACTGTTATAAAAACAAACCGCGTGCCAAACTATCTCATGAGGCAGAAAAAACAATAAAAAAAGATTTATCGGAATCAAGAGAGAGTTTTTCTGCTATCTTTGTTCTCGGACAAGCTCATCTGCGACAGTCAGACCTGAAAACTGCCAAAATGGCTGAAAAAATATAAAATGTATGACGAAAATAGCACGACTTCTATTATTTCTTTGCACCTTATCGGTATTCCATATTTCTATAGCACGCCCACGGGTAGCCGTAGTACTAAGCGGAGGCGGTGCAAAAGGTACGGCTCACATCGGGGCACTGAAAGTAATTGAAGAAGCAGGAGTCCCCATCGACATGATTGTAGGTACGAGCATGGGTAGTATCATCGGCGGGTTATATGCCATAGGATATACGACCGAACAGCTCGACAGTATATTCATGGCACAAGACTGGAACACATTGCTTAGCGACAAAGCTTATCGCAACGCGCTTAACCTACAGACCAGAGAACAAAATTCACAATACATCCTCTCCGTCCCTTTCTTTGAAAAACCGCAAGACTTAATCAGCGGAGGAGTCATTAAAGGAAGAAACATCGGGCGTATGTTATGGCAACTCACCGAAGGGTACCACGATTCCATTGATTTTCAAAAAATGCCAATCCCGTTTGCCTGTATTTCCCAAGATTTGGTGACGGGCGAAGAGATCGTATTCCGAAACGGCGTACTGCCCATCGCCATACGTGCCAGCATGTCCATTCCCGGTGCTTTTGCCCCGATATCCATGAACGGCAAACTACTCATCGACGGTGGTATCATCAACAATTACCCGGTAGATGTGGCACGGCAAATGGGAGCAGACATTGTCATAGGGGTGGACGTACAGGATCCGATGAAAAATGCAGAAGAACTTCAAAACAATATCTTCGCACAACTCAACCAACTCATCGACTTGCAAAGAAAAGACCGTTGGGAACAAAATATCGCGCTTTCGGACGTCTATATCAAGGTCGATGTAAAAGGATACAACACAGCCAGTTTCAACACAACAGCCATAGACTCCCTGATGGAACGTGGAGCACAGGCCGCCCGCTCACAGATAGACACCTTACGGGCCATAGGCGGTCGTTTCTCTCCCGACGATTCCATCGTGAGCCGTCCCACTCCTCCTTTCTTCTATATGCACCGCCCGGGAAATATCGAAGCGCGCTATGCAGGAAGCTTGAAAATCCTGATAGGCGATGCGCCCAGAAATTCCATCAATCTGGGACTTAGGTTCGACAACGAAGAACTGGCAGCCTTGCTGTTCAACGGACAAATGCAACTCGGGAAAAAAAGGAATCACCACATCAACCTGACTTTACGTTTAGGAAAGCAAACTTATGGCGACGCGCATTACAATCTCAACTTAGGCAGGGAATGGAACCTTACCACCGGTTATCGTTATACTTACAACGATTTTAATATCTATGAGAAAGGAGAAAGGACGTACGGCATCAGCTTCAATCATCATTTCGGAGATTCACCAAAAGCTGGAAAAACGTACGTCTCAAGCTGGGAGGAATTTACCAACTCTACAACTACGGCTCCCTCCTCTATCGCTTCGAGGACAGCTCACCGACAGATATTACCAAAGAAAGCTACCTGAAGTTCGGCACACAATACGCCGTCAACACATTGGACGATATTTACTTCCCGACAAAAGGAGCTGAATTCGATATGGAATACTACTATGCCATACCATTAAACGGAAACAAAGCCTTCCACACAGCCGGAATACACTGGAATGCCGCATTCTCTTTCAACTCGCGCTTCACTTTAATGCCCCGGATAGAAGGACGCTATCTGACGACAGAAAACACCGTGGCCGAGATGAATACACTCGGAGGTCAAGAACGGGGCAAATACTTCAGCCAACAAATACCATTCTACGGCATCAATCATTTCGAGATGTCCCATCGTTCTTTGGTCGTAGCGGGAATAGAGGCCCGTCAACGCATCGGAGGAAAGCATTACGTCAGCGGCGTATTCAATATCGCCGCCACATCGGACGACTGGATGCATTTTTTCAAAAACAGCTTCAACGATAACGACCTGTTGGGATACCACATCTTCGGTGGAGCCGTAAAATATGACCTCCGTACCTTTATAGGCCCTATCGGTATTACGATTTGCTTCAGCGACCGAGCCAAGACCGCCGGATACATAAGGGCGGGATTCAATTTCTGAAACCCGCCCTTATGTCCTTCACAGCTTTTTCACTCGGCTTTAAACTCCAAAACTCCACCTTTCATCAAGTCCCGGATGGCAATGAAAGGCGCATCCAGTTTCTTTCCGTTAAAAAGAATGACCGGCAGATGCTTATGTTCTTTCAGACCTTCGGCACGAACTGTCAACACTTTGCCATGCGGCAGTTCCACACGGGCCGACGGGAACCGCGGAATCCCCAACGCATATTCTCCCGACGCCGGAGTCACCGGATAAAAGCCCAACGAACTGAACAGATACCAGGCAGACATCTGTCCGCAGTCGTCATTTCCCGACAGTCCGTCCGCCCCGTTCCTGTAATGGGTATCCAGGATTTCCGGAATACGTTCTTGCGCCTTGTCGAAACGACCGCAATAGTTATATAAATACACATAATGGTGGCCGGGTTCATTGTCATGCCGGTAATGCCCGTTGTCGAACACGTTATCGAGCGCTGCGGCAAAAGACTCGTTACCTCCCATCAAATCTATCAGCCCCTGCACATCCTGCATGACACAAAACTGATAAGTCCAGTTGGCCCCTTCGGTAAACCCTGAATGCTCCCCGGCCCAACAGCCATCGGCATTACGCGCTTGGAAAAGTTTCGTTTTCGGATTATACAAATAGCGGTAATTCTTTGCCCTTCTCATCAAATCTTCATAATCGGTCGTTTTTCCCAAAGCCTTTGCCATTTGGGCAATGCAATAGTCGCTTAAAGCAAATTCCAACGTGCGAGCCACGGATTCATTCGTCCGATCATCCGCCACGTAACCGTTCTTCAAGTAATAAGACAATCCGCCGCGTGCCTCATATCCGCCGTTCCACCATTCTCTGTCCCCCCAACGGTGGAGACTGTCGTCCGTAGGAGGCACGTAGGCATCCTTACGAATCGCTTCATACGCCTTCTCCACGTCATAATCGCGAAAGCCATTGATGTAAGCATCCGCTATTACAGCGTCCGCATGCGTGCCGATCATGATATTCGTATAGGTAGGATTCGGCCATTTGGGTATCCAGCCGCCCTCTTCGTACATCTGTACCAATGCCGTAACCATATCATCCACCCGTTCGGGCGCCATGATTTGCAGCCAAGGGTGTTCAGCCCTGAAAGTATCCCACAAAGAATAAGCATTATAGGAAACGCCCTGATGCACCTTATCGTCAAACGGACTGTAATAACGGCCATATTCCGAAAACTCCCGAGGATACTGCAAGGTACGGAAAAACGCCGTATAGAATATCGTACGGTCTTCTTCGCTCGCCCCCTCCAGGTCTATCTTGGAAAGCTTTTCCTCCCATTCCTTTTTCACTCTTTTCGTCACGGATACAAACGAAGACCTGGCCGGAATCTCTTTCGACAGGTTCACCGCAGCTTGCTCGAAGTCGATAAAAGAACTGCCGATACGTACATCAACCCACGTCGTCCCCGCAGGAAACTCGACATATCCGCCTACCGAACCACCTTCCTCCTGTACAGACTTTCCGCTGACCGCCCCGTCGCGCCATGTGCCGTAACCGGCGAAGTCTTCGGAGAACTTCAACACATAATATCCTTTGAATCCCGGTAAGGCCGGCCCCAAATGGGCATCATGCCTTTCCTTATTATATATATGCACCTCACGCTTGTCGGGATAAATGCGTATGAAGCCTCCTTCGTTTTCCCTCCCGGCCTCCAAATAAAGCAAGGATTTTTCCCCTTTGGGGTAAGTGATATGAAAGAAAGACGCACGTGAAGTCGCTGTCATTTCCGTGGTAATCTCCGAACCGCCGTGTTTTCCCGAAGCGTATGACACCTTATAATAATAAGGTGTAGCCACTTCTTTCCCATGCTCCAGACGCACCTGCCTGTCCGTCGCCTTGATTTTCAGTTCTCCACTTTGGGGCATCAGGGTCATGAACCCGTAATCTCCCATCCAGATGGCCGGCTGATGCGTCCCCATAAAACCGATTAAGACCGAATCGCAACGGCGATACATCGTATGGGATATACCGTTGAGGCGGGTCGCCGCGCACCACTGCGTCATGGCAAAAGGCGAACCCACGGCCGGAGTCGTCCCCCCGTATTCCGTCTCGTGGCTACCATCCGTACCAATCATCATAGACACTTCGTCCACATGGGATTTAGCTGTTTTTGCGGCTTTGCCCGACATGACAAAAGGACACGAAGCCACACTCATCAATAAAAATAAAGTTCGTAATACTCTCATGTTATCAAAAATTTGGTTAGGGTTGTCTTACAAATAAACGGAAAAGAACAGCCCTGCGGCCATTCTTTTCGTTTATAAAAAAGGATATTGTCACGGATTGGCATTGGCATCCTGCAAGGCTGCCGCAATCAGTCCTTCCACTTCGTCACAGAGTTCGGGGTTGTCTTTCAACATATTTTTCACGGCATCCCTTCCCTGTCCTATCTTCGTATCGTTGTAACTGTACCAGGAACCGCTCTTCTTCAGAATGCCCAGTTCCGTACCCAAGTCTACGATTTCGCCGATTTTAGAGATACCTTCTCCAAAGGTGATTTCAAATTCAGCCTTACGGAAAGGAGGCGCCACCTTGTTCTTCACCACTTTCACGCGTACCTGATTACCGACCACCTCGTCGCCGTCCTTGATACTCGTCACGCGACGGATGTCCAGACGCACGCTGGCGTAAAATTTCAAAGCGTTACCACCGGTCGTCGTCTCCGGATTGCCGAACATCACACCGATTTTCTCACGCAACTGGTTGATGAAAATACAAGTGGTGTTCGTCTTGTTGATTGTGGAAGTCAGTTTACGCAAAGCCTGACTCATCAGGCGGGCCTGCAAACCGACTTTATTGTCCCCCATATCGCCCTCGATCTCAGCCTTCGGTGTCAAGGCAGCCACGGAGTCTATCACGATAATGTCGATAGCCGACGAACGGATCAACTGGTCAGCTATTTCCAATGCCTGCTCCCCGTTGTCCGGTTGGGAAATCCACAAATTGTCCACGTCTACGCCCAACTTGGCGGCATAAAAGCGGTCGAAAGCGTGCTCCGCATCGATAAACGCGGCTATCCCGCCGGCTTTCTGCGCCTCGGCAATGGCATGGATGGCCAAGGTCGTTTTACCGGAACTCTCCGGACCGTAAATCTCTATGATACGTCCGCGCGGGTATCCCCCCACGCCCAAAGCGGCATTCAACGCGATGGAACCCGTAGGAATCACATCCACCTGTTCCACGTGGTCGTCACCCAGTTTCATGATAGAACCCTTTCCGAAGTTCTTCTCTATCTTGTCCATCGCCGCTTGCAGGGCTTTCAGCTTCTCCGTATTCGGTCCGCCGCCCCCAGTGGTTTCTTCTTCTTTCTTTGCCATAATCTTTTTTATAATCAAATCATCTATGTTTCAGCTCCCGGCAGCACCCCGACAAGAGATGCTATCCGGGATATACTGCATTAAAGTTCAAGGTCGCCATTGAACACTTCGTGCCAGGGAAGCCCGTCCTTGTTCAACTCCTCCATGAACGGATCCGGGTCGAACTCTTCCACATTCCACACACCGGGCTTCTTCCAGATGCCTTTCAGGAACATCATGGCTCCTATCATGGCCGGCACGCCCGTCGTATAGCTAACCCCCTGCATGCCGGTCTCCAGATAAGCGGCATGATGGCTGCAATTATTGTACACGTAATAAGTCAGCTCTTTTCCGTCCTTCACCCCACGGATACGACAGCCGATACTGGTCTCGCCTTCGTAGTTTTCACCCAAATCCTGTGGGTTGGGCAACACGGCCTTGAGGAACTGCAACGGAACTATTTTCACCCCATTGTAATCCACCTCGTCTATGCGTGCCATACCGATATTCTGAATCACGCGCAGATGCGTAAGGTATTCCTGTCCGAAAGTCATCCAGAAGCGGGCACGCTTGATGGTCGGGAAGTTCTTCACCAGCGATTCGAGCTCTTCGTGGAACAACAGATAAGAGTCGCGCGGACCGATGTTCGGATACGTCAAGTCCTTATGGATTTCCATAGGCTTCGTCTCCACCCACTGTCCGTTCTCGTAATAACGTCCGTTCTGAGTAATTTCGCGGATGTTGATTTCCGGATTGAAGTTTGTGGCAAAAGCCTTATGATGATTTCCCGCATTGCAGTCCACGATGTCCAGGTAATGGATTTCATCGAAATAATGTTTGGCCGCGTATGCCGTATACACACCGGAAACGCCCGGGTCGAAACCGCAGCCCAGAATGGCGGTCAGTCCGGCTTCCTCGAAACGTTTCTTGTAGGCCCACTGCCAACTGTATTCAAAATGAGCCACGTCCTTCGGCTCGTAGTTTGCCGTATCCAGATAATTGCATCCGGTTTGCAGGCAAGCTTCCATAATGGTCAAGTCCTGATAAGGCAAGGCCAGATTCATCACCATGTCCGGTTTGTAACCGTTCAGCAGTTCCACCAACTCTTCCACATTGTCGGCGTCCACCTTTGCCGTTTGGATAGACGGGTTCCCGATGGCCTTCACGATAGCGTCGCACTTGGCCTTCGTACGGCTGGCAATCATGATTTCGTCAAACACTTCCGGATGCTGGGCCACTTTGTGCGCTGCTACCGTGGCCACACCGCCGGCACCGATAATTAAAACTTTTCCCATTTTTTGAATTCGGTATTATAATTAAATATGTATAGGATGCAAAGTTAATGACTTTTTCCAAGAAGTAAAGAAAAAGCCTGTTTTTTTGATTTTTATTTGAATTAGATAATTTGCTCACGCTCGGCAGACTCGAACAAGTTCGGTCTGTTCTCGCTTAATCGCAAATTTCGTCTCCCCTGATGCCCAACGCATTCATCAACGAGTAACCGAGAATCTCCTGACGGAATCCTCTCCCCGCCTGAGGTTCCATGGCCAGCAACGTGATGTCCTTGCCTTCGGTCCGGCCCAAAATCTCGCGTACTCGAAGACCGTATTTCTCCACGTCCGGCACGATGACCAGTCGTTTGATGCCTTTCTCGTCGGCCAATGCCTCGAGCGACTGCAAATAGAGGGCGTCTCCGTCCACCAAGTTCTCCACCTGTACGGAACTCAACTTGAATTCTCCCAAATGTCCGTCGCAGAACGCCTTGCCGTCAAGCTCGGCCTCGAAGTCCGAGGGGGTGAAGTTGTCTAAGGCTTTCCGCCCCTTGCCGTGGATAAACACGACCTGTATGTCGTTCTTTCCCTCTCCGACTCCCCCGTCCAAAGCCGCGCAAACCAGCCATTGCGCCAGGTCGGCCTTAGGAATCGGGCGGTTCAGCATCCGCTCGAAATTCACGATTAAATTGAATGCCACGGCATCCACGTAATCCGCATCCACCAGTATGACATTCTCACTCCATTTCGTTTTTTCCATTTTATGTAGTACTGTTTTCCGTTCACAAAGATACAAAAAAACAAAAGCAGAGCAGCGCATGAAACGAGAATCTGTCGTCACCAACTGCGTCTTTTTGCTTTCAAAATGACAGCAAAAAGGTCATGCAGGCCAGTGGAAAAACCTTTTTCCAGCGTAGTTTCAGATGTTTTCGAGGCATCCTTAAATACAATTTTTCACGTTTAAGGTTCGTTTTTTAATCTTTTTAAGCCGAAACGCGTTTCAATCTCAAGAGATTGATTTTCCGTTCGGCTGAAAAAACATTTTTTTTCTCCGCTTGTCGGCCGGAGGAGGTCTGCATCGGGAGGCGAAATGTACCTGAAAACGACGTAAGGACAAGCTTTTCCGGCTTGATTTTTTGCTATTTGAAGCCATTCCATTTGTCAAAGGCAGATGTCAAAATGCCATGTCTATCCGATTTGTACTATCACGCCCGTCACTCTCCTGCGCAGAACCTCGCAGCCCGGCCTTCCGGATGTTGCCGGAAAGCTCCTTATGGACGACAGACTGTCTTCCCGCCGCCCCGCGAGAATCACGTATTTCCGCAGACTTCCGCACGGGGACGCAAATAACGGATTCTCATGAAGGCCGATTTGACTTTTTGACAAAGACGCTTGCCCCTTATATGAAAGCCCACCTGCCAAAGCCGTCAGTCCGCGAAGCATCCGGCCTGCCATTTTTTTCATGTGTTATGACATTTTGTCAGACTATTCCTTATGGCAAACATTTTGATGCAGGATAAGTGTGGCTCGAAAACGCCACACTGAAACACAGAAAAATAAACAATTAAATATAGAAAGGAAACAACCATGACTTTTGACAAATTTACCATCAAGGCCCAAGAGGCCATTCAGGAAGCCGTCAACCTTGTACAGGCAAGGGGACAGCAAGCCATCGAACCGGAGCACTTGTTGGCCGGTATCCTCAAGGTGGGGGAAAACGTCACGAATTTCCTCTTTCAGAAACTGGGCGTCAACAGCAGGCAAATCGAACAGATACTGGAAAGCCAGATCGCTTCGCTGCCAAAGGTGCAGGGGGGCGAACCCTACCTGAGCCGCGAAAGCAACGAAGTGCTGACACGGGCACAGGATTACGCTTCCAAGGGCGGCGACGAGTTCGTCTCGCTCGAACCGATGCTTTTGGCTTTGCTGACCGTGAAAAGTACGGTCTCCAGAATCCTGAAAGACGCAGGCATCACTGAACAGGAACTGGCATCTGCCGTCAACGAACTGCGTAAAGGAGAAAAAGTGACTTCCCAAAACAGTGAAGACACTTATCAGGCGCTCAACAAGTACGCCAAGAATCTCATCGAGGAAGCGCGGAGCGGAAAGCTCGACCCGGTCATCGGACGGGATGAAGAGATACGGCGCGTGCTGCAAATCCTGAGCCGACGTACGAAGAACAACCCCATATTAATCGGCGAACCGGGTACGGGTAAGACGGCCATCGTGGAAGGACTGGCCCATCGTATCCTGCGGGGCGACGTACCGGAGAACCTGAAAGACAAACAGCTCTACTCCCTCGACATGGGCGCGCTTATCGCCGGTGCCAAATACAAAGGAGAGTTTGAGGAACGTCTGAAATCCGTCATCAACGAAGTGACGAAAAGCGAAGGGCGCATCATCCTCTTCATCGACGAAATCCACACGTTGGTGGGCGCGGGAAAAGGCGAGGGTGCCATGGATGCCGCCAACATCCTGAAGCCTGCCTTGGCACGGGGCGAGCTGAGAAGCATCGGTGCCACCACGTTGGACGAATACCAGAAGTACTTTGAAAAGGACAAGGCACTGGAACGCCGTTTCCAGACGGTCATGGTCAACGAGCCGGACACGCTCAGCACCATTTCCATCCTGAGGGGACTGAAGGAAAGATATGAGAACCACCACAAGGTGCGTATCCAAGACGACGCCATCATCGCCGCCGTGGAACTTTCCAACCGCTATATCACCGACCGTTTCCTCCCGGACAAGGCCATCGACCTGATGGACGAGGCGGCAGCCAAACTGCGTATGGAGCGTGACTCCGTACCGGAGGAATTGGACGAAATCGAACGCCGGTTGAAACAGTTGGAAATCGAGCGCGAGGCCATCAAACGGGAAAACGATCAGCCCAAACTGGAACAACTGAGCAAGGAGATTGCCGAACTGAAAGAACAGGAAAGCAACTACAAGGCCAAATGGGAGGCCGAACGCGGACTGGTGAACAAAATCCAGCAGAACAAACAGCAAATCGAGCAGTTGAAATTCGAAGCCGAACGGGCCGAACGCGAAGGCGACTATGGCAAGGTGGCCGAAATCCGCTACGGCAAGCTCAAGGCATTGGAGGACGAAATCAACCGGATACAAGACCAGTTGAAGGACACGCAGGGAGCAGACGCGATGATTAAAGAGGAAGTGACCTCGGAAGACATCGCCGATGTGGTAAGCCGTTGGACGGGCATCCCCGTGAGCAAGATGCTGCAAAGCGAGCGCGAGAAGCTGCTCCATCTGGAAGAGGAACTCCACAAACGGGTCATCGGGCAGGACGAGGCCATACAGGCCGTGAGCGATGCCGTGCGGCGCAGCCGTGCGGGACTGCAAGACCCGAAACGTCCCATCGGTTCGTTCATCTTCTTGGGAACGACCGGTGTAGGCAAGACCGAACTGGCCAAGGCTTTGGCCGAATACCTCTTCGACGACGAGACGCTGATGACGCGTATCGACATGTCGGAATATCAGGAGAAATTCAGCGTAAGCCGGTTGATCGGTGCGCCTCCGGGATACGTAGGATACGATGAGGGCGGACAACTCACGGAGGCCGTACGCCGCAAACCTTACTCGGTAGTTCTGTTCGATGAAATAGAAAAGGCGCATCCTGACGTATTCAACATCCTCTTGCAAGTGCTCGACGACGGCCGTCTGACCGACAACAAGGGACGCGTGGTGAACTTCAAGAACACCATCATCATCATGACGAGCAACCTGGGGAGCGGTTACATCCAGAGCCAGTTCGAGAAACTGACGCCGCAGACCGGCACACAAGCCCGCGAAGCCCTCATCGAGGAGACGAAAAAAGAGGTGCTCGGCATGCTGAAGAAGACCATTCGTCCGGAGTTCCTGAACCGTATCGACGAGACCATCATGTTCTTGCCGCTCACTCAGGAGCAAATCAAACAGGTGGTGCGCCTGCAAATCAACGGCATCACCCAGATGCTGGAGGGCAACGGCGTGACCTTGCAACTGACCGATGCCGCCCTGGACTTCCTGGCCGATGCGGGTTACGATCCCGAGTTCGGTGCCCGTCCGGTCAAACGGGCCATCCAGCGTTACCTGCTGAACGACTTGTCGAAGACCATGCTGGCACAGCATATCGCCCGGACGAGACCCATCATCGTGGATGCGGACAAAAACGGATTGGTATTCAGAAACTAAGCATAAACAAAGAGCGGAAATGTGAAACCACACATTCCCGCTCTTTTTGTTCATATTTCACAATATCCCTACTTTCAAGTATCCATACGCCCATCTCTCCGTCAGTATGAACTGATAAGATAATCAAGAAATAATGCAATACCTAAAAACAGGCATTTGCTCAATCCGCAAATTACTGATTTTGAACGATTGCAAAATTCTCTTTCCAAGCCGTATCTTTGCATTCGCAAAACAAACCTCCTAAACTCATAAAAATTGAAAACGGTAATCAGATTGTTAAGCCTTACATTGGCATTTATTGCAGGAACAAACCACCTTTCAGGACAAGCCCGGAAACAGGCTATGGTCTCAGGCAAGGTGTTCTCCACTTCGAACGAAATCATGGACTTTGCTACCGTACAAGTCAAAGGGACTTCTATCGGAACACGCCCCAACGAAAAAGGAATCTATCATCTGAAAGTCGATGCGGGAAAACATACATTGGTGTTTAAGGCTATGGGGTACGCCACGGTGGAACGTACCGTCACTCTCCAGGCCGGCGAACGCCAGAAGTTGAATGTCAAAATGCACCAGAAAGATATGGAACTGGCCGAAGTGAAAGTGGAAGCCAGCCACGTGGGCCGCATCAACAAATCGGCATTCAACGCAGTGGCCGTAGACTTGAAAGGTATGGCCGGACTGAATAAGAACCTGGCCGAAGTGCTGACCACCGTTCCGGGCGTCAAGCTGCGCGAGACGGGCGGAATGGGTTCGGACATGCAACTCATGCTCGACGGTTTTACGGGCAAACACGTCAAGATCTTTATCGACGGCGTACCGCAGGAAGGAGCC
>OLSG01002804.1_pt1 | contig 13883 bp, 19 predicted proteins | sample 1673041 | NCBI WGS metagenome assembly OLSG01 (sample SAMEA3136749, study PRJEB25190) | human gut metagenome | reverse complement strand
GCAAAACAAATTATAAAGTCAAAGTGTTTTTTGACCATAGTAGCGGTTTGACTGCTGAGGACAGATTGAAACGCATTATTCAGGCAGAAGCAGAGAGAGAATCTGCGTAAGTAATATAAAAAATATCCACGCACCCCCTTGACAAAAGCTTTCAGAAGTAGGACGTTTTGATATGGCGCGGATGAATGACCCGACGATCCATGGAGAAATGTACCAGCGCGGCCCGATGTATGATGCAGAAAACCTGAGAGCATATATTTTTGCAAGGGATGGATATAAATGTGCCTGCTGCAAAGCAAAGGCAGGATCTGCCCGAAAGAAAGACGGGACGACTGTAAAACTGGTTGCTCACCACATCCTGTTCCGCAGCCGCGGAGCAACGGATAATCCAAAATACCTGATCAGCGTATGCGACCATTGCCATACGGCAAAGGCACATCAGCCTGGTGGAATCCTGTATTCCTGGATGAAAAAAAATAAAAAAGTTACTCGCGGATTAAGGGATTCGACATTTATGAACATCCTGCGGAGACGATTATTTGACAGATATCCACAGGCAGCATTTACATATGGAAATATAACAGCGGTTGACCGGAAACGTTTACTGCTTCCAAAGAGCCATGCAAATGATGCGGTTGCAATCTCCCTGTTTGGGAAAGATGTTTCTGACATCAATGCCACTTGCCAGACGTTGCGTTATAAGCAGGTGCGGAAATCCAAACGTTCCCTGCACGAAGCAACACCAAGGAAGGGCCGGAAGGAACCAAATACAAAAGCAATCCGTAATAAGAAAAACACAACCCATGCAAATGGATTCAAGCTGTGGGACAGTGTATTTGTAAACGGACAAAAACTGTTTATCTGTAGTTTTTCCGGAGCCAGTGCATATCTGGTTGATCAGGATGGACGCTATGTATCACCTCCTGGGAAAACATATAAACAATGGACATTATCGAAGTTGAGCCGGTTGCATCCAAACGGTAACTGGCTGATGGCATAAAAGCGATTCATCCCACCGCCTGCAGAGGTGGGGGACTTCTCGCTAATTAAGTTAAAGAAAATTCCATGACTGAGTAGTTTCTCAGGAAGTGGTGGATCAGAAAATGGTTTAAAAACAGTTGGTTTGGTGACAACATATAATACTTTGAAAGTCCACAGGGTGGAAGTTATCGTGGTCGGATATAACCCGCTGCAGAAACAGGAGATTTCCATGGGAAAACAAAACAACCAGTCGTTTGTATCCATCCCATTCCAGAAACTGCGGGAAATCGTTCGGATGATTGCAAACCGGGAAGGGATCCCGGTTGTTATGCAGGATTAAAGTTACACATCCAAGGCAAGCTGTCTGGATCAAGACCCGGTTCCGGACTATAAAGAGGGAGAGACTCCGCCTGAATTCTCAGGGAAACGGACCCGGCGGGGGCTATATCGGAGTGTAGACGGAATCCGGATCAATGCAGACGTAAATGGAGCAGCCAACATCATCCGGAAGCGGTATCCGGATGCATTTGAAGGGCAGCGTATGGACTATCTGTATCGAACGACGGAAACTGTAAACATACAGGACTGGTATCTCCCATACAGGGAACGCAGGAATTTAAGGAAACACACCTGCAGCAAGATATCCAGGATAAGACATGGTGATCGCTCCGAACGGAGAGCCGACCTGATGAAAGCGTTCGGATGTACGAGAAAAGTGTGGACGCCGGTGAAAACGGCGGCATAAGTAATCCCCGTCACAGGGGATAGTGGGTGCGTGACCACCCATCGAGGCGTATTTTGCCTCGTAGAAGCTCCAATCGACACAGCTCGCTTGGAGTAGTTCACGAGTGTGTTCATAATTTCAATAAACATCAGACGGTAAAAGAAAGGTAGGAGAATAGAATTATGGTATGGTTATTGATTGCATTAGTTGTAGGGGCTGTAGTTTTAACATTGATTTTCACTTCATCTATTGAAGAAACATGGCTATTAGGGTATGCAGCATTTATCGCGGTTGCAGCGTTTATTTTAGCGATTGGAGTACCTATATATTCTGAAAAGGCTCAGGCTGTGAAAGAATCAACGGAAGTATATGAGGTATGCAGATATTCGGATAATGAATATTTTCAGGCAAATACAGCTGGGAATTCTATTACTATACGTGTAAAAACCAATAATGGGGTTAAAGAAAAGACATTTAACAGGAAGATTGTTACGTTTGTGGATGCCAATTCTTCAACTGCTACAGTAAATTATAAGAAAAAAGAAAAATTCACTTCTGGAGAAAAATTTTGGTTTGCATTAGAGGATGGAAAAGATGCGGGAAAGAAGAAAGCGACAAAAGTAATCCTATCCGTGCCATTGGACTCAGAACAAAAAGTAGAAGATAGCACAGAGCAGTCCGATACAGATGTCAAAGATCAAAAAGAATCAAGGACTGTTGAATGTCAGGAATGTGGATCACAAAACGACGCTAACGCAAAATATTGCATTAGCTGCGGAGCAAAAATTACAGCAGAACGAAAATGCGCCGGATGCGGACAGATCCTTGATAAAAACGCAAAATACTGTCCGGAATGTGGAAGAAAGGTAGAAGGAGAATAATATGTTGTGGATTATTATAGGAATAGTAGTGGCACTTATTGTCATCGGACACGAAACTGAAGGGTTCGAGTTTGGGGATGCTGGAATTACTGTTCCCGTCGCGCTGATAATGACATTAATGACTATATCAATTGGCTATTTAATCGTAAATGGTTTCGATATCATACCTCAGAAAGTCAGTAAAACAACGCAAACTTATGAGCTAAAAGAGTACTCGGACAATACTTATTACGTGTCGAATACATCTGAAAATTCCATTACGGTCCTTATCAAAGACGCAGAAAATGGTTTTCATGAAGAAACTTTCAAGAGAAACAAGGTTGTATTTGAAGAAGCTGATACTCCGAAATTGACTGTTGAATATCAGAAAAAAAAGAAATATAAGCTTAGAGATAAGATTTGGTTTTTTGCTATAGATGGCAAAAATGATGGCAAGAAACTTGCAGAAAAAGCTGTGATCTATTTGCCAAAAGAATCCGTTACGGATACGGTTCCCTGTGCATCGTGTGGGGCAGAAAACAACTCCGATGCAGAGTATTGTTCGAAATGCTGTGCTAAATTGGTGAAAGAAAGAGCATGTACGGAATGCGGCAACAAGCTGAATGATGGAGATGTTTTCTGTAGCAAGTGTGGGAAAAAATAGAATAGGAGAAGATACAGATGATTTATGGTATTTATGCTGCTCTAATAGCATTTGTAGTAATGTTTTTGATATGCCTCTTTTCGGACTCTATTTCTGGAGATATGAAAAGTTTTTTTTCATGTAGTCTAGGAGCTGCTGTGGCATTTTTCCTTTTATTTGCTCCAACCGGAGTGTTAAGTGACAATGCTGATGATTATTTCAAATATTCGGCTCCCAAAACAGAAAGTTATGCTATTGCTGGGAATAGTACCGGTTCTTATTTCAATGTTTCGAACAAAAAAACATCAGTGATTGTTCTTGGCAAAGATGGAACAAGCCATATCAAATCATATAACAATGACATTGTGACCTATAAGCAAAGTGACGAAGATCCAAAGGTTGTAGTTACATATAAGGTCGTCCAAAAACGTCCCTTAAAAGAGCGGATCATATATGGGAATATTTTGGAAAAAGGCGGAACCAAAAAGGTGACTTCGGTTGAGATTGTATATCCGAAAGAGAAAACGAATTGAAAAATTGATCAAACAGGAGGCAAAATATTATGAAGAAAAAGGTACTTGTTTCTGTCATTGGGTTGATTGGACTGGTAACTATTGCATTTGGATGTGGAGCTTCCAATGCAAAGGCAAAAGGAGAAAATACTGTCCAAAATATAACGGAAGCTGATTGTTGGGGCTTGAGGAATTGGAATGCTTATGAATATGTAGATCCTGACACGGGTGTTCATTACATCGCTTTGTATTCAGAGAATAACGGTGATGTCACCTCCCTGACTCCGCGGTTAAATTCCGATGGCACAGTAATGGCAGATAAGGAGAATAAGAAATGATTGTTTTTATCGTCTATTTTATAATGTTTATTACTTTGATTTTTTTACTTGCAAAATTGCACATAAATGACGAATTTGATTGGAAAATCGATTTATCGATTGCTGCGATTGGTGCAATCTTTTTGGGATCCATAACAATATCCCAAGCAAATTATCCTGCTGAGTACAGTCAGCCAAAAACCGAGACCCATAATCTTGTGGAATATGGCACAAACCGGTATTTCCTTATGAGTACAGCAAAAGATACTACAACCGTTTTAATCGAGGGCAAGGACGGTTCATACCATCCAGAATCTTTCGACAATGATGTTGTATCTTATAAAAGGACCGGAGACAATCCTCGGATTACGATTACATACAAGACCGCAAAGAAACGTCCAATGTGGAAAAAAATTCTGTTTGGAGGGAAAGATCAAAAGACTGGGAAAAAGATGATTACAAGCGCAAAAATTGAATTTCCGAAAACGGAATAAGCTTGTTTATATGTCATAAGTGACATATTTTGCTCAAATTTATTGCGAATATGTTATTTATGACATGATTTATGCTTCTTTCGAATGGAGCTTCCTTTTTGAAGAGGCTCTTTTTGCACCCTGAAAAAACAAAATTCTGCCATATTTTGTATGCTTAATTTAAAAAAATGTAGGAGGAAACAATCATGGGAATGACAAAGAATCAACTTCAACTGATTGAATATGTAGCAAGGAATGATCTAAGGAAAGCGAAACAGGCAGCCTTGGCATGCTGTGCGGAGGATACAACGCAGAAAAACCATCGTGAAATCAGATATTGTGAAAATCTGCTAAACAGTAAGGGACTGAATATGGTTGAGCTTCCGGTAAAAATTTCTGCTTTTTGCACGATGGAAGATTTGTCCATGACTTTTCTGGAAAATCGGTATTATTTGACAGAAGAGGAAGATAAGCTTTTTCACTTAATTAAAAACATGCATACCGTAAGTCTTCAGCTGACGGAAAAGCACATTCCATATGTAAATGCCACACTTTTGTATGGAGAAAGTGGTGTTGGAAAAACAGAATTTTCCAGGTATGTGGCTTACAAAATGAATATGCCGTACTTATATGTGAACTTCAGTCGTATGGTGGACAGCTATCTTGGAAATACCGCCAAAAATATTGTAGCATTATTCAATTTCCTTGCCGAAAACATATGCGTGGTCATGCTGGACGAGCTAGACAGTATTGCAACAAAAAGAAAATACGCAGAAGGCTCTGCAAGTGGAGAACTTGCCAGGAGTACGACCTGTTTATTACAGATGCTGGACTCAGTTTCTAACGAACACATTATCCTCGGTGCAACTAATCTGATCGATGAGATCGATCCGGCGGTCAAACGCCGGTTTACAGAAAAACATGAAATCCATCGGTTACGCGAGAATGAGATTTATGAGTTTATTGTGCAGTTCCTGGAAGATGCGGGATACCCATACGATGATGAACGTGTAAAAGAATATGCGAAAGGAAAACATAGTCAGGCGGAAATTATGACGCATGTGACAAGGTGTATTGCGGATATGCTGATTACTAATGGAAAAGAAGTAATAATGTAAAGGAGGACAGAAACGATGGTTGGATTGATTGTTTTTCTTTTTGCTCTGCTGATTTTTTTAAAAGATGATGAGGATAATTTATTTATTCCTTTTATTCTACTTACATTTTCAATAATGTTTGTAATGTTTTCTCCCGTAATTGCAACAATGACGGTTAGTGGAACGAACATTTTTTCTGCGACCAAACAATATAGTGAGACCTATCATATTGTTGGATTGCAGGATGGTACTTATTACAAGGTAGAGAAGGAGAAGCTTCCGCAACGGTATTTGCAAGAGAATGGATGGCATGTAACGATCAATCAGTGTGATGATACCACAAATACTTATACAGCTATGGAGTACGATACAAAAAATGTATGGTATGGCGTAGCAAAAGATCGACCGTCTATAGAACTGAATTATATGGAAAAGAACTATAATGTTCCTTTATGGTATAAAATTGCATTCTTCGCTGGGACGCCAGATTCAGAAAAAAGAATTGAAAAGATGACGATTTATACACCAAAAGAAAAGTGAAAGGATATATACTTATGGGAAAGAAAATTTTGAGAATCATAATACATATTATCACAATTGCATTGATATTGATTGAAAATTACCGGATTATTACGCCATGGAATGTCCATTCAGCAGCTATGTGGCTGAAATTATTTTGGATTGCAGGAATCTTCACCATTGGGGAAGGAATTGTATTGTTTACAATAAAGTTTGATATTGATGAAGAGGATGCTCATACAAAACGAAATGAGCGAATGAAAATTATTGAAAAACAGAAAAAGTGGTTAACTATGATGATCGGAGTGATTGCGTTACCTGTAATCTGTTTATTGGTATTATTGGTTGGAAGTATAGGCGACATGCAAATTTTCCGGGCATCTTCATATAAAAATATGGTTGAGGTGAAAGAATCTACTGCAGATACGTCTATCCCAAGTGTCGATGGTTTGAATTCTATTGCGCTTATGGATACACAGTCTGCAATTCAGCTTGGTGACAGGCAAATTGGTCAAATTGAGAAGTTCTCCGCGTTTGAAGTCGCTACTGGATATATGCAGTTGAATGTAAATGGAGATCCGGTAAAAGTTGCGCCGTTGGTATATAAGGGATTTTTTAAATGGAAAAATAACCGGGATGAAGGCGTTCCGGGATATGTAACTGTATCACCAACAACTATGGAAGCAAAATATGTACAGCTTAACAAAGGAATGAAATATGTTCCGAGCGCTTATTTTGGTGACAATTTGTTCCGGCATTTACATAAACAGTATCCAACTACAATTATGGGGTACAGTCACATCGAAATTGATGAAAACGGAAATCCTTATTATGTAACAGCAGTATACAAAACAAAAGTCGGAATATTTTCAGGCAAGGTAGCCACAGGTGCAATTCTTACGGATCCGGTTACAGGAAAATCGAAAAAATATGCATTAAAAGATGTTCCAAAATGGGTAGATATTGTTTGGGACGGGGATTTAATCTGTCAGGATTATAATATTGCTAATAAGAACATTAACGGTTGGTGGAATGGAACTGGATATGGAGCAAATACCGGGTGTAAGAGAACAACAGACGATTTCGGTTACATTGCAAAAGGAAACGACATTTATATTTACACCGGTGTAACATCTTATGCCAGTGATAATAGTAATCTGGGATACATTGTCGTGAACTCCCGGACTGGAGAATATTCGTATTTTAAATCCAGTGGTGCAAATGAACAAAGTGCTATGAATGCAGCCCAGGGGGAAGTTCAGCAGTATGGGTACAAAGCTTCCTTTCCATCTCTGGTAAATATCAATGGAAACCTTAGTTATATTGGAGTATTAAAGGACAAGAATAATCTGGTAAAACTATATTACCTTGTGAATGCGGAAGATTATGGAAAAGTTGTCACAAATGCAAACCGAAGTGAATGTTTGAAAGCTTATCTTTCCAAAATCGGAAGTACAGAAGATGTAGACGAATCTAAAGATGCAGGAAGTGAGAATATTTCGGTAACAGAAAATACTTCCGACGTTTCAAAGCTGGCAGAAGAGAATGAAATCAGCTTCAAAATTTCAAAAATGCAATATGTGCAGAGTGATGGAGAAACTTATGTATACTTAGTGAGCGAAAACAATGACATCTATAAATGCATTTTTACAGATAACGAAAGAGTCCTTCTTGTAAATGTTGGTGACACAGTAACAGGAGTAGTTGAAGACGGATTCTTAAAATTAAAATAATTCTTTCGAGAAACGGTAACGTTGTCCGTAGGCAAATGTGCTCTTTCGTGATATGCTTATTCAAAATATTTATAAGGAGCGCTGCATATGACATATTTAGAAAAAATGAAGGAAAATTTGATCACCCAAATTAAGGCGTTAGATGCCTCTGAATTTGAAAAACTGATTGATGTTTTGCAAGGTGATTATCCTGTTACTGGATGTCCGGTGGATTTATCCAAAATGTTCTCCTGTGATGAATGCCGGGAAACATATGGTAATTGTCCGGAAGAAAAAGATGATTGTTCGAAAAGATTCATATTGTATGCAGAAAGTGTCCTGTAAAAAACAGGGCATTTTCTTTTTACCTTATAATAAAGAAAAAGACGAAAGGAAGATACAGGTGAAAACGAAAGAAACACTTGAAATTGAAGATCGACTTCGTGAGATGTGCCGGAGGAAACGGCTATATGGCTGTGAAGAAGTTACCATTGGATTTTACAATTCTGGACATGGCAACGAGATCTGTGATTTCATGACAATGGATAGCAAAGGAATTATCAAGTGCTACGAAATCAAAGTTACACTCGCGGATCTTAGATCTCACGCAAAAAAGAGCTGGTATGGCCATTACAATTATCTTGTAGTATCTCCGGATTTATACAAAAAGATGAATGAATGGGTTGATGAAATCCCCGCAGATGTTGGAATCATCGTTCACTACACAAGTGAAATGGAATCTGTCCGACGTGCAAAGAAAAGAGAGCTTTCTGCTAAGGGCGAAATTATGATCAAAGAAAGCCTGATTCGAAGTATGTATTACAAGATGGACAAATACTACGGGATCGCGGACGGAAGTCTTTTAAAAGAAGCGAAAAAAGCGATAAAATCCTGGAAGACTGCATACGAAAGAGAACGTCAAAAATATTTGGATTTGTATGAGAAGTTTGCTGCAATGAGGCGGAAAGTAAGACGATACAAGAAAGAGACGGGCATTAATATTATGGAAAATGAGTAATTCAATATTCTTTATATACCATAATGGAAAGGAGTTTTGGAAATATGCAAGATATGGAACAACTAAAAATCACAATCTACAAAGAATTCAGAAGACGACAGATCAATGATGATTTTGAGCCACCGTGGAATGGACCTGAAGTTCTGCGACAATGTACAGCGGATATATTGGCAAAAGAGGCAAAATATAGTACGGTAAATGCCAGTATCTTATATCATGACCTTTTGCATTTGTATTATCAGGAAGTACAGGATCCGATGTCACGGGAGGTAAGCGAGTGGAGGGCGAAATGCGAAAACGATTAAGAAGAATATTGTGTGTGGTCGGATTGTCATTGTGTCTTCTACCAGGGTGTTCTTCTAAAACAGCAAGAGAAACCAAAGTAATTAGTCCGAATGTACAGGCAGAAAAAATGCCGGAATACCTTTGGGTAAAAGCTTTTTCGAATGCCGTAGTCAATGATGATGAAAAAGAAATCAAATCGGTATTAGGCAAAGAGTTGGCATCTCAAGAAGACATTGATGATAAGATCCGGAAGCTCTGTAATTACGTTCCGAATAATATTGAGTATGTGGACTACAGCCGGTTGGATCAACCACAATTAAATGGAGAGAAGCAAAGCATTATGCTGATTAATTTCCATACGATGGACGGCGTAAGATATCAGATCCATGTGAATTATGAAAAAGATGGTAAAGACATTGTAGCGCAGAAGGTCGAAACATATAGTCCTGTGGAGGATGGTGGAACAGTTGGATGCGATACTGCGTAGCAAATATAGTCGTTTTTTATCCTGAAAAATACGTAGTTTTGTAATTTTGCTACAATTGGAAACAAACAACGGAAAGGATGGATAAGAATGACAGTAGGTGAGTTTTGCAGAACCAAAACACAGGCAAAAGAATTATGCGTCATCAGACAGGACGGGTGGATTGTAGCAAGCGCATGGATCGATTACGAAGATTTGTTTGCGATTGCACCGCGCGTTAGAGAAAAAGAAGTTAAGTCGGATGAGTGGGGAACATTGGACGCTGTAACTGAACATGGAGATCCAGTCAGTGTTCCGTGCCACTATATTGATTGTTAAGAGAAGGAGGTTTGTTTATGGAAAAGAAAACAAATATAGTACAATTCACAACAACACCGGGAAAAACTGTACTTGAACGCTTCAAAAATTACATTAAAAGAAATGACACGTCTGAGGGTATGTTGGAAATTCTAAGCATCGAAAATGCCCGCGCAATTGGGCTTAACGGTGTGGAAGGTGATTCTGTATTTGAAAAATATGCGGAAGAGTATGCAGAATTTTTTGATTATTTTACTTCTCATCACATGAACGAAGAAATGGAAGATCGATTTATGGAAAACTGGGGCAATTATCCATATGTACTTCGATTTGCTGCGGCATGCAAAGATTACATCGAAAATGAACGAATGGAAGATCTCATTCGCGGATTAAATAAGAAACAATTGAGCGAAGTGGAAGCTTTATGCGAAAAAATCTTTGCAATTCGTAAACATAGACTCATAGTAGTAATCTGTCCTGAAAGCGGAGACAGGTACACATTAGAGCTGCCTGCAACTATTCGGAAAAAAGAGTTGGACGGTTATCGACATGGATTAAAACGGCTCTGCGCAATTGTGATTAAAAATGGAATCATGTTTGTGAGGACATACGAAAAAAATCCTAAAAATGTGTCTGATCCTCATGAAATTTTCGCTGTGAAATCCGATGATTACGGAAATTGGGTTCCTGTTTCTAAGGATGAACTTTTGTTTTGCCATACAAAGACACCTGCCGGAACGATTGAACCTGAATTAAATGCAACTTACACAGAAATTGTAAAATAATTGGGTTACGTTCTCAATTGATCTGTTTTCCGCCCTAGATTGAGAATGACATAAATCGTTATAAGTTCAAAAAAGATTAAATCGTAATCGCCACGTTGAGTGGCCCCGCAGTGTGCGGAAAAGAAAAAATCTAAAAAGTAAAATAACTGGAGAAAGAAAAAAATGAAAATCATGATCGTCATAGAAAAGAAATCAATTGCAGCTTCGATTGAAGCAGTCTTAGAAAAAGTTCGCCCGGAGAACGAATATTTCTTCGATTTTGTAAAACCTGTGCTTCCAATGAGCTCTGAAGCTCTGCATTTGTCTGAGAAAAATGACATTATTTTGGAAGATGGAAAGCAATCCGATCTACAGTATTTTCAAATTGAAGGGATTCAGCTTCCGAAGAAACAGTATGTCGAGGCAGTCAGTTGCCCGAACGGATATAAGAATTCGACACATTTAAAAGATGTGGATAAGGTCATTGGCGTTTTCACATCAGACGACTGCAGCATTCTTTCTTTTGCAAAATACTTGCAAGTGAATGACCTTCGCATGGAAGAGGCTGGATGGTATAGTATTCTTTCATTTGATGCAAGAGAATTATGCAAAACATTTGCTGAAGATCCAGACGAATTTTCATATGTATTCAGCCGTGAGAAAAAAGTGATTGAAAAATATGCAGCAGAATAGTAGCGTTGTCGTTTTCCATCCTAGAGAATCATCTCTTGTATGTTCCTGGTACAATATACTTACCAGAGGAGGAATAAAAAATTATGAATTGAGAATGATGTAGTAGCATCATAAGTTCAAAAAAAGATTTAATCGTAATCGCCACGTTGAGTAGCCCTGCAGTGTGCGGAAGAGAAAAGAGATTCCGAAAAAGGGGTCTCTTTCCTTTTGTTTCATGTCAGACATTTTTCATCCTAGAAAATCATCATTTATACACTTTTGGTAAAATATAGTTATCAGTTAAGCGATGGAAATACAGGAGGAAACAGATGAGAAACTATCAGAAATCAGATTTCAAAAAAGGACAAAAAGTATATTTATACGTAACCGGCAACGAAGCTAGGAGAACAAAACCTGGAATTGAAAACAGGATTCGGGAAGCTGTTGTAAAGACTGTTGGAAGGAAGTATATTACAGTTGGATATCCAAACAGACAATATTTTGAAGCTAAGTTTGAAATTGACAACGATTTTCGTCAGTTCTATGAAACTGGTACGATTGATTTTGTTTTGTACTTAACAAAAGAAGAAATTTATGAAGATCTTAGAGCCTGGCAGCTGCAGAAGTATATTCGGGATGAAATACGGACAGACTCAGTGATGTCAAAAATTTCGAAAGAAGATCTTGAAACAATTGCTGACATTGTAAGTAAATACACTACGAAAGAGAAGCCAAATCTTGACTTTTCAAATAAAAACATGTAATGTACCAGATATATCTGGAAAAAGAATCAGGAGGTATTAAAGATGAACAAAGTAGATTTTGTAGCAGCAGTAGCTGAAAAAGCAGGAATTTCCAAAAAAGACGCAGGAAATGCAGTTGATGCTTTCACAACGGTTGTAACTGAAGCACTTACCAAAGGTGAGAAAGTATCGCTTGTAGGCTTTGGCACATTCGAGGTGAAAGAACGAGCAGCAAGAGAAGGTCGAAATCCACAGACAGGTGAAACGATGCAGATTGCAGCGAGCAAAGTTCCATCTTTTAAGGTTGGCAAAACTTTAAAAGATGCGGTTAATGGGTAAATTTTGTAATATTTTTGTAACCAAAAAAAATTTTTTTGAAAAAAGTCATAAAAACGTACAAAATAAAAACAGAACTTAAAAAAATTTTTTTATGAAATCTTTTAATAATGTACAAAACCATGTTTTGAAAATTAGGTTATCAACAAGAAAATTGCATAATGAATTAAAACCGTAGCTTTTTTGGCTACGGTTTTTTATCGCTTAGAATGAAATGATTTAATTTCCGTCTTTGACCTCGGCAATATAAACACGGCTCTCTATTTCGTTTCTGAAACATTAGGCGAGCGCTCGGTGACATAAGATATTTGTGTTTCGGATTATTTTTGCAGTTGAACCAAAACTTATAATTAGATGTATCAAACACATCATAAGGAGATTTAGGTAATAGATAATTTGCTATATTATCCATTTCGGTTATTAAATCAGGGTGTTTATCACCAAAGGAATTAAAACCAGATAAAACCTTAGTTTCATTGCAATAAGGACATTTATCTTTGCCGTTTACTTTGTCCTTTATACGTGCATTATATTCACCTGAGCAAATATCACAAATCCATTTAACCCAAACCCAAGAGGTAGGAAATACTGTTTCTGGTCCAAAACTATTGTTAGAGCTCCACCTTTTGGCAAGATCAGGATATAAAGCTTTTAAAGAAGTTTTTTCAGGAGAAACAAAGTGTTCTTTGCAAAAAGGACAACTATTACCTGTTATAAAATCACTTATATAGGCGCCGTGTTCAAGATTACAAACAGGGCAAATAAATCTAAACCATTCCGAGGCATTATTGATAGATGTAATTCCATACTCTTTAAATGGTGTTGTAAGTGAATTGCTTGAAGATTTAGAAAAGCTTTCATCGAGTGAACAGAAGAAGATTCTTAAAGCTGTTAAAATCCTGATAGAATAAGATAAGAGCTTCATCAATAGAGATATTGGTAATGAGGCTTTTGGATATATAAGGAAAAAAGAGTATTAACAAAGTATACGGTTTGTTTATTGAAAGACATTAGAGGCTGTAAAATGACACCTCTAATGTTTTCAATAAAAAATCTTTATTCGATATTTTGACCATCAACTATGGAGAAGTAACGTATTTTTTTTGAATTTATACTTGTTTGGAATTTCATTTTAATTTTATGAGTAACGATTACATCTCCTTTTTTTAATTCGAGAAATGCTGTTGCCGAATCTCCATTTTTTTCTTTAGTAACAATTACTTCTGTAATATAATAAGAATCGTATTTTTGTAATATACGAATAGGAATATATTCAAAAGTATTTCTAAACGATTTATAAATTTCAAAATTAGTGAAATATTTTTCCAAGCGGTTTTCTAGGGTAGCATTATATGTTCCTGTTAAAATAGCATTCTGATAACTTTTTTGAATTTCTGTATCATCTGTAAACCATTCCGTAATAAATTTTTTTATATTATATTCTTC
>OLSG01002802.1_pt1 | contig 13888 bp, 8 predicted proteins | sample 1673041 | NCBI WGS metagenome assembly OLSG01 (sample SAMEA3136749, study PRJEB25190) | human gut metagenome | reverse complement strand
CCGCAGCCGCCGGAGCGGTGCTTAAGCCGCAAGGCGGGAATTGTGCGGTGTTGCCCTAAATCAGAGGAATCCTGGCTGATGTCTGCTTATCAGCTTCTTACTTTTCCACCTGGAACAAATTCTGCTGACTGGTTGCTTTGGCACCGATGTTGTTATACTCCAAATAGAAGTACCCATGCACCCAGGCATCCAGCTCTGCATTCTCGCCGTAGGTGTGGGTCACGCCGTCCGCGTCCATATAGTCATTGGCGGCTGTCACCACCGGGGCCACCTGCTTGAGTGCCAGCAAGTACTGGTAATACGGGGTCAGCGGCAGCCCGGCATTTTCCACCAGGGTGGGAGCCAGCATGCACATATCCATGCGGTTGTACTCGTCGGTGGCGCTGGTCTGGCCTGCGTTTTCCAGCGGGTAGTTTGCCCAGATCAGGTAGGGCGTGCTGCGCTCCAAAATCTGCAAATTGTTCTCATCGGTAAAGGTATGGTCGGCCACATGATCCACAAAGCTGGGGGCGTGGTCGCCTGCCATGGCAACAATCACCTTGCGGCCGGTCTTTTCGTACTGCTCGGTCAGGTATTCGGTCAGTTCGCCAAAGGCACGGTCGGTCATATAGATGTTGCTCAGGTATTCATCCATGATGGAATCATACTCGCCGTAATCGGTTGCGGCATGCACGATATCCTCCTCCGGGGGGTTCATATCGTAATCGCCGTGGCTCTGGATGGAAACCAGGAACACAAACCGCGGCTGGTCCTCCGGCATTGCTTCATACAAACCTTCCAGGTCGCGGTAGGTGGCGCTGTCGGTCTGGTAGGGGCGGCTGCCATAGGTTTCCTTGGTCGGAAAATCATCCTGGAAGTGGGTCTCGTCAAAGCCCAGCGTCAGCCAGGCAGAATCGCGGCGGTAGTTGGAGTTGGTATAGGGGTGGGCTGCCAGCGTGGCATACCCCAGATCTTTCAGGTTGCTGACCAGGCTGTTTGCCTTGTGCAGGTTCAACCAGTTGAACGGTGTGATGGAGGGCATCAGCATCAGCGAGTTGGAGGAAAGCATCTCGTACTCGCTGGAGTTGGTGCCGCCGCCCACATGCGGGCTGATGGTGTGGCCGTAAATGGAGTTGGGCAGGTTTTTGGTCACTTGCATGATCTCCTGGTCGGCCTGCAGGTCCGTTACCAGGTCAAAGTCATAAAAGCTTTCGGACAGGATCAGGAACACATCGGGGTAGTCCTGCTCGTTTGCCGTTTCGGGGCTGGCCTGATAGTCCTGCGCCATTGCAGCGGCCTCGGTGGCGGCATCCTCGCTGTAGCCGTCCGGCTGCAGGATGGGGTCCACCATCAGGCTGGCGGCTTCAATGCTACCCGCCAGGTAGCCGTACTTATAATAGGTTTCCTGCCAGGCCCAGCCGTAAGTGGTGGCGGGCTTGATGGGGTTGGGGCTGAAATACCCCAGATACAACACCGCAAAAATGCCGCAGGCGCAGGCCAGCGCATGGGCGCCGCGCTGTTTCCAGCTGCGCTTATGCTTGCCGGCCAGTTTGACCTGCACAACGGCAGCCACCAGCACCGGGATGTACAGCAGCGCAATGGTAATAACTGTCTGGGTAATGTGCAGGGTATAACTGCCCATCACCTCTGCCGCGGTGCCCAGGTTCAGGATGTCCTGCGGCATCAGGGCGGAACCATGCAGGTCCCGCGTGTAATAGTTGACCAGCGCCAGCACGGTAAAAATCAGGCCGGAAACGCCGGTTGCAATACCCCAGCTGCCGCACAGGGCAAACACCACCAGCGTCAGGCAGAACGCCGTCAGCGCATTGAGCGGTGCGTATACCGGCCACTGCCCCGCCATGTAGTTGGCAGTTACGCCGTCAGAAATTTCTAACTGGTAGCGCGCCACAAAGGCCGCTGCCACAGCCAGCGCAAATGGCAGCACCGTGCCAAGCCAGAAGCGCTTGCTTTTTAATGTTTTTTTGATGTTTTGCATGGGTATCCAGTTCCTTCGCTTTGTTTGTTCATTAAGTTGCGGTCAACATTCCGCGTCAACACACCGAATGTCCGGTATGCCCGCAAAAGGGCATATTAGGTTAGTATATCATATTTTATGCCGGTTGTGAATCACCGTTTTTCGGCCAAATGCTGCCGCTTGTTCCAAATCCGGCCCGCCCGCGCAGATTTTGCATTTACCAACCTACGCTTTCATGTTATAATATTAGTTAATCATCATTTTACCCCATAGACGGAGGCTATTCTATGAAAATTCCTGCAAAAGGTTTTACTCACGGCGGCAAGTTCCATGCAGACGATGTGTTTGCCACAGCGCTGCTGATGATTGTGCGGCCGGATATCAAAGTAACCCGCGGTTTTGTTGTGCCGGATGGTTTTGACGGCATTGTGTACGATGTGGGCTGCGGTATGTTTGACCACCACCAGGAACCGCGCGAAAGCCGCCCCAACGGCGTGCCCTATGCGGCCTTTGGCCTGCTGTGGCGCGTGTTGGGTGCCCAGCTGGTGGGTGCCCACCAGGCCCGCCTGCTGGATGAAAATTTTGTTCAGCCCCTGGACTTGAACGATAACACCGGCGAACAGAACTCCCTGGCCGATGCCATCGGCAGCTTTAACCCCGTGTGGGATTCCGGCGAAGATTCCGATGCCTGCTTCTGGCGCGCCGTGCCCTTTGCCAAGCAGGTGCTGGAAAACGAGATTGCCGCAGCCAACGCCGTGAACCGCGCGGACGAGACCGTCCAGAACGCCTACAAAAACTCCAAGGACGGCATTGTGGTCCTGCCGGACTACATGCCCTGGAAAAACGGCCTGTACAAAACCGATGCCCTGTTTGTTGTCTACCCCAGCCAGCGCGGCGGCTACAGCGCCCAGTGCGTGACCGATTACAAGACCCGCCGCAGCAAGGTGCCGTTCCCGCCCGCATGGGGTGGCCAGCCGGAGGAGATCCTGCGCGAAAAGAGCGGCCTGGCTCTCAAGTTCTGCCACCCCAGTCGTTTCCTTGTCACCGCGGAAACCAAAGAGGATGCCATTGAGGCATGCCGCCGTGCCCTGCGCGCCGCCGGAAGGCCGGTGAGCGCACAGTGAGCGCCGAAACTCTAGAGCAGTTTGGTCCCCGCCCCAGCACCGCGGCGGACTGCCAGCCCGACCCGGCTTCCGCCTGGGTCTACATGGTGCGCTGCGCGGATGGCAGCCTGTATTCCGGCTGGACCAATGACCTTGCCCGCCGCCTGCGCGCCCACAAGGGCGGCAAGGCCGGTGCCAAGTATACCCACGCCAAAGGTGCCGTTAAGCTGACCTATGCCGAGCGCTGCACCGATAAAAGTGCCGCCCTGAAGCGGGAAGCCGCCCTGAAAAAGCTGCCAAAACCCGAAAAGGAAGCCCTTGCCGCCCAGTGGACCGCTGAAAACACCATCACCCTGCGGGATGCCGCGCCGGAGGACGCCGCCGCCGTGGCGGAGCTGTACAACTGGTATGTCACCCACTCCACGGCCACTTTCCAGTATGACCTGTGTACCGAGGAATTCCAGCGCGAAAATATCGCCTATGTGCAGCAGCGCGCGCCGTTCCTGGTTGCCGTCAATGCAGCGGGCAAGCTGTGCGGCTTTGCCTGCGCCCACCCCTGGCACAGCCGCACAGCTTATGCGTGGGATGTGGAGCTGACCGTTTACTGCGCCCACGACTGTGTGGGCCAGGGGGTTGGCGGGCGGCTGTACAAAGCCCTGCTGGACGGCGTGCGCCAGCGCGGCTACTGCAACGCCGTTGCCCTTGTGACCGGCCAGAACAAAGAGAGCTGCGCGTTCCATAAGGCGCTCGGCTTCAAAAAAATCGGCGTGGAACCCCGCACTGGGTACAAGTTCGGCCAATGGCTGGACCTTGCCTATTGGTGGATGGACCTGCGCCCCGGCCAGGAGCCTCCGGAGCCGGTGCGCCTGGGGCGATAAAACTGCATAACACAAAATTAAGCGGGGCACTGCTGATTGGCAGCGCCCCGCTTTTGTTATAAAGATTTGTAGGGCGCGATGCCCTTATCACGCCGCGGAGAAACGTAAATCCATCCACCGCAAACCTGTAAACGATCTGTAGAGGACGATGCCTGCATCGTCCCGCATACTGAGCTGCAGCCATGGTATACTGTCATCAACATCCTGTCTCCCCGCCGCGCGTTTTTGTTTTCCACAAGAAGCTCCTCTGTTTGTGGAAAACCGTTCAGATTCTTTTCACTTTTCCCTGTCGTTACGCGGTCTGCATTCCTGTTTTTGCCCACAAACTGCCCTTGTTCACGCAAAGTTTACCGGAATTTCCAGCTATTTCATGCCTTGTTCATCCGCAGTTCATTTTTATTCTTCATGATAGAATCTATCGGGGGCCCCTATTACCGCCCCCAACTGGAGGAATTGTTATGCACGAAACCCAACAGCCGCGCGACCCCAAAAAGACGACCGGCATTGTATATGCCGTGATCCTTGTGGTGTTGCTGCTGCTCAATTTCTGGGCCTTCCCCGCCATGATGAAAGGCCAGGTCAAACAGGTCGATTACGGCACCTTCCTGAACATGCTCGAAGGCGGCGAGCTGAGCACCGTTGAAATTCAGGATCAGCAGATCTATTTTGTGGACAAAAACGATACCACCTACTGCACCAACTCCATTGCGCAGGACCTGCAGCTGGTCACCCGGTTGGAAAGCGCCGGCGTTTCCTTTGGCAAGGTGTACAACCAGACCACCTGGGTGGATACCCTGCTGGGCTGGGTCATCTCGCTGCTGCCCATGATCATCCTGATCGTCTGGTTCAACCGCATGATGCGCAAGCGGGTCGGTGAAATGACCGGCGGCGCCAACAGCATGATTTTTGGCGGCGGCAAATCCGGTGCCAAACAGTATGTCGTTGAGGATGGCAAGTCCATCAAATTTGCCGATGTTGCCGGTGAGGACGAAGCCAAAGAGAGCCTGCAGGAAATCGTTGACTTCCTGCATAACCCCAAGCGTTACGAGGATATCGGTGCCAAAATGCCCAAGGGCGTTCTGCTTGTCGGCCCCCCGGGCACCGGTAAAACCCTGCTGGCCCGCGCTGTTGCCGGCGAAGCCGGTGTTCCCTTCTTCTCCATTGCGGGTTCTGAATTTGTCGAGATGTTCGTCGGCATGGGCGCTTCCAAGGTGCGTGATCTCTTCAAACAGGCCAACGAAAAAGCCCCCTGCATTATCTTTATTGATGAGATCGATACCATCGGCAAAAAGCGTGACGGTGCTTCCGGTATGGGCGGCAACGATGAACGCGAACAGACCCTGAACCAGCTGCTGACCGAAATGGACGGGTTTGACGCCGCCAAGGGTGTTATCATTCTGGCCGCCACCAACCGTCCTGAATCCCTTGACCCCGCTTTGACCCGCCCCGGCCGTTTTGACCGTCGTGTGCCCGTGGAGCTGCCCGACCTGAAAGGCCGCGAAAGCATCCTGCGCCTGCACGCTCAAAAGGTCAAAATCGGCCCCGACTGTGACTTTGCCGTGGTTGCCCGCATGACTCCCGGTGCTTCCGGTGCCGAGCTGGCCAATATTATCAACGAAGCCGCCCTGGGCGCTGTGCGCCACCACCGCATGGCCGTTACCCAGTACGACCTGCAGGAAGCCGTGGATACCATCCTGGCCGGTGCCCAGAAAAAGAATAAGATCCTGAGCGACAAAGAAAAGTGCATCGTGGCCTACCACGAAGTCGGCCATGCCATGGTTGCCGCCCTGCAGAGCCATTCCGCCCCCGTGCAGAAAATCACCATTGTGCCGCGCACTTCCGGCGCGCTGGGTTTCACCATGCAGGTAGAGGACGGCGACCACACCCTGATGACCAAGGAAGAGATCCTGGCCAAAATTGCCACCATGACCGGTGGCCGTGCCGCCGAAGAAGTGGTGTTCAACTCCATCACCACCGGCGCATCCAACGATATCGCGCAGGCCACCAAGATGGCCCGCGCCATGATTACCCGCTACGGCATGACCGACGACTTTGACATGGTTGCCCTGGAAACCGTGAACAACGCCTACCTGGGCGGCGATGCCAGCCTGGCCTGCAGTGAGCGCACAGCCGCCACAGTGGATGATAAGGTCGTGGAAGTCGTCAAGCAGCAGCATGAAAAAGCCAAACAGATGCTGATTGAAAACCGCGGCAAGCTGGACGAGATCGCCAAGTACCTGTACGAGAAAGAAACCATCACCGGCGAAGAGTTCATGCGCATCCTGACCGCTGTTCCCCAGCTGCCCACCGGTGCCGTGGAACAGTAAAGGCAGCACCGCACAATTCCCGCCGGACGGCTTAAGCACCGCTCCGGCGGCTGCGGCACTTAGAATTGTGCGGTATTGCCTAAAATCTCCGCTCTGCGCGTTTTCTTTGTAAAATAACGGTGCCCCCGCCCTATGCAGTTCATTTACCGCACGGGCGGGGGTGTTTTGTTGTAATTCCGTAGGGGCGCACACCATGCACCCATCCGTTTTATATCATCACACTACAGCGCTTTCTCACAAAGCACACCATGTAATAGCGCCATTTTATGGCCAGCCGTTACCCCTTTGTAGGGGCCGCTGCTTACCTCTTTCCGAAAAACGCAATAAAAATGCTGTCTTTCTCCACATCAGGGAAAGGCAGCATTCTTCTTTATCCGTTCAGATCTTCGCCGTTGCTGACAATCACATTTTTATACCATCCAAAGGACTTTTTCCTGTACCGTGCCGCCGCCCTGTTCGAGTACCGGGAAAAGCACCAGTGATCCTGCCGGACTTTATTTTGCCTGTGCGCCCTCTGGGAAGATGATCTTGTTCACAAAGAAGAAGATCACCATGGAAATGCCGCCATTGAGCACGGTGGTGCCAATGTTGTAGATGAAATCCGGCACCAGCAGGCCCGCAACCGCCACCCACACGCAGTTGATGGAGTTGACGATGCAGGTGATCAAGCAGAACGCCACCACATACCAGGCGATCTGCTTGGCCAGGTTGCCCTTGCTGCGGAACACAAAGTTGCGCTGGATGGGAAAGTTTATGCATTCTCCCACCACCATGGCAACCATGTAGGCGCAAAAGTACGGCAGACCGCCATGGGCGGAATCATACCCCAGGATGTTCCACTGGAAGGTTTCGCCAAACAGCGTGACCGGGATGCCCGGCCAGCCAAAATCCACCACCGGCAGGCTGCTGAACGCCGCCGGCAAAAATTGCAGCAGCAGGTATTTGAACACCGTAACCAGGTTGGATACGATCACAAACAGTCCGCCTTCGCGCACCCACTTGGCTGCGGCGGGGTGTTTTGCCGCAAAATTATTCCATAGCTGCATAAATAGCCCCTCTCTTTCCTCAGCTGTTGCGCAGGCGCTGTTCCAGCTGTGCGTTCAGTACCAGGTTTTTCACGGCTTCTATGATCACCCGCACAAGGCCGATGATCCAGAATCCCTGTAATTCCATCACAATGCCATCCACCATACCCATGCTGATGGCACCGCTGGTCATTTTGGCCAGGGCACGCAGCGGCATGTTGTACTGGAACAGCACATTCAGGTCCGGCTTGCCGCGCTTGTAGCTGGCGTTCAGCAGTGCGGTAAGCACCAGCCAGATCAGCCAGCCCAGCGGGCTGCGGCTGTGGTTCAGCTCGCCCAGGGTCATGTTGCGGTCAATTTTAACTTTTCCCTGCTGCACCGGGCGGCCCAGCAGGGTGGCCCATTCGTCATCCGGCACGCTCTGCACCTTGCCGCTGGTATAGTGCGGCAGATGCTTGCCCGCATAGGGGTTGGGTGCGCCGGTACCGGCCACTTCCACCACGGCGGTCAGGCGGATGTCCGCACTGGACGCGCCAACCCGCAGCTCATAGCTGCCGCCTTCCACTTCCCAGCTGTCGGTCTTGGTGTTCCAGTAGCGGAACGCCTTGTCATCCAGCAGGATGGTCACGGTCTTGCTTTCGCCGGGCTGCAGCTGCACCCTGGCAAAGCCTTTCAGCTCCTGTGCGGGGCGGAACACTTCTGCCCCGGGTTTTGCCGCATACAGCTGCACGATCTCTGCTCCGGCGCGCTTGCCGGTGTTGGTTACGGTCAGGGTCACGCCATTGGACGCGGCCTGCAAATTGCTGTAGGCAAAGCTGGTGTAGCTTAACCCATAGCCAAAGGGGAATGTCACCGGTACACCGGCGGTCTGGTAATAGCGGTAGCCGACATACAGCCCCTCGCGGTACTGCACCATGCGGCCCGGCCCGGCAAAGTTATCCTTGGCGGGGGTATCCGCATAGGCGTTGACCCAGGTTTCGGCCAGCTTGCCGCTGGGGTTCACTTTGCCGGTCAGCACATCCAGCATGGCGCCCGCCCCCGCCTGGCCGCCCAGCGCACCATACACCAGGGTACGGCAGTGTTTGAGCCATGGGGTTTCCAGCGAAGCCCCTGCGCTGAGCACCACAACGGTGTTGGGGTTGGCCTGCTGCACGGCCTTTAACAGTTCGATCTGGTTGTCCGCAAGGCGCATATCGCCGCGGTCCAGACCCTCACTTTCCTTGATTTCATCCAGCCCCAGGCAGAGCAGCACCACTTCGGCCTTTTGGGCCAGGGCTACAGCCTCGGCCTGTTTGGCGGCATCCGGTTTGCCCTGGCGGTCAAAGCCGGGGGCAAAGCCCACGCTGGCCAGGCCGCTCTCTTTCAGGCAGTCCAAAAAGGTATCCACCTTGATGGAGTTGACCGCGCTGGAGCCAGCGCCCTGGTACCGCGGTGTCTGGGCAAAGTCGCCGATCACGGCAACTTTTGCGCCCTCGGCCAGCGGCAGCAGGTCGTTCTCGTTTTTCAGCAGCACAATGCTTTCGGCTGCGGCGCGGCGGGCCAGGGCGTGGTGAGCGTCCGCATCAAAGGTGCGGCTGTGGGACTGCACGGCGGCATGGGTATCAAACACCAGCGTCAGCAGCTCGTCCAGCCGGGCGTCCACATCCGCTTCGGTAATTTTGCCGCTCTGCACAGCCTGCATCAGCTCGCGCACCGCGTCCCCGCCGGGGGCGGGCATTTCCAGCGTGGAGCCGTTCTGCACGCCCAGGGCATGGTCATTGCTGCCGCCCCAGTCCGTTACCACAGCGCCGTCAAAGCCCCACTCCCCGCGCAGGATGTCCATTAACAGGTGGCGGTTCTCGTTGGCATAAGTGCCGTTGATGAGGTTATAGCTGCTCATGATGGTCTTGGGCTTTGCTTCCTTGACCACGATCTCGAACCCGGTCAGGTACAGCTCCCGCAGGGTGCGTTCATCCACCACGGAATCCGACGCCATGCGGCGCAGCTCCTGGCTGTTGACGGCAAAGTGCTTGGGGCAGGCGGAGATGCCGTTGGACTGGATGCCCCGCACATAGCCCGCTGCCATTTTGCCGGAAAGATACGGATCCTCGGAGAAATACTCAAAGTTGCGGCCGCAGAGGGGGCTGCGCTTGGTATTCAGGCCTGGCCCCAGCAGCACGGCAACTTCCTGTGCGGCGGCTTCTTCGCCCATTGCCTGGCCGATTTGTTCGCCCAGGGCAGGGTCCCAGCTGCACGCCACAGTGGCTGCCGTGGGGAAGCAGGTGGCCGGAACACTGGGGTTCAGCCCCAGGTGGTCCGCCGCGCCCGCCTGCTTGCGCACGCCGTTCGGACCATCAGAAAGGGTGATGGACGGAATATTATTTTTCGGCAGTGCACGGGTCCCAAAGGTAGTAGCGCCCGAAAGCAGCGCACATTTTTGCTCTAAATTCAGTTTTTTGATGATTTCCTGTGTATTCATAATCATCTTAAATTTTTATTTTGTTACCGCAGTCGCTTCCGATTCCACAGATGCAAAATAAATTCCTTCCTGTGCATCAGCCTGAATTGTTACGGTATAGCTGCCATCGCTTACACCCGTAAATGCTGTTGCACCGCTGCGGTGGTGGTATGTGCCCGTTTTTGCCATCGGGCCAAAGCCATCAACATATTCCTCGTCTTCCTGCGCCAAATCTTCCAGTTTGATTTTGGTCGTCTGCACAACATCCGCTCCGCTGTACAGCGTCAAGGTAAAGGTCTGCGGCGGATATTCCAACTCAGAATATGCTTCAAACACATCCTGATCCATGGTAACCGTTACAGTATCTCCACTTTGCACCGCTTCGCTTACAGCACCAGGCGCTGCATAAACACCCACATAAGTTCCTGTTACACTGTCCGACAGGCCGCGCTTATAGTCCGATGTTGTTGTCATCACATAAGCGTTATACTTTGCGCCGGGGGTACAGTCTGCGCTTAGGTCCACCGTTCCCGCATAATTTGCGTTGCTGTCATCCGCCAGAATGTTGGAAGATGTAAAGGTATAATAATCTTCCTGCTTGCCTTCTGCATCAAAGCCATACAGACGGATTGCATAGGTACGGCCTTTGTCAACACCGGTAAAGGAATACTCACCGGTTTCAAAATTAAAGCTCAGGTTCGTTGCCACTGCGGCCGCTGCTTTCGTATCCGTTTTGGCTCCGCCGCAGCCAGCCAGAACAAGGCTGGCCCCCACAGCAAGCGTAAACATCGCTGCAACGCCATAATGATTCCACTTGTTTTTCATCGTCAAATCGCCTCTCTCTTATGCTTTTGCAGCCTTTTTCTTGTTCTTCTTTTTGGCAAACAGCTCCGGCTTGAACATATGCAGTGCAATCAGCACGATTGCAACAACCAAGATAACATCCACCACACCCAGTGCGATCAGCCAGTACGGAGTCCAGTTGCGGGTCGTCGTCATCAGGGAAGAATTCGCCAAAACCATCAGATGGCGCTTGGTTGCCTGGCGCAGAAGCTGCATGCCATAGCCACTCTTCAGGGTCGTATCGGTAACATTCACACCCATGGCCAGCTGCATATCCACGCCTGCGCGCAGGGCCAAGTCACCATTGCTGACAGCAAATGCGTCTGTGTTTACAACGCCCTGGAAGCCCCATTCATTGCGCAGCACCTGGGTAAGCATTGCATAGCTGTAGCCAACCATACTGGTACCAATGCGGTTATAAGATTCCATGATGCCGGTCAGACCAAGCTGGTTCAGGCCATCGCCCGTTACGTTGTGAATTGCCACTTCAAAAGCGCGCAGATAAATTTCACGCATTGCCTGCTCGTTGGACCAGATGCAAGCGCCGTTGCGGTTGGTATCCTGATCATTCAGTGCAAAATGTTTGGCAAACACATAAATGCCGCGGCTCTGCAGGCCGGTCACCATATTAGCTGCCATCATACCGCTCAGCAGCGGGTCTTCGGAATAATATTCAGCTGCACGGCCGCCGAAAGCGGAGCGGTGAATGTTCATACCAGGGCCGTAAGTACCACTGACACCGTTGACCAGATCTTCATCACCGTAAACTTCGCCTTCCTTCAAAGCAAGGTCTACATTCCAGGTTGCTGCCAGCACAGTTTCGGTGGCATATTCAGCAGCTTCCAAGCCGCTTGCCAGGTCATGGATGCCGTTCGGGCCATCACATTCGGTTGCCTGCGGTTTGCCAATAGAATCCACAGCAGGCGAACACCAGCCGCAGTTACCATACAGGTTGTTCATTTCATCAACGCTCATGTGGTTCATCAACTGTTCCCACACTGCATTGTCCGGGTCAACAATGCCAGCTGCATCTGCCAGCATTACACCGTTTTTCTCACCATTTGTATAGGTAGTTCCCTGTGCAGGGTCATCATTCAGATCAATGGTGCTTCCGCCATTGCCGTTGGTCAGCAAAGCAATCGTTGCCGCGTTGGCAGTTGCGTTTTCGCTTGCTTCACGGCTAGGATAGGTTCCTTCCCAATCTGCACGGGAAAGATACGGCAAGGTCGTGCCGATATTACCATCGCCAGCAGTCACATCATCAAACTGGTTCGTCGCCACAGTTTCATCCGTGCTGCGGGCGGTCGTATCATACTTGATGGTCTGATCCACAGTAAAATCATATGTCAGGTCATTCTTCACTGTATGGGCATCGCTGCGCAGGCTAAGGGTATAAGTACCGGCATCCAGCACATAGCACTTGTCCGTCTTATAATCGTAAGATGCCATGTCATCATAATTCATGGTCATGCTCACGGTCTGGCTCTCGCCCGGCTGGAGCAGATCAGTTTTTGCAAAAGCGCCCAGAACAACCGCAGATTTTTCAATTCCACCGGGGGTATAGGGTGCGGTGTAATACAGCTGTACCACATCTTTGCCTGCCACATTACCGGTATTGGTTACCTTAACACTTACCTTTACCTGGCCGCCCTGGCTGCCTACTTCCCACTGCGGGTCGCTCCAATCAAACGTGGTATAGCTCAGGCCATAGCCAAAGGGATACTGAACAGCTTTCTGATACTCTGCTTCTTCCTCCGGGGTATAAACATTGTCATCCCCAATGTAACGGGTCTCGTAATAGCGATAACCTACATAGATGCCTTCCTGGTAGTACATGTACTTGCCGTTGTTGGCATCGCCATTGCCGTCGATCGTAAGACCACTGTTTGCATAAGTAAAATCGCCAAAGTTTTCATAAGCTGGCGAACTGGTCACATCATAAGCATAGGTATCAACCAAATGGCCGGACGGGTTGTATTCACCCATCATTGCTTTCGCTACAGCAATCGTACCAGTGGTGCCAGGGCCGCCTGCCCAAATTGCAGCATCCACCTTGTTGTCCTCAATAAAGCCAAGGTCCATAGGATTGCTTGTGTCAATGACAATGATGACCTTATCAAACGTTGCTTCCAGCTTTGCCAACAGTTCTTCTTCTGCCGGCTGCAGCTGCAGGTAATGCCGCCCGGCTTCACCACCGTAATAACCGGCCATATCCAGCGGGCAGTCATTGCCTTCGCCTGCCATACGTCCGATTACATAAACCGCCACATCCGAGTAAGCCTTTGCATCCTGCCAGAACGTTGCGCTGTACTCATCATATTCGGCCAGTGTTTCTTCATAAATGTTAAAGTCTGCATTACTGACCGTCATGCCTGTCATCGAAGCGCGCTTCTGCGCAGTCGTCTGGTAGAACTTCGTCAGATCCGGGTTCAGCTGCAAACCAGCAAATTCAAAACCATCAATAAAGTTAAAATTCTGATCTTCATTATGGTGGCCGCCGGAGCCATAATCGGTGTAAACCGTCTTGTAGCTGTTATAGCCGAACAAATTGATTTTGTCCGTTCCCAACGGCAGGGTATCATTATCGTTTTTCAGCAGCACAAGACCTTCGCTCTCTACTTCCTCGCAAAGCTGTAATGCCTGCGTGTAGGCATCATCTCTTGAAAGGTCCGTCATGCTGTTTGCACTTTCGGAAGATGTCACAAACCGTTGCATGTACGCCTGAATCTGCGAATAATAGATGGAACACAGGCTGTTTCCTACGATTCCCGCAGCAAGCAAAACCGCAATGGATGCTCCCCCTACAATATGTTTCGATTTTTTCATAGTTACCTCCTGTTTGCCGCATGGAGTTTTCTGCTTTGCTATTTGGCAGCAGGTTCTTCACCAGCAAAACAAATGTTTTCTCCTTTGATTATGCCGCCCTCCGGATGGCAGCCAGCGTGGATTTTACTCCCCGCTTGTTTAAGTATATTGTAGCAAACAGCTTTTTCTTTGAATTATTTTTTGCATAAACTGTTATTTCTGCCGCACATTTTGCCAAAAAATCATTTTTCTCTCAAAATTCATTGTGCATTTCTTACAATCAAAATTCAGTCTGCTTTGTGCACCCTGCCAAACAGTACGAAAAAGCGGCCAGAGCCTGTATTTGGCCCCAGCCGTTCCCGTTACTTTTTCTGCGGCAGCAATACCCTTAGTGTAAACCACCCATTTTCCCAGTGCAGGGTCATGGTGCCGCCGCGCTTTTCGGCTGCGGCGCGCACACTGCGCAGGTCGCTGCCGCCATGGGTGTTGCGGCGCGGCAGGCCGTCCGCGCCCAGC
>OLSG01002795.1_pt1 | contig 13909 bp, 7 predicted proteins | sample 1673041 | NCBI WGS metagenome assembly OLSG01 (sample SAMEA3136749, study PRJEB25190) | human gut metagenome | reverse complement strand
GAAAACCGAAACACCATCCTAATCATTGCGGCGGTGATGGCAACCCTGGCCATTCTGCGGCTCTGTGTTTATTATATCTGAGCTATTCACAGTAAAGTTGGACATTTGTATTCAGCGGGAGAAAATAACCTTGACAAATCTCGTCTCAGAAGGCCATGCTTTTGCAGTATGCCAGGGAGCATCACTTCCCCAACCCAACCTTTTTCGTGGATGACGGTGTAAGCGGTGTGACCTATGACCGTCCCGGCTTTCAGGCCATGCTGGCCGAAATCGAGGCGGGACGGGTGGCCGTGGCGATCGCCAAAGACCTTTCCAGACTGGGCCGCAACTCCGCGCTGACCGGGCTTTACACCAACTTCACCTTTCCGCAGAACGGTGTTCGTTTCATCGCCATCAACGACAACTACGACACCATTGACCCTAACCGTGTGGACAACGATTTTGCGGGCATCAAAAACTGGTTCAAGAACATCTCCCATTTGGGAAAGGTAAGGAATGATTTCTCCCTTTTCGGACGGTTTTGACTGTATCAATCGCTGTTTTCGTTGTTCCTGCGGTAAGTTATCCATAGTTCATGGAGTGCAAGCTGCCATTGGATTTCTGGCGGCAGCCATAGGTGAAAAAGGGGATTTACCTGAAACGCATCCGGTTCAGCAGCGGACTGAATCCAGACGCCCTTGCCGCTCAACTCGCGCAAAGCCTGCATCCAAAGGATCGGATCGCGCGCTATCCGTGTAAGATCGGCAACAAGGAGAATATCCGCCTTTTGCTCCACCGCCTCCTGACAAGCCCTTTTCCAGCCGTCGCGGTCAAGCGTAGTTCCTTTTTCACACTCGCTGACTTCTCCCACAATTTCATAACCCAGCCGCTCGGCCTGCTCATGCAGCCGGGCGCTTTGCGCTTCCAGCGCGTGGTCGCCGTCAAGCTGCGCCTGCGTTGCTACCCGGCAATATACTACCACACGCTTGCTTTTATTGCTATCCATGATCTGACCTCCATTCAGATATTGCCGACAAAGCGGTAATAGATTTTGATGTCCCGGACGTTTTTCCCGTCAACAACGGTTTTTTCTCCGACCTCAATGCGGTCGATCAGCTCGTCCACCGTTTCACGGTCAAGCTCCCGTATATGCAGGTGCTTTCGGACGACTGCCGCCCAGCTCTGAATGTCGGCGGCGCTCTGCTCATACTCCCTGACTTCCGCAAGAAGCGTATCCAGCCGGTCGGTCCGCTGGCGGCGCTCCTGCTCGGTCTTTTCAAGCAGCACGGCGAAGGACGCTGCGCTGATGCTGCCGCAAACCTTGTCCTCATAGAGCTTTGCGGTCATTTGCTCCAGCTCATAGACGCGGCGGCGAATCTTCCCAATCTCCTGCCGGACGCTTTCCTGACGCTCGGCGTCTGCGGCGGTGCGCTGCGCTTGCAGCCTGTCCAGCACGGCAGCCTCGTCCAGTTCCAGCGCCTCGGCATGGGCGCGAATTTCATTCAATACAAGCTCCGTCAGCGTCATCTCATAGATGGTGTGCCGGGAACACGCGCCGTAGCCGGAGGCCGTATAACGGGAGCAGAAGTAGGAAACGTACTTTTTGGACGTGCCGTTCTTGCGGTGCTGCGTCTCCCTGTTGCCCTGAAGGGGTGCTTTGCAGTCGGCGCAGACGAGCTTGCCGGTGAACAGAAAGGGCTTCGGCGGCGCGTTGTCCGCCGAGAGCCGCGTCCTTTCCCGGTTGATGGCCTGCACTTCATTCCATACCTCCGGGGAGATGATGGCTTCATGGGCTTCTTCGTGCCGTATCCACTCGGATTCCGGCTTATAGATCATGGTGTCGTCCTTATAGGAGCGCGAGCCGGTCTGGTTCTGAATGAGATTTCCGGTGTAGACCTCGTTTGTCAATACATTCTTCACCGTGGCGTACATCCAAAGGTTCGCGTACTTGCAGGAGCCGTTTCCGTACCGCTTTGCCCAATACCAGCGCGGGGACAGGATGCCCTCGCTGTTCAGCACGGCGGCGATCTTGCCGTAGGCCATGCCGCCGCGCCGCAGTTCGAACATCCGGCGCACCACGGCGGCGGCTTCCTCGTCGATCACCAGCCGATGCCTGTCCTCTGCACTCTTTCGGTAGCCGTAGGGGGCGTAGGCAGCGATGTACTGGCCGCTGCGCATTTTGGCGTGAAGAACGGATTTGATCTTGCCCGACAGGTCTTTCAAATGGTAGTCGTTCATCAGACTGCGGAAGTGCAGCATATCCGTGTTGTCGCCCTCGGTGTCGAGGCAGTCAAGGACGGATACGAAGCGGCAGCCCAACGAGGGGAAAATAACGTCGGTATAGCGCCCGACCTCCACAAAATCACGGCCCAGCCGCGATAGGTCTTTCACAAGGATCAGGTTGATAAGGCCGTGCCGCGCATCCTCCAGCATCTCCAGAAATCCGGGACGCTGGAAATTCCCCCCGCTATAACCGTCGTCGCGGTAGGACTTGACCTCCGTCCAGCCGTTGAGCATTACGAATTTGGAAAGCAGCTCATATTGATTCTCAATGCTGACGGATTCATCAGCAGGGATATAGTTTTTCGCCTTGGCGGAGTTGGAGGCGTCGTCCACGCTCAACCGGCAATAGATGCCGACCTTATATAGCTTTTTCATACGCTTCCAGCCTCTCCTGTGCCAGCGCGTCGTCCACGCTGCCGAGGTAGCGGTAGACCACCTTGACGTCGCAGATGCGCTGTCCGTTGACCTTCCGCGCCTCGCCCACCTCAATGCGGTCCACCAGCTCAAAGAGGATGCTTTCGTCCAGCGCCGTGATCTCGGTGTAGCGGCGGATGACCTCCATCCAGCGGTTTGCGTCCTGCCGGTTCTCAAGCTGCGCTCTGACCTTCTGCTCCAGCTCCGGGATGGCGGCGGCTTTTTCCGCCCGTTCGGTTTCGTATTTCCGCATGAGCGTCTGAAAGACCGTCTGGGGGATAGTGCCGGTGCATTTGTCCTCATAGAGATTCTGCATCAGCCGTTCCAGCTCCGTCATACGCGCCGCTGCCGCTTTCAGCTCCTGCTCATAGGAGATAACGCGGCTGCGGCTTTCCTTTTCCTTCATGCGGCTGATCTGCTCGGCAAGGCGCTCGCCGTCGCACTCGACGAAGCGCGCCTTTTCCCGGATGTCCGTCAGCACCAGCTCCTCCAGCACATTCTCATAGATGGAGTGGATGGTACAGGCGCTTTTGCCGCTTCTGGCATAGTTGCCGCAGATAAAGGAGCTGTACCGCCCCGGCGTTCCGTCCTTATAGGTGAAGCGCTCGATGTGGTTACGCATTTTGAAGCCACAGTCGGCACAGTAGACAAGACCGGTGAAGATACTGCGGATGCCGTCCGTGGGCGGCGTCTTGCGCACCTTCTTTTTGTCGATGCTGACCACGGTATCCCATACCTCGCGGGAAATGATGGGTTCGTGGGTCCCCTCCACCCGTATCCATTCCTCCTCCGGCTTGTTGATAAGCTTTCTGGACTTATAGGACAGAGTGCCGGTTTTGCCCTGCACCATATTCCCGATGTAGACCTCGCTGCGGATGAGGGCTTTGACGGTGGTTTCCGCCCACTTGTGGTTGACGTTGCGCGGGTCGCTGCGCCCCTTGCGCTGATAGTAGAGCGCACCGGGCGGCAGAACGCCCTCCTCGTTGAGCGTGACGGCGATGGCGCGGAAGCCTGTGCCGGCGGCGCGCATGGCGAAGATGCGGCGCACGGTAGGGGCGGTCTCCTCGTCGATGACAAGGTGGTGCTTATCCTCCGGGTCGCGCTTGTAGCCGTAGGCGGGGTAGGTTCCCATGAACTTGCCGCTTTCCGCGCAGGCCCGTTTGACCGCCTTGACCTTCTTGGAGGTGTCCCGGCTGTAAAACTCGTTAAATAAGTTCAAAAAGCACATGACGTCGGTGCTGCCGTTGTCACTCATGGTGTCGATGCCGTTGTTCAGCGCGATAAAACGGCAGCCCAGCGAGGGGAACAGGTAGTCCGTGTACTGTCCGAACTCGATGTAGTTACGCCCAAAGCGTGATAGGTCTTTTACCAGAATGAGGTTGATTTTCTTGGCTTTTGCATCTTCGATGAGGCGTTTGACGCCGGGTCTGTCGAAATTCGTACCTGAGTACCCATCGTCACAGTACACCGCGATCTCGTTCCAGCCCCGCTGACGCACATAGCTTTGCAGCAGGAGCTTTTGATTTTCGATGGATACGGACTCCCCATCGCGCTCATCGTCGTTGCTGAGCCTGCAATAGATGCCTACGTTGTATGTCTTTTCGATCATCTGTATTTTACCTCCCGATTCTCTGCGATTCATACATCCGTGCGGCGTGATGGCTCTCGCAGGTTTTCCCTGCAAGAATATGATACCGGGGATACCATTTTCGCGCAAGGATGCCGCCGCAGGGAGGCTGATTGTCTGTTACGATGCGTGACAGGGCTGCGTGGCCGCAGGAGCGTCCAGCTCTGTCATGGCGCGGCGCACCGCAAGCTGCTCCAGCGTCCTGCCAAGGTCCTTTTCGCCGGAAAACACGCTTGTCACGCGATAGAGGGTCTTGCCGATCCTGACCTCCTTATAAGAGGCGACCGGCTCTTTGGGGATGGCTTGCTTCTGCATAAACGCACCTCCGATTTATCATGTAAGTCCCGCTGCCACGATATGACAGCGGGGCTTGTTCGTATTCGTTCCGGCAGAGCAACCGCGCCGGGAGGGTTGCCGTCATGCTGCATGATGCTGCACCGGCGCGGCTGTCTGCGTATTTTGTGTCATTTGGTTTTGTTCCGCCGTATTTGTCACAGCCCCCGGCGCGAGGTATATATCGCCTCTGGGACCGGTATCAGCCGCCTTTGGCAAGGCTGTCCCATTCCCGCCAGCGCCGTGGCTTGTAAGGCTCACGAGTGCCGCAGGAATCCCCCTCAAGTCAGTGGGAGGCCGTAGCTGGGGTTGCGTATCGTCCGCGCTGTCATCGCGCCCGATGCTGCCACGCATTGGGTCAAAGGCCGCGTAGATCGCTCGGACAGCCGCCCGTCCCGAAGGATGGGAGGTCTGTCGTCATGGCGGCGCGCCTTTCGTCGCTTGGCTTTTCAGCCGCGCGGGGTCTGTGCTGATACCGGTGTCTATTCCGTTTTCAAGGAGCAGAGGCGAGAAAGAAGAATATCCCTCTCATATACCTCAAGAAAAATCGGGCTTTTTATAACCCCCTCAGTCGAAATTTTTCAAAATTCTCTTCAAATGGGAAAGCCCTTTGCGAACGGAATGATGCACGGCAGGTTGAGTGGTGTTTTCTCTTGCAGCGATCTGCAACTGAGACAGTCCGCCAACTATGTACGCAATGACACGCCGCCGCTGCGCGGGCGTGAGCTGCGCCAGTCCCTCTTTCAGCAGCCGCTCCAGTTCCATGCGCTCCAGCGCCTCGTCCGGCTGCTCCGGCAGATTCAGCGCCTCAGCCTCGATGCCGTCGCCTGCGTCCAGCGAGTAGAACGCCCGGTTGTCGCGGATGTACTGCGCGTAGTTGATCTGAAGCCGCTTATCTTCTTCAAGAAACGCAGCTACTTCATCGGAAACCTCGATAAAGGTATCCTCGGTGTACCACGGGTAAAGCTCCCTCAGATTGATCGTTGTCATGTTGTATTCCTCCGTTTGGATGTTTTTGTTCGGTGTTGCGGTCGAATCCAAACGAAGGGCGGCGGGGAGCGGCAGCCCACGGCGAAAAAGTGCCGGGAACGACAAAAAGCACCTATAAAGGCTTCAAAGCCTTCATAGGTGCTCAATAGGCGCAATGAAACAGCAGAAAGGGCAGGCGGGTGCAGAAAACTGCTTTCATTCCGTATTGGTCCGGTTATGCGATTTGTGCGGCGGCAAGCCGCATCAGCGACACCTCCCGTACTCTTTTGTCATAGACTGATTTCCTTTCTGCTCAAATCAGATAGATGTGGCGAAAGGCGGTTGTTCAAAAGAGCAACCGCCTTTCCTGACGAATGAAACCGAAAAGGGGCGCGGGGCTATTTGCCCGCGCCCCTAAAGGTGAGCCTGTTTACTTTTCGATGATTTGCAGCGATTCTTCTTCACGCCGCCGCCTGATCTGCCATGTGGTCAGCGCAAGGCATCCGGCAAGAGATGTACAGAGGGAGATCCCCCACAAGCCTAACACGCTGCTGTCGCCGGTCTTTGGGATTTGCAGCCGCTTCGGGTCGATCCAGCCCATCAGGCCGCCGGGAGCCTTGCCCTGCACCAGCTCATACTTCTCAATGAAGCGGTGGAGCATGGCGGCGATCTCAGCGCGGGTTGCCGTACCCTGCGGGTCAAGCAGATTGCCGGATTTTCCCTTCACAAGACTGCTGCCGACCGCCCATTGCATCGCCGTCTTTGCGTAATCCGTGATCTTGTCCGCGTCCTTAAATTTGTCCAGATTTCCCTTGACGGTCAGATCGTAGCCCTTGTAGTCCGCGTAGCGGTAGAAGATGGCTGCAAGCTGTTCGCGGGTGATGGGATCGTCCGGGCCGAATTTGTCTTTGCCGTAGCCCGCGAAAATGCCGTTCTCCGCCGTCCATGTGATCGCGTCAGCGTACCACTTTCCGGCCTCCACATCGGTAAAGCTGTTTTTGCCCTTCGGTACGGGGCTGCCCTCCATGCGCCAGAGAATGGTCGCCATCATGCCGCGCGTCGCCGTCCCATACGGACTGAACAGGGTCTTGCTCGTGCCGAGCATCAGGCCGTTTTCGTAGACGAACATCACATCGCCATAGAACCAGTCCTTTTCAGAAACATCGGTAAAGGGATTCGCGCCTGTGCCCGGATTTTCGTCCACGCGCCAGCCTGCATACACGGTCATATCCTTCGTCAGATAAGCACCGGAAACCTTGTTCATCAGGCTGCGTTCGGTGTACCAGCCGATAAAGGTGTGGCCGCGCCAGGTCGGGACGTACTTTGTCAGGTCAATGTAGGTATTGTACGTTCCCTGCACGCTGGGAATATCACTGCCGCCGCCTGTTTCAAAGCGCAGCGTGTAGTAGGTGACGGGCGGATTGTAGCCGCCGCCACCGCCGCCGGTGTCCTTCTCGAAGATGGCCTTGACCTCCACGTTGGCACTCGGCATGGTGAACTTGTCATCCTTGATGGTCACGCCGCCGCTGATGACCTGCCACTCCTTGAAGTGATAGCCCTTGTTTGGCGTGGCGGTCAGGGTGATCTCCGTACCGACCACGGCTTTTGCATGAGATGCAGAAGCCGTTCCGTTGTCGCCGCTGGTCACGGTGATGGTGTACTCGGTGGGCGCAGGAGGTGCATCTTTCTCGAAGATGGCCTTGACCTCCACATTGGCACTCGGCATGGTGAACTTGTCGTCCTTGATGGTCACGCCGCCGCTGATGACCTGCCACTCCTTGAGGTGGTAGCCGGTGTTTGGCGTGGCGGTCAGGCGAATCTCCGTGCCGGCCACGGCTTTTGCATGAGATGCGGAAGCCGTACCGTTGCCGTCCGTTTTCACGGTGATGGTGAACTCGGTGGGCACAGGCGGTGCGTCCTTCTCAAAGATGGCGCTGACCTCCACATTGCTGTCCGGCATGAGGAACTTATCGTCTTTGATGGTCACACCGCCGCTGATGACCTGCCACTCCTTGAAGTGGTAGCCCTTGTTGGGCGTGGCGGTCAGGGTGATCGTCGTACCAGCCGCAGCGGTGGAAGGAGTTGCGGTGCCAGTGCCGTTTCCGTCATTACCGACGGTGACGGTGTAGGTGGTGGGGGTAATAACGCTGTTTTCCCACAGCGCCTTGATTTCGGTATCCCTGTCCACTGTGTAGGAATCGCCTACCTTGTACTCCGCGCCGCCGATCTCCCAAGCCTTGAACTCCTGATCGGCGGGAGCGGTGAAGCCGCACTCGGGCAGGATGTAATTTGTCTCTGCCTTGACGATCACGGGACCCATGCTGCCGCTGCCGCCGTTGCCGTTGAAGGTGATAGTAAAGTCTGCGAGCGGCTTTCCTTCACCCACCGTGACCTCCGCATCGGGGCTGGCAAAGTGGTTGTGATCCCCCGCATAGCGCACGAAGTAATTTCCGGCCGACAGGTTCTCAATCTCCGTGCCGCTGCACGGCGTATAGCTGCCTTCGGCTTCCATACGGTATTCCATCTTGTCGGTCACGCCGGTGATTTTGCCGTCGCTGCCGTCCTCAGTGGAGGGCTCGACACCAGTCAATCCACTGGGTGCTTCCTGCGTGGCTTTGCTGATGCTCCACGCCGCGGTCACGGCGTCGGTGCTGCCGTCCGCCCATTTGCCGGTCTTGGATGTGACGCGAACGGTGTAATCGCCCGCGTCCGTGGCGGTGTTGCCGGAGATGTCCATAGTAGCGAGATCATAGCCGTTCACGGTCGCGGTATGCACAGAGCCGTTATAGGTATATGTTCCCGTTACGCTGATGTTGGGCTTTGCGGGATCGGTGGGCACGGGAGGCGCGTCCTCCTCGAAGATTGCCTTGATCTCCACCTCGCTGTCCGGCATGGTGAACTTATTGTCCTTGATAGTCACATTGCCGCTGATGACCTGCCACTCCTTTAAGTGGTAGCCCTCGTTGGGCATGGCGGTCAGAGTGATTTCCGTGCCAGCCGCAGCCTTTGCGGGAGAGGCGGAAGCCGTTCCGCCGCCCTCTGTGGTCACGGTGACGGTATGCTCGGCAGGCGCGGCTTTGGTTATCGTAATAGACAGCTCCTTCGTATTGCTGCCCGCGCTGTTGGTAGCCTTGACGGTAAATTTGGCGGTGCCGTCCGCAGTAGGCGTGCCGCTGATCTCACCGGTATCCGCGTTCAGGCTCAGACCCGCAGGAAGATTGCCACTGTCAATGCTCCATGTGATAGGTGCTGTGCCGGTGGCGGTCAGGGTATGGCTGTATGCCTCGCCCACCTTGCCGTCCGGCAGGGTGTCCGTGGTGATGCTGGGCGCGGCGGCAGCGTTTTCGCTGATGGTGAAATAGTGCTCCGCCTTGCCGCAGTAGTTCCCCGTGCCGTACAGCGTCACCTTGGGGGCTTTTTCCGGGTCAAAGCCCGCGTCGTTCGGGTTGAGGGTGTAGGGATTGACGTTGTTGGAATAGCTGGCGGTGTAGTCCGTGTTCTCCGCAAGCTGCTTCGTTTCGTTCTCGCCCGTCTTATGAGAAAGCCCCGTCAGCTTCTTTTCGCTGCCGTCTGAGACGCAGTCCGTCAGCCCCTCCATCGTCAAAAGCTCGTTCTCATAGCAGTACCCAATATCATACTTGCCGCAGAGTGCGCATTTGCCGTATTCGTCAGGGCTATGGTCAATGCGTGTTCCGTTGACGGTGCTGCCGCAGATGGTGATGTTTTCCGGCGGAATACCGGGCAGCTCTTTTATGTGCAGGTCGTCATAGACAAGATCGGAATCGTCTTCTACCCCTGTCTTCGTATGTCGGAAGGATTCCACCGTACTGTTCAGGATCTGAATATAAACTTCCGGTTTATCAGCACTGCCATGCCTTCCAATGCCCGGGATATATTGGTCGTCTGCTTTCGGAGAGCCGCCTTTTGCGGTCACATTGCTGTTTTCAATGTATATTTTCAGCTTCCCATTGCCATAGGAGGAGACTCCGGCGCCAATTGCAGGGCTGCGTCGCAGACATGCAACAGTCACCTGGCTGTCCGCAATGCGGATCAGGCTTTCTCCGGTAAAGTTGCCGCCTAGTGCACTGCCGATGGCTGCACTATCGGAACCCCTGGGAATATCGATGGTGCTGTTCTGAATGTCAATGCTGCCGAAGGAACCGTTTGTGCCGCAGCCGATGGAATAGCGATTGTAGATATCCCTGCTGTCCAGACTGATGTTGCTGCTCCGGATCACGATCTCATCCACAGAAGAGCTATCGCCCTTGCCGCCGATCACATCCCCTGTCACAACGGTACTGTCTGTGATCTCCAGTCTTTTCAGCTTCTTCTCCGCATTCTTGTCGCCGCGCATATAAATGCCATGGGAGTGGATCGTAGAATCACGAATAACAATGCTCCCGCCGTCGTCGGCGCGGATGCAGCTTTTTTGCGGCAACTTTATCTCAGAATCTTCAATAAGGATCGAACTGCTTTTGCCCACACAGATCCCGTTGGTGCTCGAACTCGTGTCGGCATCCGTTGATAGGATGCGGCAGTTTCGTATCGTGAGTTGGCTTTCCGGACTGTCGGCCTCCCATCCGATCAGAGTGTTTTTGCCGCTGAGAGACGAAAGCTTTACGTTGGCAATGGTGATGTTTCCGCTGCCTTTTCCGTTTGCAGCGCCGATGCATGCGCCGTTAACGCTCGAAACGGACTTGAGCACATCACCCTGAATGTGGATGCTTTTGCAGTCCTTACCCGCCGCGCCGCCGATCGCCGCGCCGGTGCCCGTTGCGGAAACCGTGATCTCGCCGCCGGTGATGCTGATCTCTGCGTTGCCGCCGATGCCTGCCGCGCCGCCGATCGCCGTGGCGGAGATGCGTCCGCCGGTGATGCTGACGCTGCCGACTCCGCCGATTCCTGCCGTCGAAATGGATTCTGCTCCGTTCTGACCTGTTCCGTACTGATCGGCAACCGCTTCTATATCGCCCCCGTTGATGATGACCTTTGTTTGGGATCTGGAGCCGCCGATGCCTGAGCCTTGTCCGGCGGTGGACGCCTTTATCTTGCCGCCGTTGACGGTGACCGTCCCGGTCCAATACGGCCCGATCCCGTTTCCAAGTATGAGGGCATCCTTTCCGACCGTAAAGTTGTTGATGCCGCCTGTCGCCGTTATCGTACCGCCGTTGATGGTAATGCTGCCGTCCCGCCCTGTGGAGATCGCGCTGCTGGCGGCATTGGCAATGACCGTGCCGCGGTTGATGGTAACACTGCCGCCATACCCGGAACAGCAGCTGCCAATTCCCACGTTGAAAGCAGTTATAGCGGTCCCGCTTGTGATCGCTTCGGTTCGGACGATGCCGCCGTTGATGGTAATGCTGCCGCCCAGTCTCTTTTCGGAGGAGTATCCGCTGGAGGCTACGTCCGCGTGATCCTGGAACGTTCCGCCGATCGCAGATGCGCGGTTTTGCCCTCTGGCGCGGATATTACCGCCGTTGATAACGATCGTACCCTCGCTTTCGTAGATACCGTTGTTGGCCTTCTTCCAGCGCACGCCTCCGCCAATACCGGACAGCCCTTCATCGGGCCATACAACATAATCAACGCTCCCGTCGCTGTTGAAATCTTCCGGAAGGCACGCCGTCAGCTTGCCCATGGTGTCCTCGCCGGTGCTCTGGGCATAGACGGTGAAGGTATCGCCCTTCTTCACATTGATGCCCCACTCCGCTGTGAGGTGGCTGCCGTCCTTCAGGATAAGATTGACCTCGCCCTGCGTATCCACACGGGGCGTGATGGTCACGTCGCCCTCCACCACGTACCAGCCGGCAGGCAGCTCGTACCACTTGTTCTCCAAATCAAGAATGCTGTTTGTGGTATTGCTCTTCAGCACGGTGTATTCGGTGCAGACCTGCCTCTTGCCGTCCGCGTCCAGATAGGGCACAGGGTCAAGCTCAACCGGATCGACCGCTTCAATGGTAATGCTCAGCTCCTTCGTATCGCTGCCCGCACTGTTGGTAGCCTTGACGGTGAAGGTGGAGGTTCCTTCCGCAGTAGGCGTGCCGCTGATCTCACCGGTGTCCTTGTTCAGGCTCAGACTGGCAGGGAGATTGCCGCCGTCAATGCTCCACGTGATGGGCGTAGTGCCGGTGGCGGTCAGAATCTGGCTGTACGCCTCGCCCACCTTGCCGTCCGGCAGGGTGTCCGTGGTGATGGTCACGCTATGGCTGCTGGGAGCAAACTGTGCCGTCAGCTTGGTTACATCCGCCGAAACGTTATCTCCCGGTTCGTAGAGCTCGCCATCGCTGCCAAGCCACTTAAAGTAGTTGTCGGTATTTCCGTCGGGGCGGGTCAGGCCATTGGAGGCAGGCGCGGTAAATACGCTACTGTTTTTCACAATGATTTGAATATCCTCAGAGCTGTTACCCAGCTTGCCGCCGCCAAGATCGAGGGTAACGGCCTTCAGCCCGTCAGAGCCCAGTGAGCCGGGACTCAGGATTTCAAGGACGGGACGGAAGCCGAGGAACTTGAAGGAGAGCGTAGTATTGGCGCCGGCATATTTGCGGGGCAAATCGTACCGGCCGCGAATCACACGGTTCGATAGCGTATTGGGTAAAGTATCTTGTCCCCAGGAACCTATATCTCTCCAGTTTTTGATATATCCGTCGTCCTTGTCCAGTATCCTGTCCCATTCGTTGCTTTGGGGCGTGCCGCGTTCTAAAGCACCCGAGCCTGTACCACCACTTCCCCCGGACGGCGCACGCAGCGTATAGTCCACGCTGCCGGTGGCGTAGCCTTTGCCAAAAATCAGCCCTGTGGCGTTCAGGTCATCCCAGCTTACCGCATGCGTTACGGCATAGTCCGCCACGAACAGGCTATGGGCATATTCGTTCTGCTGTGCATACTCCTCGGTGGTGGCCATCTCTGATGTGAGCTTGTAGGCGACCACTGTCCCGGCATAGGTAAAGGGGACATAATGCATTGTTTTGTCCGGCAGAGAGCCGTTTGCCGTGCCGGGAATGCTCACGCCGGAGAGGTCAAAGTAATAGACGCCGCCGGGAGTGAGGGTGAACTGCTCTTTGAAATCAAACTGTGCCGTCAGCTTGATTACATCCGCCGGAACGCTATCGCCGGGCGCGTACAGTTTCCCATCGCTGCCAAGCCACTGAAAATAACTGTCGGCATTTCCGTCCGGGCGGGTCAGACCGTCGGACGCAGGCGCGGTAAATTCGCTGCCCTTTTTCACAATGATTTGAATATCCTTGAAGCTATTACCCAGCTTGCCGCCGCCAAGGTCAAGGGTAACGGCCTTCAGTCCGTCAGAGCCCAGTGTGCCGGGGTTCAGGATTTCAAGGACGGGGCGGAAACCGACAGACGGGCGGGAGCTCTCGGACCAGCTGGCGGTCCAGTAGCGGGCCGAAATGTACCCGCGAAACGCACGGGTCGTCCACGAAGAGCGCGAAATATCCTGCCCCCACGAATGCATCCTGCTCCAGTTTTTGATATATCCGTCGTTCTTATCCAGTATTCTGTCCCATTCGTTGCTTTGGGGCGTGCCGTGTTGGGAATCGCCCGAGCCTGCACTATCGCTTCCCACGGACGGCGCACGCAGCGTATAGCTCACACCGCCGGCGGTGTAGTTCTTGCCGAAAATCAGCCCTTTGGCATTCAGGTTATCCCAGCTTACCTCATGCGTTACGGCAAAATCCGCAATGAATAGGCTGTGGGCATATTTGCTCTGCTGTGCATACTCCTCTGTGGTTGCCATCTCCGACGTGAGCTTGTAGGAGTCCACTGTCCCAGCATAGGTAAAGGGGACATAGCGCATTGTTTTGTCCGGCAGAGCATCGTTCACCGTGCCGGGGATGCCCATTGCCGAGAGGTCAAAGTAATAGGTGCCGCCGGGGGCAAGGGTGAACTGCTCGTCGATTTCACCCGCCGCGAAGGCCGCTGTCGGCAGCAGCGTCAGCACCATGCAGCATAGCAGCAGGATGCTAAGTATTCGTTTCTTCATTGGCTTTTCTCCTCCTGTTCTTGCGGGTCGGGCTTGTCCGTCCCGTCTTTTTTCTGGTTTTCCCTGATTCTAAGCCGGAAGCACAGCGCGGTGATCGCCACCGCCGCGGCAAAGGAGACGACGGCTACCAGCACATAGCCGCCCGCGTCCTCCCGCAGCAGCATCGCGCCGAACACGCCCCATGCTTCCGGTTGCCCCGGCCCGGCGACCGTGCCCACCGCCTGCATCAGCACCGCGAACAGCAGCATACACATAGCGCTCAGTCCATATATGCCGCGCCGCTGCCTCCGGCGGGTGTTTTCCCGCACCCG
>OLSG01002773.1_pt1 | contig 13987 bp, 17 predicted proteins | sample 1673041 | NCBI WGS metagenome assembly OLSG01 (sample SAMEA3136749, study PRJEB25190) | human gut metagenome | reverse complement strand
TCCTTGGAAGAATATTTCATACGAAAAAAAACAGGAGGAAAGCATCATGAAAAAGAACAAAAAAATTCTGGCCCTGGCTGCTGCGGCGGCTCTGTGCCTGGCGATCCTGGCGGGCTGCGGAACAAGACAGAATACGCCGTCGTCCTCAGATGAACCTGGCGGCGCAGAAAAAAATGTGATTTTGGTGGTCAGCTTCGGCACCAGCTACAACGACAGCCGTGATAAAACCATCGGCGCAGTGGAGGATGCCATTGCCGCGGCCTATCCTGATTATGAACTACTCCGTGCGCCGCGCCTTCACCAGCCAGACGATCATTGATATTCTCGCCGAGCGCGAGGGGCTGGAAATCGACAATGTGGAGGAGGCCTTTGAGCGTCTGATTGCCGATGGCGTGCAGCAGGTAGTGGTGCAGCCTACCCATGTGATGAGCGGCTATGAATACGACGATTTGGTAGCTGTTGTGGAGAAATATCGGGATCAGTTTGTCTCTGTGGCAATGGGCGCGCCGCTGCTGAGCAGCGACGAAGACTACAGCCGTGTGGTGGAAGCCCTGTGCAGCGCCACAGCAGAACAGGATCAGGACGGCACGGCTATCGTGTTTATGGGTCACGGCACGGAGCATGAGGCTAATGCATCTTACGCCAAACTGCAGGATGCCTTCAACGCCGCTGGCAAAACCAACTATCTCGTGGGTACCGTGGAGGCTGCGCCGTCCCTCGACGATATGCTGTCTGCCGTACAGGCAGGCGGCTACACCAAGGTGGTGCTGCAGCCGTTGATGGTGGTGGCCGGCGACCATGCAAACAACGACATGGCTGGTGACGAGCCGGATTCCTGGAAGAGCACATTTGCCGCTGCGGGCTATGAGGTTGAGCCAGTGCTGCAGGGCATGGGCGAAATTGCAGATATTCAGCAGATTTACGTGGATCACGTGCAGCAGGCCATCGACACCCTGAACTGACGGACGGCTCCACAGACACACCTGGATTGGATATGGTATGAAAACGCGCTCTGCCGGCGGGAAGAAAACCTTCCCGCCGGCGGAGAAGGCACGCATGGGGGAGGAAAAGGACATGAAAGGAAAAGCGGCCCGCTGGGGCGCGGTTTTGCTGCTGGTTTTGGCGCTGACAGCGCCTGCCGCAGCGGTCGAGGAGGAGCGCACCCCTGTCACAGCCGATCAGCTGTGGGAAGGCAGCTACGCCATCGGCGTGGCGTCCAGTTCATCCATGTTCCGCGTTGTGGCGGCGGAGCTGACGGTAGCTGACGGTGAGATGGAGGTGTGCATGACACTGAGCGGCACAGGCTATGAAAAACTGTTCATGGGCACCAGCGAAGAGGCCATGGCTGCGCCGGATACAGAGTGCATCTACTTTGCGGAGGACGCGGCGGGAAAATACACCTACACCGTGCCCATTGAGGCGTTGGATCAGGACACTGACTGTGCGGCCTGGAGCATCCGCAAACAAAAATGGTATAACCGGGTGCTGGTGTTTGAATCGGACGGGCTGCCGGAAGAAGCGTTTGTCCACACCCGCTTTTTTGCGCTGCCGCTGCTGCTGGCTGCTGCGGCGGCGATTGCGGTTGTGCTGCTGGCGCGCCGACGGAAAAAAAGAACATGAAGACAGTCGGGGAAGAAGCCTTTGCACATTATGTGTATAACGGTCAAACCAGGCTCCGCTGCGGCTATACCACAGGCACTTGCGCCGCTTTGGCGGCGGCGGGAGCCGCACGGCTGCTGCTGACGGGCCATGTCGGCGCAGTTGTGACGCTGACCACGCCCAAAGGCGTGACGGTGACGGCATCCCTGGTCGAGGCTATGGTGTTGGAGGACGGCGCTGCGGCCCGCTGCGCCGTGACCAAAGACGCCGGGGATGACAGCGATGTGACAGATGGCATGCTGGTTTGCGCTGCGGTGCGCCGCCGGACCACAGGCGGGATTTTTATTGACGGCGGCGAAGGCGTAGGCCGGGTGACGAAGGCGGGGCTGGACCAGCCTGTCGGTGCAGCGGCGATCAACCATGTGCCCCGGGCCATGATTGAAGAGCAGGTGCGTACTGTGTGTACGGCGCTGGGGTACAGCGGCGGTATGGATGTGGTGATTTCCATTCCGGGCGGAGCAGAGGTTGCTGCGCGCACGTTTAATCCCAAGCTGGGTATTGTGGGAGGGCTGTCGATTTTGGGTACCTCCGGTATCGTCGAGCCAATGAGCGAAAGTGCCATTGCCGACACGATTGCGCTGGAGCTGCGTCAGCTTTCCGCTGCCGGTGCGCAGGATGTGATCCTGACGCCGGGCAATTATGGCCTGGATTTTCTGCGCAGCCATGCGCTGGTGCGGCGAGACGTTCCCGTAGTGAAATGCGCCAACTTTATCGGTGCGGCGCTGGACGGCGCGGTGGTGGCGGGTTTTGTGCGGATACTGCTGGTGGGGCACATCGGAAAGCTGGTGAAACTGGCCGGCGGCGTGATGAATACCCACTCCCGGTATGCCGACTGCCGCATGGAGCTGCTGTGTGCCCATGCTGCAGTGTGCGGAGGTGATGCGGCGCTGTGCCGCGCGGTGATGGAAGCGCCCACCACGGACGCGGCGCTGGAGTTCTTGCAGGGCGCGGGCCTTCAGGAGCCGGTGCTGCGTTCGCTGCTGCAGGCCATCGACGGCCACGTGCGTCGCCGTGTGGGGGTGGGGGCCGCTGCTGGCGCAGTGCTGTTTTCCAATCAATACGGCCCTCTGGGCCAAAGCGAGGGCGCACGGGAGGTGTTGGCAGCGTGGCAATGAAAAAAGGAACATTTTACGCCGTGGGTGTCGGCCCCGGGGGTCCGGAACTGCTGACGCAAAAGGCGCTGCGTATTTTGCAGGGCTGCGCAGTGATTGCCGCGCCCCGGGGAAAGGGCGGGGCTATGACGGCGCTCTCCATTGCCGCCCGGGCGGTGGATCTGTCGCAAAAGACGATCGTACCGCTGCCGCTGGCCATGGAGCGCGGCGCGGCGGCGCGCCGGATGTGCCACGAGGAGGCCGCCGCGGTTCTGGCTGCGCATCTGGATGCAGGGCGTGATACGGCCATGGTCTGCCTGGGAGACACGTCGGTATATGCCAGCAGCAGCTACTTCCTGGCGCTGCTGCGGGAAAGGGGATATGCGGTGAAGCAGATCCCCGGTGTACCCAGCTTCTGTGCTGCGGCCGCGGCCCTGGGGAGGAGCCTCACGGAGATGGATGCGCCGCTGCATATCGTGCCGGCGGGAACAACCGATTTGGAGGAGGCTCTGGCCTGGCCGGGCAGCAAGGTGCTGATGAAATCCGGAGAGGAGTATGGACGGGCACTGCAGATGCTGCGGGACAAAGGGCTGGACGACCGGGCGGCTCTGGCGGTCAACTGCGGTCTGCCGGAGGAAATGCTGTGCGCCACGCTGCGCTGCGCACCTGCGCGCAGCGGCTATTTCACCACGTTTCTGGTGCCGGCCGACGCAGATGACGCATCGTCATAAACAGGAAAGGAGAAAGCGGACATGGTGCATTTTGTGGGTGCCGGCCCCGGCGCGCCGGATCTGATCACGCTGCGGGGGGCGGCGCTGCTGCAGCGCGCGGACGTGGTGATCTACGCGGGCAGCCTGGTGAACCCGGCCTTGCTGGAAAACACGCGGCCGGGGGTAGAGATTTACAACAGCGCGGAGATGACACTGGAGGAGGTCCTGGCGCAAATGCAGGCAGCGGAAGCGCGGGGACAGGATACTGTGCGCCTGCACACGGGGGATCCCAGCCTGTACGGTGCGGTGCGCGAGCAGATGGATGCGCTGGATGCGCTCGGCATTCCCTGGGACGACACGCCCGGCGTTTCCTCCTTTTGCGGTGCGGCGGCAGCGCTGGGAGCGGAATACACGCTGCCCGGCGTCAGTCAGACGCTGATCGTGACGCGCCTGGCTGGGCGCACCGGCGTTCCGGAACGGGAAGCCCTGCCTGCCTTGGCCGCTCACGGCGCGTCTATGGCGCTCTTTCTCTCTGCCGGCAACTTGGAGGGCGTGCAACAGGCGCTGCTGGAAGGGGCGTACCACGAGGACACCCCCGCTGCCATCGTGTACAAAGCCACCTGGCCCGACGAGTGCGTGGTGCGCTGCACGGTGGGTACGCTGGCTGCCGCCGGTGCAGCGGCGGGCATCACCAAAACGGCGCTGCTGCTGGTGGGGGCATTTCTGGGCGCAGAATATGCGCGCAGCAAGCTCTACGACCCGGCGTTTACCACGGCGTTTCGAGAGGGGCGGGAGCGGTGAAGATCGCGCTGCTGTCGTTTTCGGCACAGGGCCAGGCGCTGGCCGGATATTTGGCAGAGAAGTTGGGCGGCACGGCGCAGCGCTGCGGCGGGGCGGTTTCCCTCTCCGGCTGGACGGAGAAGGCCTTTACCGCGTACGACGCGCTGGTGTTTGTGGGGGCGGTAGGCATTGCCGTACGAGCCATTGCGCCCTTTGTGCAGAATAAAAGCACAGATCCCGCTGTGGTGGCGGTGGACGAGGCGGGGCGCTTTGCTGTGCCGCTGCTCTCGGGCCACCTGGGCGGAGCGAACGACCTGGCCCGGCGCATCGGTCGGTTATGCGGAGCGGTGAGCGTCATCACTACGGCCACTGATGTGAACGGTGTGTTCGCTGTGGATGAATGGGCGCGGCGGCAAGGCTGTGCTGTGGTGAATCAAGACGCGATCAAAACGGTGTCGGGCCGGCTGCTGGCGGGAGAGCTGGTGCGGTTGCACTGCCCCTGGCCCATTGCCGGCGCAGCGCCGGCGGGCGTGGAGCTGACTGGACAGAAAGAAGCGCAGGTGTGTGTCGCTGTGCGCGGCAGCGCGGAGGCGGATGCGCTGCGCCTGGCGCCGCGCATCGTGGCGTTGGGCATCGGGTGCCGGAAAAACACGCCCCATGCGGCGTTGGAGGACGCCTTTGCTCAGCTGGTGCGCCGCAGCGGTGTGTGGGAGCAGGCTATTTTCGGCGCGGCCAGCATCGATGTGAAGGGAAACGAGCCGGGCCTTCTGGCGTTTTGTGCAGCGCACGGCTGGCCCTGCCGGTTTTACAGTGCGGCAGCTCTGGGCGCAGTGGAGGGTACGTTCACTGCTTCGGCCTTTGTGGCACGCACGGTGGGAGTGGACAATGTATGCGAGCGCAGTGCGGTGCTGCGCAGCGGAGGAACACTTCTGCACCGCAAGGAAACCATTGGCGGTGTGACGATGGCACTGGCTGCGGCGCCCTGGGCGCCAGATTGGAGATGGCAATACGATGGGACATAAGGTATATGTTGTGGGCCTCGGTCCCGGCGACGGCGTTTACCTGACGCTGCAGGCCCGCGCAGCCCTGGAAGCGGCGGACGTTCTGTGCGGCTATACGGCCTATGTGGCGCTGGCTGCGGCACAGTTTCCCTGCAAAGAAACCTATGCCACCGGGATGCGCGAGGAAATTGAGCGCTGCCGCTGGGCGCTGGCAACGGCGGCGCAGGGCAAAACTGTGGCACTGGTGTGCAGCGGCGACGCGGGAGTATACGGTATGGCCGGGCTGCTGCTGCAGATGGGAAAGGAATTCACGGACGTAGACATTGAGGTGGTGCCCGGTGTCACGGCGGCTTTGTCCGGTGCGGCGCTGCTTGGCGCGCCGCTGGGGCATGATTTTTGCGTGATCTCCCTGTCGGATCTGCTAACGCCCTGGGATGTGATTGAAAAACGCCTGCGCTGTGCAGCGGCGGGGGATTTTGTTCTGTGTTTGTATAACCCTGCCTCCCGCAAACGTGCGGACTATCTGCGCCGGGCCTGCAATGTCCTGCTTTCTGCTGGAAAAAAGGCGGATACGGTGTGCGGTTTGGCGCGCAATATTGGCCGGGAGGGCGAAAGGGTGCACCTTCTGACTCTGGAGGCGCTGCGCGAAACGCCGGCGGATATGTACACCACGGTGTTTATTGGGGCGTTATCCACCATAGCTGAAGGTGGGCGGATGATCACGCCCCGGGGCTATGAAAGGAAGGAAAAACTGTGAAGGTCGTTCTGTTCGGCGGCACTACAGAAGGACGGATGCTTTCCGGCGCGCTGGTGGCGCTGGGTGCGCAGGTCACTGTGTGTGTAGCCACGGAGTATGGCTGCCGGGAGCAGGGCGCATGCTCCGGCGTTTCCGTGCGCACGGGCCGGCTGGAAGAAGCGGAAATGGAAAAGGTGCTGCATGGTGCGGCGCTGTGCGTGGACGCCACGCATCCCTATGCGGTGCGGGCCAGCGGAAACATCGCCGCAGCCTGCGCGCGCGCCGGAGTACCCCGGCTGCGCCTGCTGCGGCGGGAAAGTCCGCTCCCGGCGGACGCGGCAGTGTTTTCCACGGCGCGGCAGGCTGCGGTACACCTTGAACAGACAGAGGGCAACATCTTTTTGACCACCGGAGCCAAAGAGCTGGCCGCCTTTGCCGGTGTGGATGTGCAGCGGCTGTATGTGCGTGTGCTCCCGTTGCGGGAAAGCCTGGAAGCGTGCGCGGCGGCGGGAATTTCCGGGAGCCACATTGTGGCCATGCAGGGTCCCTTCAGTCAGGCGCTGAACGAGGCGCTGCTGCGCCAGTTTTCCATTCGGTTTCTTGTTACCAAAGACGGCGGCGCGGCGGGGGGCTTTGCAGAAAAGGCTGCGGCTGCTGCGGCTGCTGAAGCACAGCTGATCGTGCTCCGCCGTCCGCGGGAAGAGGGCGCAGACTATGACACGGTGCTGCGCCGATGCAGGGAGGTACTTGAATGCAGGTGACATTGATTGCTCTGGGCAGTGGAGCGGAGGAGACGCTCACAGCGCAGGCCCAGGCAGCACTGCGGGCGGCGGCGTGCATTCTGGGCGCGCCGCGGCTGCTGGAAGGACTGGGGCCGGAGTATCCGGCCCGGCGCATCGCCGCTGTCCGGCCCGAGGATCTGATAGCGCTCCTTCTGGCCGAAAGCGGACCCTGTGCCGTGGTGTACAGCGGCGATATTGGATTTTATTCCGGTGCGCGGCAGACGTTGCTCCGGCTGCGGGAGCAGGGAATGGAGGCGCGTGTACTTCCCGGCCTTTCCAGCGTGCAGCTGCTGGCGGCCCGGCTGGGCCGGCCCTGGCAGGACTGGACGCTGTGTTCGGCTCACGGGACAGACTGCGATCCGGCGGCGGTGGAAGGCAAAAGTACGTTCTTTCTTACCGGCGGCGCGCTGGGACCGGCGGCGTTGTGCGCACGTTTGAGTGAAGCGGGCCTTGGGCGTTTGCCGGTAACGGTGGGCGAAAACCTTGCCTGTGCCGGTGAGCGTATTGTGTGTGGTACAGCAGAGGAGCTGCAGGCGGAATCTTTCGCGTCCCTTTCCGTGCTGCTGGCCGAGGCGGCGCCTTGTGCGCCGCGGCGCGCGCCCGGCTGGCCCGACGCAGCTTTTGTGCGCGGTGCGGTGCCCATGACCAAACAGATGGTACGTGCGGCGGTGTTGGCGCAGTTGGGTGCGGCGGAGCGTGGCGTATACTGGGACGTGGGCGCAGGCACGGGCAGCGTGAGCGTGGAACTGGCAGTTCAATGCCGCCGGGGTGCAGTATACGCCGTGGAGCGCCGCAGCGAGGCCTGCGCGCTGATTCGGGCCAATCGGGAGAAGTTCTGCGCCTGGAACTTGCGCGTGGTAGAGGGCCGTGCGCCGGAGGCATTGGAGGAACTGCCCGCGCCGGAGGGCGTGTTCGTCGGTGGCAGCGGCGGGGCGCTGGATGCGATTGTAGCGGCAGCGCTTCAAAAAAATGCACGGGCGCGCATTGTGATCTCCGCTATCGCCCTGGAGACGGTAGGGCGGGCCATGGAGGTCCTGCAGCGGAACGGCTTGACGCCGCAGGCGGCGCAGCTGAGCGTGAGCGAAACGAAAGGCGCCGGAGGACTCCATTTATTGCAAGCAAACAACCCGGTGTTTTTGATCGCAGGAGGGGGAAATGATTGAGTGGCTGGTGGCTGCCCCCGCTTCGGGCGGCGGAAAAACGGTGCTTGCCTGCGCTCTGCTGCAGGCGCTGAAAAGGCGTGGTCTGTCTCCTTGTGCGTTCAAGTGCGGGCCGGATTATATCGATCCCATGTTCCACCGTGCGGTGCTGGGTGTGGCCAGTTGCAACCTTGATTTGTTTTTGAGCGACGAAACGGCGGTGCGCCGTCTGTATGCGCGCGGCTGTGCCGGGCATGGTGCAGCCATTGTCGAGGGGGTCATGGGGCTGTATGACGGTCTGGGCGGTGTTACGGATCGCGCCAGCGCCTGGCATATGGCCGATACGCTGGGACTCCCTGTGCTGCTGTGTCTGCGGCCTAAAGGCAGCAGCCTGACCCTGGCGGCTCAGGTAAAGGGCTTGCAGGCGTTCCGGCGGGACAGTCACATTGCAGCTTTGTTTTTAACGGACTGCTCCGCTATGCTGTACCAAACGCTTTCACCGATGCTGGAGCGGGAAACGGGTCTGCCCGTGCTGGGGTACCTGCCTCATATGGAAACGGCGGTGGTGGAAAGCCGCCATCTGGGCCTGCGTACCGCTGGGGAGATCAAGGATTTGGCGGCGCGCCTGTGCGCTGTGGCGGCGGTGCTGGAGGAGACGCTGGACTGGCCTCGTTTTTTTGCGTTAGGCCGCGGCCCGGCGTGTCCGCTGCCGGATCGGGAAACGGAGCCGGGCGCGCTGCGTGTGCCTATCGCTGTGGCGCAGGACGAAGCCTTTTGTTTTACCTATGCCGAAAGTCTGGACATGCTGCGCCGCTGTGGGGCGCAGCTGCTGCCTTTCCGACCCCTGGACGACCGGGCGTTGCCGGAGGGAGCCTGCGCGCTGTATCTTCCCGGGGGTTACCCGGAGCTGTATGCCCGGTCGCTGGCGGAAAACGAGGCTGGCCGCTGCGCGGTGGCGGCAGCGGTGACAGGTGGCATGCCCACAGTGGCCGAGTGCGGCGGCTTTTTGTATCTGGGGCAGGCGCTGCAGGGAACGGATGGGCAGTGGTATCCCATGGCTGGTGTGCTTCCTGGAAAGGCGGAGCGAAAAGAAGGCCTGGTGCGCTTTGGTTATGCCCGGCTCGTGGCGGAGAAGGAGAGCCTGTTGCTGCGCGCAGGGGAACGTGTACCGGTGCATGAGTTCCATCATTGGGATTCCACGGAAAACGGCGTGGATCTGGGTGTGGAAAAACCTTTGACCGGCCGCACCTGGCGTTGCGGATTTACCACAGACACGCTGTACGCCGCTTTCCCCCATCTTTATTTTGCCGGGCATCCGGCGCTGGCGCAGCGCTTTGTGGCTGCGGCGCGGCGCTATAGTGCAAAAAAGGAGAAACAGACATGAAAGAACAAAGCAACGGCGTACCTGCTGCACTGCCGACCCTGCTGCGGGCGGTGGAAGCAGAACAGGCATCCGGCTGCGCGGCGGCGGAGGCCGCCCGGGTGGAGGCGCACCGCCGCTGGGCGGCGGTGGCGAAGCCTTTGGGCAGTTTGGGGCTGCTGGAGGCAGCAGTGGAAGATGCTGCGGCATTGGGGCAGAGCGCAGAGGTGCGCTTTGACACACGTGCAGTGCTGGTGCTGTGCGCCGACAATGGCGTGGTGCGCCAGGGTGTGAGCCAGGTGGACAGCACCGTTACCGCAGTAGCGGCGCGCAGCATTGCCGCGGGCCGCTCCAGTGTGGGGCAGATGGCTGCTCTGGCGCACTGCGATGTGATTACGGTAGACATGGGGATGCAGAAACCTGTGTCCGGGGCAGGACTGCTGGAACGCCGCATCGGCGCAGGCACCGCAGACATCACTGAGGGGCCTGCCATGACCCGTGCCCAGGCCGAGCAGGCTGTTCTGACCGGTGCGGCGCTGGTGCGCACGGAACAGGAACGTGGGTGCACGTTGCTGGCTACCGGTGAAATGGGTATCGGCAACACCACCACCAGCGCGGCGGTGGCCTGCGCCCTGCTGAGACAGCCGGCCCGGGCTATGACGGGAAGGGGCGCGGGTCTCTCCGATGCGGGGCTGCGGCGCAAACGCTGGGCTGTGGATACTGCCCTGGCGGTGAACCGGCCCGACCCGGCCGACGCACTGGATGTGCTGGCCAAAGTGGGAGGCTTTGACTTGGCGGGGCTGTGCGGCGTGTTTCTGGGCGGGGCGCTCTATCGCGTGCCGGTGCTGATGGATGGGTTCATCAGCGCTGTGGCGGCGCTGTGTGCTCTGCGCCTGTGTCCTGCGGCGGGAGCGGCGGTGTTTGCCAGCCATGTGTCGGCCGAGCCGGGCCACAGCGCCGTGCTGCGGGCGCTGGGAAAAACGCCGCTGATTGCGGCGCAGATGCGTCTGGGGGAGGGGACCGGCGCCGTGGCGGCTATGCCGCTGCTGGACATGGCCTTGGCGGTGTACCGTGGGACAACTTTTGATGTCTATGGCATCCCGGCTTATGTACCGCAGGAGGGCGCGCAATGACGACGCTGATAATCGGCGGTGCGCGGAGCGGAAAAAGCGCTTACGCCGAGAGCCTGTTGGCGGCACTGCCTCCTCCGCGCTGGTATGTAGCTACCATGCAGCCTTGGGACGAAGAATGCCGCGCCCGTATTGCAAAACACCGCCGCGCCCGGGCAGGCAAGGGGTTTGAAACGCTGGAATGCAGCCGTGCCCTGGCGGCGCTGCGTCTGCCCCGTCGGGGCAGTGCGCTGCTGGAATGCCTGGGGAATCTGGCGGCCAACGAATTATATTCCGCCGGCAGCGTGCGGGAAGAGGAGGCGATACTGACTGCGCTTCTGGCCGGTGTGGCGGCGCTGGAGGAACAGTGCGAGCACCTGGTGATCGTCAGCAACGAGGTATGTCTGGGCGGCGAAGAGTATGCCGGGGACACAGACGCGTATTTGCGCGTGCTTGCCGCCGCTCATCGGGCGCTGGGACAGCGGGCCGGTCGGGTGTGCGAAGTGTGTGCCGGCCGGGCGGTGTACTACAAGGGAAAGGGGCCGGAACAGTGAAAACGATGCTGGAAACGCTGAGCGTGGCTTTTTCCATGTTTTCGGTGCTGCCGGTGCCGCGCTGTGCGTGGAGCGAAAAAAACATGCGCTTTGCCCTGTGTGCTTTTCCGCTGGTGGGTGCGGTCGTCGGCGCGGCCTGGTGGCTCTGGTGCGCGGTGTGCGCCTTGGTGCCGGTGGGGGATGTACTGCGGGGGGCGGGACTGTGCCTGCTGCCGGTGCTGCTTACCGGCGGCATCCATCTCGACGGCTATGCCGATGTGTGCGACGCCCTGGCCAGCTGTGGCGCGCCAGAGCAGAAGCAGGCCATTTTGAAAGATCCTCACTGCGGGGCCTTTGCGGTAATTCGGCTGTGTACGTATTTTGTGGCTTCTTTTGCTTTGTGTGCGGCGCTTTCACCCACTGCGCCGGCGTTGTGGACACTGGGGCTGGGGTTTGTGTTTTCCCGGGCGCTGTCGGGGTTTGCGGTGTGCCGCTTTCCCCTGGCCAGGCATACGGGCCTGGCCCACGCCTTTTCTGCTGCCGCCGACTGGCGGTGCGCCGGGCGCGTTCTGTTGCTCTTTGCCGCGGCGGTGGGAGCGGCCATGGCGGCGCTGGGCGGATTGCTGGGTGCGGTCGCTGTGGCAGCGGGACTTCTGGCGTTCTGGCGTTGCCGCGTGGTGGCGCAGCGACAGTTCGGCGGGCTTTCGGGAGATCTGGCGGGCTGGTTTGTGCAGCGTGCGGAGCTGTGGATGCTGTTGGCTGCCGTGATGGTGCAGCTGGCGGAAAGGACGGTGCTGGGATGATTTTGCTGATTGGCCCGCTGCACGGCGGTAAGCGGGACTATGCCTGTGCCCTGCTGGGCTGCGGGCGGGACGAACTGGGGCGTTATGCCTGCTGGGATGTACAGGAGCGGGCAGCGGGATGCGAAAACCTTGAAGCGCTGGCTCGGGAGCTAAGCGCGTGGCCCGTGGTCATTGCCACGGAAACCGGCGGCGGGGTGGTGCCGTTGGACGAGGGCGCGCGGGAGGCGCGGGAGGCGGCCGGGCAGCTGCTGTGTTTGCTGGCCCGGCGGGCTGACCGGGTGGTACGGGTGTTCTATGGTTTGCCCCTGACGCTCAAGGAAAACGGGGCGGAGGACGTATGAGGGTATATCTCCTGCGCCACGGCGCCACGGAGGCCACCGCCGAAGGTCGCTATTCAGGGCGGCTGGATACGCCGCTGTCCCCGGCGGGGCGGCAGGCCCTGCATCGGGCGGCATTTTCGCCGCAGTATGTCTATGTATCTCCGCTGCGCCGGGCCGTGGAAACGGCGGCGCTTTGGTTTCCGGAAGCGAAACAGATTCCGGTGCCGGAGCTGCGGGAAATGGATTTCGGGCTTTTTGAGGGGCGCACCTGGCAGGAGCTTTCGGACAACGCAGCCTACCGAGCCTGGGTGGACAGCGGCTGCCAGGCGCCCATTCCTGGCGGGGAAAGCAAAGCGGTTTTCTGCGCCCGGGTGTGCAATGCCGTTGCCGCTCTTTTGGATTGGGAAGCGGCACGGCAGACGGACACGGTAGTGGTTGCTCATGGCGGCACGCTCATGGCAGCGTTGGAGGGTTTTGGCCTGCCCCGTCGCGCCTACTTTGACTGGCGCGTCAAACCCGGCGGCGGTTTTGTACTCGACGGTAGCACATGGGCAGAAAACCGGACACTAAAAGTATTAAAGGAAGTAAATATTACAAATGGTGATTGATTTATGAGCGTTGTGGCCGCAGCATTATGCGGTTTTGTACTGGATCTGCTGTTGGCCGACCCTCCTGCTTTTCCCCATCCGGTGGTGTGGATGGGCCGGGCTATCGGGGTGCTGGAGCGCTTTCTGCGTCCGCGCTTTCCGCAGACACGGTGCGGCCAGCGCGCCGCTGGCGCAGTGCTGGCGGCTACGCTGCCGGTGGGTACGCTGGCGCTGAGCGGAGCGGTGTGTCTTGTGACTTGGCGCATCCATCCGGCGCTGGGGTTTGCCGTGCAGGTGCTATGGAGCTGGCAGGCGCTGGCGGTGCGTGGTCTGGCGCAGGAAAGTCGGCGGGTGTATGAACAGCTGCGCCGGGGCGATTTGGCTGCGGCGCGCCGAGCGGTGGGCCGCATCGTAGGGCGGGACACTGAAAGGCTGGACGAAGCCGGAGTGACCCGGGCCGCCGTGGAAACAGTGGCAGAAAATTTCTCCGACGGTGTGGTGGCTCCGCTGATGTATCTGCTCCTCGGCGGCGCGCCGTTGGCGCTGTGCTATAAAGCAATCAACACTATGGACAGCATGGTGGGCTACAAAAACGAACGCTATATTGATTTTGGCCGGGCCGCAGCCAGGCTGGACGATGCAGCGAATTATCTGCCATCCCGGCTGGCGGCGTTGCTGTGGATTGCCGCAGCCTGTTTAACCGGGCAAAATGGATCGGGAGCCTGGCGTATTTGGCGGCGGGACCGGCGCTGCCATGCCAGCCCCAACTCAGCCCAGACCGAAGCGGCATGCGCCGGCGCGCTGGGAGTGCAGCTGGGTGGGCCGGCGTACTATTTTGGCGCGCTGTGCCCCAAAGACACCATCGGCGATGCGGCACGTCCCGTGGAAGACGAGGACATCCTGCGCGCCAACCGGATGCTCTATACTGCCGCACTGCTGGCGCTGGCGGCGCTGTGCGCTCTGCGGGCGGGGCTATGGTATGTTTTGGTGCGCTGAAAGGAGGAAGCATGGAAGAGCAAATAATATCCCTGCCCCACGGCGGAGATTGGGCGGGCTTTGCCGCGGAATGCGGCGCGCTGCCGCTGGATTTTTCCGCTTCAGTCAGCCCTTTGGGACTGCCGGAGGGGGTGCGTGACGCAGCGGCGCAGGCACTGAGGGAGGCTGACCGCTATCCTGATCCCTTGTGCCGCGCCCTGCGGCGCGCCATTGCGGCGGAGGAAGAGGTGGAGGAAGAGATGGTACTGTGCGGATGCGGGGCGGCGGATCTCATCTGGCGTGCAGTTTGGGCGCGGCGGCCCCGGCGGGCGCTGGTCACCGCCCCGGCCTTCTCCGAGTACGAGGAGGCGCTGACGGCGGCTGGGTGCGCCGTGACGCGCC
>OLSG01002771.1_pt1 | contig 13990 bp, 11 predicted proteins | sample 1673041 | NCBI WGS metagenome assembly OLSG01 (sample SAMEA3136749, study PRJEB25190) | human gut metagenome | reverse complement strand
ACCGATGTTAGCCCAGTCGATATTTTTCTTTTCCATAATATTAATGCACTTCCTTTTATTCGTATTGTAGAGTCGTTAGCCAGTCTATGGATGGTCGGCTAAAAATTCTTATTGCTAACAGTTTACACCTGAATATTTATAACGTCAAGAGATTTTATGCATCGTAACCATGAATGTTTTTCACCGATGGACCATATGTGAGTCCAACACCCTGAGAGCTGTTTGGTCCTTTTGGATATCCAATACCACTGTAATAAATATAATAAATTCCATTTTCCACAAAAAAGCTGCTACGGTAAATACCACGGTTGTCCCATGCTTTTTCCTTTTCAGATGGTTTTAAGATCGTAATACATTTCTTAAAATCATGCTCATTTTTGGATGAAGTATAATAAAGATTCATTTCCCGGTGCCTATGCCCTTTGTAGAAGGCAACGACGAGCATTTCATAGCCTTTCTCTGTATGAATGACATCCAGATGCCAGCTTCGAAGTCTGTCAGATGGATATTTTAACTGAATCGTGCTTGGAGTTGTCCAATGAAAACCATCTTTACTTTCACGGTATAAAACAGGGAATTTTCTTTTACAGTTGACAGTCCACATCTTATATCGTCCGTTTTCATAAATGATCGCCGGACTTAGAATACGATCAGTGCGTGCATCGGAAACCAATACATTCTGAGCTTTACTCCAGTGGATACCATCGGTTGTTGTACGTTTCATGATCTTATCGATCCTGGTACGATTATCGACTTGGCGCCAGTAACATTCTAAGGTATCGATATCTTTTCTATATACAAGATGGGTGTCTGAATTATACTGTTTGTCAGGGTCTTCAAATGGGGTCAATGGATCAAGTGAAACAGCTTTTCCCTCTCCTTCAAATGGCTTCCAATGAATCCTGTCATTGGAGACACAGACGTGTGGATTTTCTTTTCGCTGATCTGCACCTGGATATGGAGTGTATGCCATCCAATAGCGATAGCCGTTCCATGGTTTTTCAAAGTTTAAGACTTTTGGGTGAAATGCCTGATCATCACCGTAAGAACTGATGATATCAAGTTTTGATCTGCAAAGTTTCCTCTCCCAAGAGGTACTTGTTTTGGCAGGTTTATCAATTTCTGCCTGTGTGTTTTTTGGTGCACAAGAAGATGTGATGATCAATAAAGCTAAGATCATCACCAGTGCAATGCTTTTGTTCTTTTTTAACATAATCTCCTCCTTATTGTAAGCAGCCTGTGAAAATCAAGGACAGTAAATATGGAAATTTACATAGATTTTACCTAGGCTGTTTACAGTATAACATAAGGAACAGCCTTGTTTTCATAAAAGTATAATAATTAAGGAAAATGAAAGAAAGTTATTGGGAAAGTATGAAAAATAATGCTATAATATTACAGAACAATCAAAAAAGCGTAAACGAAAGGGGAACCTTCTCATGGACCAGATGAAGTATCTAAAGGAACTGGCAGTGCGTTATCCAAATGTCGCAGCTGCTTCAACAGAGATCATCAATCTTCAGGCAATCTTGCATCTTCCCAAAGGAACAGAGCATTATGTTTCTGATGTTCACGGCGAATATGAGAAATTCAGCCATATCATAAGGAATGGATCAGGAGCGATCCGAAGCAGGATTGAAGATGAATTTGGGAATACACTGACAACAAAGCAAAAGAAAAATCTGGCATCAGTTATTTATTATCCGGAGCAGAAGATGGATTTAATGGAGGAAGAATTACCAAAGAATTTCCTTCTTGAATGGCAGCATGATACGATGGTACGTCTGGTTCATGTTGCAAGATCAGTCGGGAATAAATATACAAGATCAAAAGTAAGGAAAGCAATGTCACCAGAATTTGCCTATGTGATGGAAGAATTGATGGTAGAACACCGGAGAGCTGATAAGAAACGCTATGTAGAGCAGATTCTTGAGACGATCATCACGACAGGAAGGGTCAGACAGTTTATTGCAGCGATGGCCCATCTGATCCAGGATCTGACGATCGATCATCTGCATGTGATCGGAGATATTTACGATAGAGGATCTGGTCCACACAGGATCATGGACTGCATCATGAAGACAGCGAATGTTGATATTCAGTGGGGAAATCATGATATTTTATGGATGGGAGCTGCATCTGGGCACCGCGCATGTATTTGTAATGTTGTAAGAATCTGTGCAAGATACAATAATCTGGATGTTTTGGAAAATGGTTATGGCATCAATCTGATCCCGCTGGCAAGATTTGCATTGGAGTGTTACAAAGATGATGAATGTGAATTATTCCATGCATCTGGAGAAGTGGATGAGAGTAATATCCGAGAAGAAGAATTGAATAAGAAGATGCACAAAGCCATTGCGATCATGCAGTTTAAAGTAGAAGGTCAATTGATCAAACGCCGTCCAGACTTTTTGATGGATCAAAGATTACTATTAGACAAGATCGACTATGAAAAAGGAACGATCACATTAGATGGAAAAGAATATGAATTAAAAGATAAGAATTTTCCAACGATCGATCCAAATGATCCATATAAATTGACCAAAGAAGAAGAATATGTGATGGAACATCTGGTAACTGTGTTTAAATACTGTGCTTATCTTCAGGAACATATAAGATTCTTATTTGCAAAAGGACACTTATACAAGGTGTTCAATGGAATGCTTCTATATCATGGCTGTGTACCGCTAAACGAAGATGGAACATTTCGTGAAGTAGAGATTGAAGGAAGAAAGTACGCAGGGAAAGAACTTTATGATGTTTTAGAACATCTGGCAAGACAGGGTTATTATGAAGAAAAAGATATGAAATCCAGAAAATATGGACAAGACATCATGTGGTTCATCTGGTCAAATGAAAACTCACCAGTCTACGGAAAAGCAAAGATGGCAACGTTTGAGCGCTATTTCTTGGATGATGCAGATCTTAAGAAAGAAAAGAAAGATTATTACTATCAGTGGTATGAAAATGAAGCAGTGATCAACCAGATCTTAGAAGAATTCGGATTAGATACATCGACAGGCAAGATTGTAAACGGGCATATGCCAGTAGCAGTAAAGAAAGGCGAAAGCCCGATCAAATGTGGAGGAAAGCTATTTGTCATTGATGGTGGATTCTCGAAAGCATATCAGAAGACAACAGGGATCGCAGGTTATACCTTAGTGTCTAATTCTTACGGATTAAAACTCGTAGCACACGAACCATTTGTATCAAGAACTATAGCGATCAGAGAGGAAACAGATATCCATTCAGATACGATCGTTATTAATAAGGTAACGAAACGTAAATGTGTTATGGATACTGATAATGGCAAGGCACTGCAGGAGAAAGTGGCAGATCTTGAACAGTTATTATGGGCTTATCAGAAGGGACTTATTACGGAGCGTATTTAAATTAATTTTCATAAATTGTATCATACACATAGATTAACAGATGGAAATTGGGTGCATAAACTATAAAAAACCTGAGGTATTTCTATGCCATGTGAAAATGCAGCTCAGAGTAATGATTATTTTGAATTTATCGGGGAATACAGCGGAGTACTTGACTATGTAAAAGAAGAATTCAACACAGAATGTATTACAGTGATCGATCAGAGATTCGCGATCGCATATGTCAAAAAGAACGGACGGACATCCATATATGGACAAAATTATCCATATAATACGATTCCACGTTGTTTCGGTCTGATGGACACACAGATGTTAGAAGATGTCGGAGTAGCGCAAGTCAGAAGGAGTGTCTTGGATCTTTATGGAAATGGTGTTTTAGTTGGAATGATCGATACAGGGATCGACTATGAACATCCAGCATTTCGCTATGAAGATGGCAGCAGTAAGATATATTCTCTCTGGGATCAGACAATAGAAGGTGACTCAGAAGATACATTTCTGGGATATGGGACAGAATATACAAAAGAACAAATAGAAGAGGCACTAAAAAGCGACGTGCCACAGCAGAAAGTACCATCGAAGGATGAATCCGGACATGGTACTTTTTTAGCAGGTTTAATTGCTGGAAATGAGGATAACGAAACAGGATTTTCAGGAATTGCTCCGAATGCAGGATTGATCGTAGTGAAATTAAGAAAAGCAAAAGACTATTTGAAAGAATATTACTGTATTGATCCAAAATATGAAGCATATGCAGAAACAGACATCATGCTGGCAGTTCACTATATCGATCATATTGCAGAACAGTTGCAAAGACCGATCGTCATATTCTTAGGCATTGGCACCAACCTTGCGTCTCATCTTGGAACAGGACCATTAGACCAGTATCTGTCAGGCAGAGCGATGCTTCGGGGAGTCGCAGTTGTCACAAGCGCTGGAAATGAGGGGCAGGCAAGACATCATTACAGTGGTCAGGTTTCACAAAATGATGCAAAAGTGGAAGTCAAAGTTGGAGAGTCGGAGTATGGATTTACAATGGAACTATGGGGATTAGCTCCGAACCGCTATTATGTAGATATTGAGTCACCGTCAGGACAGAAAACAGGTAGGATACAAGGTGGGTTAAGCGGGCAAAGATACGTAACATTTTTATTAGAAAAAACAAGGCTGATCGTAGAATACTTTACGGTAGATACATCTGCAGGAGCTCCAGTTATCGTTATGAGATTTCAAAATCCGGCACCAGGAATCTGGAACATCTACGTCAGTGACGATGGCGTAGGAAATCGTGAATTTGATCTGTGGCTTCCAATCACAAACTTTATCAGCGAAGATACATTTTTCTTGGAATCCACACCATATAATACACTGGTAGCACCATCAAATACAGGATTGCTGATATCTTGTGGAAGTTATAATTCCAGCACAGGAAGCCTCGCGATCGACAGCAGCAGGGGATTTCCAAGAAATGCGGTTAAACCAGATTTTACAGCACCAGGAGTAGAAATTCTAGGACCGTTACCAAGGAAACGCTATGGCAGAAAATCAGGAACAAGCGTTTCAGGAGCAATTACCGCGGGTATAGCAGCATTGATGTTAGAATGGGGGATCATGCAGAAAAATGATATGCAGATCAATACGACAAGAATTAAAAATTATCTGATCCGGGGAGCAAGGAGAGATCCGGAAAGAATCTATCCAAACAGAGAATGGGGGTATGGTCAAGTGGATCTGTATGAGACATTTTTGGGAATTCGGTAACAGCTATTTTCTGACTCATACATGCAGCATTACTTTTCGATAATTTACGAAGCAAAGAAACAAACAACTAAGAAACAGTCCCCACAAATATCCGTTCACTCCATACAAAGGAATCGCAAATAAAATAAAACAAATCTGGATCACAAGAGATACACTATTATGAAGCAGTGTATCTTTTGTTTTTCCAAGCCCATTTAATATGGTAGATAAGATGGAAGAACAATACAAAAACGGACATAAAAAAGACAATGATCTTAAATACTTTCCGCAAAGAGGATCATGAAAAAAGAAATTTCCAATCCAGGGTCCAAAAACAAAGAATCCGCCAAAAGCTCCAATTCCAAGAAATGTACAAAAGATAAGAGGTAAGATCGCACAACGTCGAAGATAAGAGGGATCGTTGTGAGTTTTGGCAGCAGAAATCTTAGGCAGAAGCATCAAAGATAATGCATTGGTGATCGTAGAAGGAAACATGATAAAAGGCAGTGCCATGCCGCTTAAGATGCCATAGATCTCGACGCTGCGGTAACGATTTCCATAAAAACGATATAACATCATTGGGATCAGAATACTTTGCACACTCTGTAATAAGGTGACAGAAAAACTATTCAAAGTCAGTGGGATCCCAAGGGATAACAGTTCATGAAATACAGAAAGTTTTGATGCAGAAAGAGTAGACTTTGACAAGCTGTCAGCAGACTTTTTGTGTAAGAAATAGAAGATCAGAGTAAAGAAAAATGAAACGATCTCCCCAACAGTCATTCCACAGACAGCTAGAAAAGCAGGAACTGGCATTTTCTCTATCATGAATACAGAAAGTAAAAAGATAGAGGATACCCTTGAAATCTGTTCCAGACACAAAGAAAAAGCAGGAACACCCGAATTCTCAATTCCAAGGCAGTACCCATGAATACAGTTTTTGATCCCGACAAATGGAAGAACAAGAACAGCAAGTCTCAGGCATGGTACACAGCTTGGTTCATGAAGAAAAACTGAACAGATCAGTTCTGCATACCAAAATACAAAGAAGGAGAAAATGATACAAAGGCACAGTGTAAGAATGATCGTAATGCGAAGTACATAACGAGCAGCATTAATATTTCCCGCAGCTTTTTTCTCAGCAGTGATCTTAGAAAGTGCGATCTGAAATCCCTGAAAACAGACAGCAAACCCAAGGAGATAAACAGGAAAGATCAATTGATAAATTCCAATCTGATGTGCACCGATCACGCCTGCCAGAAATATTCTATTATAGAAGCCGATGAGTCTTGAAAAAAAATTAGAGAGTGTTAAGATCACAGTTCCGCAAATAAACGGGCTTGCCTTTTTCATAGGAAATACCAGCCATTTTTAATCATTGTATGAAATAAAAAAAAAAGATATGACAAATAATGTTGACATAAGATACATGCTTTGTTAAGATAACAAATGAAATCCGAGTTATATAGTCGGGATTGAGGTGAGAGAATGAAATTATCGACAAAAGGACGCTATGGATTAAGAGCAATGGTAGATATTGCAGTATACAGTCAGGATAGTCCGGTACCGATCAGTGCGATCGCAGAACGGCAGAATATTTCTGTCAGCTACTTAGAGCAATTATTACCAAAACTTAAGAAGGCAGGAATTATCAAAAGTATTCGTGGGGCACAAGGTGGATATATGTTGGATAAAGATCCAAAAGACATTTCCGCAGGAGATATTTTAAGAACTCTGGAAGGAGATCTAACACCGATCGACTGTGCAGCATTTACTGGAGATACATCCACTTGCAGCGGAACAAAGTTCTGTGTAACTAAGACAGTCTGGCAAAGAATCAATGATAGCATCCAGCAGGCGGTTGATTCAATTACCTTACAAGAATTGATGGAAGAATCAATCGAAATACATAATAAATATGATCAAGAAGAAAGGCAGGAATCATAATCATGGAAAAGAAAATCATTTACTTAGATCATGCTGCTACTACAGCAACAAGACCGGAAGTTGTAGATGCAATGCTTCCTTATTTTACAGAAAACTTCTGGAATCCATCCAGTGTATATACACCAGCATTAAATAACCGTAAAGTTGTAGACGAATCAAGAGAAACGATCGCAAGATCACTTGGAACAACAGCAGAGAATATCTACTTCACAGCAGGTGGTTCTGAATCTGATAACTGGGCATTAAAATGTACAGCAGAAGCTTATGCAAACAAAGGAAAGCATATCATCACAAGTAAGATCGAACATCATGCGATCCTTCATACATGTGAATATCTTGAGAAAAAAGGATTTGAGATCACATATATTGACGTTGATGAGAACGGAATCTTAAAATTAGATGACTTAAAAGCAGCGATCAGACCAGATACGATCTTAATTTCTGTGATGTTTGCAAACAACGAGATCGGAACGATCCAGCCAATTAAAGAGATCGGAGCTATCGCAAAAGAACACGGAATCTTATTCCATACAGATGCAGTTCAGGCATATGCTCAGATTCCGATCAATGTAGATGAATATAATATCGATATGTTAAGTGTCAGCGGACACAAATTCGGTGGACCAAAGGGAATCGGATTCTTATATATCAGAAAAGGATTAAAACTTCGTTCTTTCATTCATGGTGGAGCACAGGAAAGAAAAAGACGTGCTGGAACAGAGAATATCACAGGTATCGTAGGAATTGCAAAAGCAGTTGAAATCGCATTTGCAACAATGGATGAAAGAATCAAGCATGAGACAGAAGTCCGTGACTATGCAATCAAGAGAATCCTGGCAGAAGTTCCATACTGCCGTTTAAATGGAGATGCACAAAAGAGAGTACCAAACAACATCAATATCAGCTTCCAGTTTATCGAAGGAGAATCTTTACTGATCATGCTTGATATGGCAGGAATCTGTGCATCCAGTGGATCAGCATGTACATCAGGATCCTTAGATCCATCTCATGTACTGTTAGCGATTGGACTGCCTCATGAGATCGCTCATGGATCACTTCGTATGACGATCGGAGAAGAAACAACAAAAGAAGATATGGATTATGTTGTAGACAATATCAAAGAGATCGTGACAAAATTAAGAACAATGTCACCATTATATGAAGATTTTGTAAAGAAAAATAATTAAGAGGTTTTCCATAGAGGAAAATAATGAAAATAAAATTTCAGTAGAATTTATAGATAAGATCAGGAGGAATCATAATGTACAGTGAGAAAGTAATGGATCATTTTCAGCATCCAAGAAACGTAGGAGAAATTGAAAATGCCAGTGGTGTGGGAACAGTTGGTAACGCAAAATGTGGAGATATCATGAGAATCTATTTAGATATCGATGATAATGGAATCATCCAGGATGTTAAATTCAAGACATTTGGATGTGGAGCAGCCGTTGCAACAAGCAGTATGGCAACAGAGCTTGTCAAAGGAAAGAACATTCAGCAGGCATTAGAAGTAACAAACAAAGCGGTTATGGAAGCATTAGATGGACTTCCACCAGTGAAAGTTCACTGTTCTTTACTTGCAGAAGAAGCAATTCACGCAGCATTATGGGATTATGCTGAGAAAAATGGTATCAAGATCGAAGGATTAGAAAAACCTAAAACAGATATCAGTGAAGGTGAAGAAGAAGAGGAATACTAGGAGGCAGTTGTGAAAGAAAAAGTCGTGGTTGGAATGTCAGGAGGTGTTGACTCATCTGTTGCGGCATATCTCTTAAAGAAACAGGGATACGATGTGATCGGTGTGACAATGCAGATCTGGCAGGAAGAAGATGAGTTTGTTCAGGAAGAGAATGGTGGATGCTGTGGACTATCAGCTGTTGATGATGCAAGGCGTGTAGCACAGATGATCGGAATTCCTCATTATGTCATGAATTTTAGAAAAGACTTCAAAGATAAAGTCATTGACTATTTCTGTGAAGAATATTTAAATGCAAGAACTCCAAATCCATGTATCGCATGCAACCGTTATGTGAAATGGGAGTCCTTATTAAAGCGTTGCTTAGACATTGGAGCAGACTATATTGCAACCGGACATTATTCACAGATCACAAAGCTTGATAACGGACGTTATGCATTAAAATGTTCTAAGACACAGAAGAAAGATCAGACCTATGCATTATATAATCTGACTCAGAATCAGCTTTCTAAAACACTCATGCCGATCGGGGCATACACAAAAGATGAAGTCAGACAGATCGCAGAAGAGATCGGACTGTTAGTTGCCAACAAGCCTGACAGTCAGGATATCTGCTTTGTAGATGATAGCTATGGCGAATTTATCGAAGAGACGACTGGAACAAAGATTCCAAAAGGGAACTTTGTAGATCCAGAAGGCAATGTCTTAGGAGAGCATAAAGGGATCATTTACTATACAGTAGGACAGAGAAGAGGTCTTGGATTATCCTTGAAGAAACCAGGATATGTCATCAAAGTAGACAAAGATACGAATGAAGTTGTAGTCGGAGACAAACAGGATCTGTTTGCCAATGTTTTATATGGAAATAAAGTAAACTGTATGTCTGTACCAGAGTTTGAAGATGGTATGAAACTGATGGCGAAGATTCGATACAATAGTCCGGAAGTCCCTTGCAGAGTCTATATGACAGGGGAAGATGAAGTAAGAGTTGTCTTTGATGAACCACAGAGAGCGATCACTCCAGGACAGGCAGTCGTATTCTATGATGGAGACATTGTTGCAGGAGGAGCTACGATCCTTCGTGCAGCAAATGAAAATATGTGAATTTTATTTCATACTTTCTTCTAAAAAAAAGTTATGTTACAATACAATGTGTTGTATATTAAACACATAACAGGAGAAAGAGGTAGTATGCTAAATTTTATCAGAGGATTTTGTATGGCATTAGCTGACAGTGTTCCGGGTGTATCTGGTGGAACGGTTGCGTTCTTACTTGGATTTTATGACAAGTTTATCACATCACTCGATCATTTGATGTCAGGAACAAAAGAAGAAAGAATCGAAGCAATCAAGTTTTTAATAAGAATTGGAATTGGATGGGTAATCGGAATGGGGGCAGCGGTTTCTGTTCTGGCTAGTATTTTTGATGATAAGATCTATGAGATCAGTTCCTTATTCTTAGGACTTATCATCTTTGCGATTCCAATGATCTGTAAAGAAGAGAGGGATTCCTTAAAAGGGAAATATCAGAATATCATTTTTGTAGTGATCGGAGTTGTATTAGTTGCAGCGATCACATATTTTAATCCGGTATCTGGAAAAGGTATCAGTGTCAGTGTAGAACATTTAAATGTTACACTTGGTATTTACATCTTTGCGGTAGCAATGGTAGCAATTTCAGCAATGGTGCTTCCTGGGATTTCAGGATCAACTATGCTTTTGATCTTTGGATTATACATTCCAGTGATCACTGCTGTTAAAGAAGTAATGCATCTAAATCTGTCTTACTTTCCAGTTGTTGTGATCTTCGGACTTGGAGTCTTAACAGGGATCGCACTTGTCATTAAATTGATCAAGAGAGCTTTGGAAAATCATCGTTCAGCAATGATTTATTTTGTCATTGGAATGATGATCGGGTCTTTATATGCAATCGTTATGGGACCAACAACACTGGAGAATACGAAGGCAGCAATGACACTTCATACGTTCCATCCGGTATTCTTTATTATCGGTATTGCAATCGTTTTTGGACTTGAGAAGATCAAAGCAATTTCTGAATAATCCAATGAATTTAATAAAATACGAGAGTATAATAAAGGAGTTTTGCAGAATTTTATCTGTAAAGCTCCTTTTTTGCATATGTTATGTATGTCGTAAAATTACGATTGTAAATTCATAACAAACATTCACAGTTTTGACATAATCCTATGATAGAATAAAATCAACAAAATGAGAAAAGCTGTTTTTTACTCGATAGGAAGTACAGTATTATAAATGATCGTATAAAAATAAAATCAGGAGGAAGATATAAGGTGAGTGAATTAAAGATATTAGTTGTGGATGATGAAAGCAGAATGCGAAAGCTAGTGAAAGACTTTCTCACAAGAGCAGGCTATCAGGTACTAGAAGCACAGGATGGTGAAGAAGCGGTTGATACCTTTTATTCTACAAAAGGAATCAATCTTTTAGTCTTAGACGTTATGATGCCGAAGATGGACGGATGGGAAGTTGTCAAAGAGATCCGTAAGGTATCGAAAGTTCCGATTATCATGCTGACAGCCAAGGATCAGGAACAGGACGAGCTTCTTGGATTTGAACTTGGGGTGGATGAATACATTTCCAAGCCATTCAGCCCAAAGATTTTAGTAGCCAGAGTGGAAGCTCTTTTAAGAAGAACGGTTCAGACAGAAGGTGAACAGTTAGAAGCAGGCGGAATCGTGATGGATGTTGGAGGACACCATGTATCGATAGATGGGAAAGGAATCAATTTAAGTTATAAAGAATTTGAATTGTTACAATACTTTATGTCCAATCAGGGAAGAGCACTTACAAGAGAGAGTATCTTAAATCAGGTGTGGAATTATGACTATTTTGGAGATGCCAGAACAATTGATACGCATGTGAAGAAATTAAGAAGTAAACTTGGCGAGAAAGGTTCTTACATTCATACGATCTGGGGCATGGGATATAAATTTGAGGTTGAAGAGAATTGAAAAAGAGAGTATTAAAAAACCGTTCAGTCCGAGTAAAGATGACTTTGATGCTGATCATTATCATGACATCGGTGATCTTATTGTCTGTATTAGTAAATCTTACGATGCTTAAAACATACTATACAGAAAAAGAGAAAAAGGCAATTAAGGAATCATACTGTGAGATACAGAAAGTGTTTAAGAAGGATACAGTTCGTAAGAATGATGTTGATGAGATTGCCAAAAAGTATAATTATAGAATTATGATCAATGATTCGACAGGACAGAATGTATATAGCTCAGAAGGCGAAAAGAGTTTTATGTATAAAAACCTTTGGAATATTCTAAATAATAATCTGGACAGAATCAGTAATGAGATCAGCAAACAGGGATATGCAGTTATGACCAATTCCAATAAGAGTATTGGAACAAGTATTAATCTGATCGGATATCTGGAGGATGATTATACGGTGATCATTAGCACACCGATGGAAAGTATTCAGACAAGTGCAAGATTATCAGGACAGTTTACGATGTATGTTGGATTGGTCTTGATCGTTTGTGGTGCAGTGGCAATGTATTTATACAGCCGCCAGTTTACAAAGCCAATCGAAGATATGGCAAAAGCAGCGAATCAGATGTCGCATCTTGATTTTGATGTAAAAGTACCAACAGGATCAGATGACGAACTTGGAAGGCTTGGGAACAGTATCAATGAGCTATCGTCTAAATTGGAATTAACTATTTCAGAACTAAAAACGGCAAACAATGAGCTTCAAAAGGATATTGAGCAGAAAGTTCAGATTGATGAGATGCGAAAGGAATTCTTATCCCATGTATCACATGAATTAAAGACGCCGATCGCATTGATCCAAGGATATTCAGAAGGGCTGAAAGACAATATCTTAGATGACGAAGAAAGCAAGGAATTCTACTGTGACGTTATCGCAGATGAAGCAAAGAAGATGAACAGGATGGTTCAGAAACTGCTGACACTCAATCAGATTGAGTTTGGAAATAATCAGGTTAACATGGAACGATTTGATATTACGGAAATGATTCAAAATATGGTGGAAGCAAGTAAGATCCTTGTGGAGAAACAAGGAGTTCAGATTATTTTTGATGAACCAGAGACACATGTGTGGGCAGATGAATTTATGATCGAAGAGGTTGTGAATAACTACTTGAGCAATGCAAGAAATCATGTTACAGATGGAGGAATCATCAAAGTAAGCTATTGTCAGCATGGAAAGGACTTAAGAGTCAAAGTATTCAATACAGGAGATCATATTCCACAGGAAGATATCAATAAGCTTTGGGTAAAATTTTATAAAGTCGATAAGGCAAGAACAAGAGAATACGGTGGAAGCGGAATTGGATTGTCTATCGTTGAAGCTACGATGAAAGCCCATGGCAAAGATTACGGAGTTACGAATGTAGAAGGTGGAGTAGAATTTTACTTTGAAGTAGAATCCGCAGATTCTGAATCCGAATAGTATGATTCAATGTAAAAATAATACAGACAAGGAAACGATTCTTGTGGTATGATATAGAAAGAGTAAAAGCAGGGGAAATCAGTGTAAGCTGGTTTCCTTTGGCAAATAAGGATAAAAAGGATGAAAGAAATATGTTAAAAGATTACAAAGACCAGATTCAAGATGCAGACCTTGTATTAGTTGGAATCGGACGAGAATTACGTGCAGACCGTCTGATCGATTTTAAGAAAGCAATCACAAATGAACATTATCAGAATCTGATCGGCAAAGATGATGAAGATTCCAAATGGATGAGAACAGTCTACGAAAGAGAATATTTATTATCTATGAAAGAGACAGATCTGTTCAAAGAATTAGAAGAAGTTTTAGAAGGAAAAGAATATTTTGTAGTGACAAGCAATGATGATGGATTATTATATCATACTCATTTAAAGAAAGATCATGTTACTGCACCATGTGGCAACGGTGATTTCTTCCAGTGCAGCGGACCATGTGATGAACAGCTCTATCCAGCCAACTTAGGACTTAAAGATCTAATTGATTATTACGAGAAAACAGGTAAGATAGAACATCTGGAGTGTCCAAAGTGTGGCAAACAATTAATCTTTAATGTCCGTACAGAAGAGACAAAATCCATCTATATCGAAGGAGCCTACCTAAATTCATGGGCAAGTTATACGAAATGGCTCCAAAACACTTTAAATAAAAAGCTTTTTATATTAGAATTAGGAGAAGGTTTTGAAG
>OLSG01002770.1_pt1 | contig 14001 bp, 10 predicted proteins | sample 1673041 | NCBI WGS metagenome assembly OLSG01 (sample SAMEA3136749, study PRJEB25190) | human gut metagenome | reverse complement strand
TCAAGAAGTCTTTCTTCCTTTGACTGCAAAATATTATCTTTGCACGAATCATAATTGCCCTGTAGGATTTAATATAATTTAACACTCTTTGTTGAATGCAAGGAAGAACAGCTTCAATATGCTGAATATCAGTAGTATAACATTGTGTTAACCCTTAATCTGTAGAAAAGGATGTTATCATACAAAGTAATGTCCATTTGTACTTTTTCTATATGGTTTTATACTTACATTTGCATATCATTTGTATCTTGATAACAGTAACTAACTGATTATCAATATACTTTATATTTGAGGAAGAAACATGAGTTGAATATCGGTGCTGAAATCGGTTTCCTGGATAACCGCATCAATCTGGCTATGGACTGGTACAAGCGTAACAACTACGACTTGATCGGTATCATCAATACAATGGGTGTAGGTGGACAGATTTCAAAATATGCCAATGTTGCCAGCATGAAGTCACACGGTGTGGAATTTACATTGTCTACAAGAAACATTGTAACACGCGACTTCAAATGGAATACCGACTTTATCTTCTCTAACGCGAAGAACGAAGTTACCGAACTGGATGCTAACTCACGTGTTATCGACCTGATTGCAGGTACAGGTTTTGCTCTGGAAGGTTATCCGGTACGTTCACTGTTCTCTATGGACTTCCAGGGACTGAACGAACAAGGTCTTCCGACATTCATCAATGAAAAAGGTGAAGTGACTGTAAGTGACATCAACTTCCAGGAACGTAACGTTAAAGATCATCTGGTTTACGAAGGTCCGACCGATCCGACTATTACCGGTAGTTTCGGTAACGTATTTACCTACAAGAACTTTAAGTTGAATGTATTTATCACTTACTCATTCGGAAATGTAATCCGTCTGGATCCGGTATTCAGCAATGAATATACTGACTTGGATGCAACACCGAAAGAATTTGTAAACCGCTGGACTAATCCGGGTGACGAAAATATTACCAACATACCGGTTATCGCCGATACACGTATGAACCGTCAGGATTCTCAGTTGAACCGTGCATACAATGCATACAACTACTCTACAGAACGTATTGCCAAAGGTGACTTCATCCGTATGAAGGAAATTTCACTGAACTATGATTTCCCGAAATCACTGGCCAGCCGTATGAAACTGAGCAACCTGTCACTGAAACTTCAGGCAACCAACCTGTTCCTGATTTATGCCGACAAGAAGCTGAATGGTCAGGATCCGGAATTCTTCAACACTGGTGGTGTGGCTGCTCCTGTTCCTAAGCAGTTTACTTTGACTTTGAGATTGGGTATTTAATTTGATTTAAAAGAGAAAATTATGATGAAAAATATAAAAACATACAGTGCTGCTTTATTGATGGCGTGGGCTTTCGCTTCGTGTAGCGATTTCCTGGATACAGTGCCTGATAACCGTGCGGAAATAGATACGGAATCGAAGATTACCAGTCTGCTGGTTTCGGCTTATCCTACCAATTATCCGATAATGATGTTTGAACAGGCTTCGGACAATACGGCTGACAACGGTGAGATGTATGGCTTTGAGTTCCAGCAGGAACAGGATGCCTATCTGTGGAGTGATATCAAGACAGATACGGATCAGGACTCTCCGCAGGCAATGTGGAACGGATGCTATATGGCGATTGCTTCGGCAAACCATGCACTGCAGGCTATCGAACAGATGGGAAATCCGGCTTCGCTGAACGCTCAGAAGGGTGAAGCGCTGTTGTGCCGTGCATATGCACATTTTGTCTTGGTTAATATTTTCTGTGAGGCTTACGATCCGGCTACCGCTGCGGAAAAATTGGGTATTCCTTACGCTACGAAACCGGAAACAGAAGTAGCTCCTGAATATACCAGAGGTACACTGGAAGAAACTTATCAGCATATTGAGGCTGATTTGCTGGAAGGACTTCCGCTGATTAATGACAATTTATATTCAGTGCCTAAATATCATTTCAACAAGAAGGCTGCCAATGCTTTTGCCGCACGTTTCTACCTGTTCTATGTAAAAGAAGATAAGTCGAACTATGAAAAGGTGCTGGAATATGGTAAGGCTGTTTTGGGTACAAATCCGGCAAGATCACTGCGCCAGCTGCAGGCCGATCTGGGTTCTATCACTGAAATAGATGAAAGAGGAGATGCGTATATTTCTGCTTCGGTAGATGCCAACTTGCTGATTACTCCGATTAACAGTTCATGGCCTTATATTTATGGTCCTTACAACATGGCAAAACGTTATGGCATGAACCGTACAGTGACTGAAACAGAAACTTTGTGGGCAGATTCTCCATGGAACAACTCGTTGTTTTATGCCAGCTTGAATGGTGTAGAACAGAAGTTGTCTTTCTTCAAGTATCGTATGTACTTTGAATATACAGATAAGGTAAACGGTATCGGTTATCGTCACGCTGTAATCGTTCCGTTCAGTACCAACGAAACATTGCTTTGCTGCATCGAAGCTAATATCCTGAAGGCTCAGCCTGATTATGCTACTGCTGTAGAATATATGAACGAATGGCTGGATGCATCGAAGGGTGACGGAAGATATGGTGATCCGAAGACTTTGACTGAAGATGATATCGTGAGCTTCTATGAAGGTGTAGGATATACGCCGATACCTGTGACTGATGAAACCAAACGTACAGTGAAGAAACACCTGAATCCTTGCTTCTCGTTTGTAAACAAGAAACAGGAAAATATGATTCATTGTTTGTTGCAGATGCGCCGTATCGAAACTATTCACGACGGTTCACGCTGGATGGATGTAAAACGCTACGGTATTGAAATTACTCATAACCGTGATGGTATGGACCCGATCGTATTGACAAAAGATGATCCGCGTCGCGCATTCCAGTTGCCACAAGATGTTATAGAAGCTGGTCTGGAGGCTAATCCTCGATAAATGAACTTTAAAATGATAGTTGTTATGAAAAAGATAAAATACTTATTTTTGATATTGGTAGCCATGTGTACGGCTACTTCATGCAGCGAAGACGATTTGTCTCCTGATAGCATTTTTGATACGACGGCTCCTCAGCGCAATGAATTTGATAACTGGATTCTTACTAATTATACAACTCCATATAATATCGATCTGAAATATCGTTTTGAAGATATCGAATCGGATATGGACTATAACGTGATACCAGCTGATTACAACAAGTCGATAGCTCTGGCGCAGATGGTGAAATATTTGTGGCTGGAAGTGTATGCCAAACTGGCTGCTCCGGAGTTTCTTCCTACTTACTGTCCGAAAATCATGCACTTTGTAGGTTCACCGGAATATAATGCTTCCAGTGGTTCTATTGTATTGGGTACTGCAGAAGGCGGTATGAAGATCACGCTGTTCAATGTGAACGGACTGGATGTTGAAAATCCGAACATGGAGGTACTGAATGAATGGTATTTCAAGACCATGCACCATGAGTTTGCTCATATCCTGCATCAGACCAAGAATTACTCTACAGACTTTAATGACATTACTGCCGGTAAGTATACAGGTGAAGGATGGGTGAACATTCAGGATGCTGATGCACGTAAAGACGGTTTCGTGACTGCTTATGGTTCCAGCAAACCGGATGAAGACTTTGTAGAAACCATTGCAAACTACGTGGTAAAATCGGACGCTGAATGGCAGAACATCATGAGCCAGGCCGGAACAGTAGGTGGCGCATTGATTCAGGAAAAACTGGATATGGTTACCGAATATCTGAGTGACTCATGGGGAATTGATATTCAGGCTTTGCATGAAGAAGTGCAGGAACGCCAGTCGCATATACTGGAAATGGATTGGACAACATTAAAATGATAAAAACGGAATGAGTATGAAAAAGTTATTATATATTTTTACTCTGATCAGTTCGTTCTTGCTGGCGGGCTGTACTTCAGAAACGGAAAACTTGTTCGGTGAATCGGCTTCGAACCGTGTGGAGGAAGCAATGGAAAACGCTCAGAAGATTTTGGTTGAGGCACCGAACGGATGGTTGATGAAATATTATCCTTCTTCTCAGCAGAGTTTTGGCGGATATAACGTGTTGATGTCGTTTACTGCAGAAGGTGAAGTAACGGTAAGTGCTGATATCACTGATCCCAGTGCTAAATCGACAAGTCTCTACCGTTTGAAAGAACAGGCTGGTCCTACACTGACTGTAGATACTTATAATGAAATTTTCCACTTCTTCTCTGATCCGGCTTCGGGTGTAGGTACTACCGGACTGGGTATGGAAGGTGACTATGAATTTACTATTCAGTCGGCTACTCCGGAACTGATTGTGATGAGAGGTAAAAAGACTGGTAATACCATTACCATGACTCCGATGCCGGAAAATGAAACTTGGGAGGCATATCTCACTGATATCAAGGAAGCTGAGCAAAAAGCAAATTATGTACTTTTCTCTTATGCTGTTGATGGTGAGAAATATGACGTAACAAAATCATATCGAACACTGGCTATCTCGCATGAAGTTGACGGTGAGAATGTAACAGAAGTCTTTTCATACATTCAGACCAAGGAAGGTATGGAATTCTACAGCCCGATTACACTGGGTGGAATGGAAGTATCGAAATTGGTTTACGATAGTGCTTCTGGTACTTGGAAGTCTGAAGATGGAAAAGCTGTATTGAGCGGTGAAACTACTCCTCCGGCATTATTATTTGCCAACGGTGGTCCGTGGTTTGTTACTTACGACGGTATGAGTTCATACGGACAGAGTTATGTGACTTCTGGATTGGAGAAGATGAGCAGCAATATTTCGGGTAATAATTCTTTGGATTATTTGATTCTTGGTAGTTATTTCTATGCAGATAATGCTGTAAACATTGCTTATGGACCTTATTATGGAGTAATGCTTTTGGAAACGACTGTTTTGTCTGACAATCAGATTAACCTGAACTTGCCTGGTAACTGTGACCAGACAGGACTTGATTTGTGGAATGCCGGATTTAACACTGTGGTTCGTCCGATTGCATACCTGAACGGTGGTGTTACATTTACAGTTACTGCTGATGATCCGGTAAATCCAACAAAGATGACGCTGACTGAAGTTGGCAATACGAAGAATGTAATCGTTGTAACCAATCAGGAAACTCCGTTTGGTTATCATGAATAATAATAATTTTCTCTATTAATTTCTCTCTTAAAGAATCATTGGAGGGCTATTCCTAGTGATAGGGGTAGCCCTCACTTTTTTATTGCTGGACGGGTGTGAAGGCAAGTGGCTGTTGAATAAGTGGATGTGTAAGGTCTGAAACAGTCGCTGTATACATTTTGTACTAGGCACTTTGAGTTGTCTCAAAATGGAACTGCGAAAGTAAAAATCTTATAGATTGAAATTTAGAACTATTAGTGTCCGATAAACATATTAAATAGCCTGATTATCAGTGTTGTTTTTATGGATAAGTTTTCTTGCTAAAGTTGGTGCTTAATTTTGTGTATATCAATAAGTTATTGATGGCTTGAAAAGTTTTGTCGGGCAGCAATGATTCAGAAATAAAAATCTCCTGCTTTAGTCTTTGTTTATTTCAATGACTGGACTAAAAGCAGGAGTTTTTTTATGTTGTAACTATTATAAGCCTTTGTTCGTAACTGTACTTCATTTTGAGGCAGTTTCAGTTTATTTTAAAATATTAGTGTCCAATAAATATATTGAATGGCCTGGTTATCAGTGTTATTCTTATAGGTAAGTTTTCTTGTTAAACTTGTTGCTTAATTTTATGTATATCAATAAATTATTGATGACTTAAAAAGTTTTATCGGACAGCAATGATTTTAAATCGAAGGCTTATTGTTTTTCCCGAACATCATGGCAGCTTCCTTGCGCAGGCTTCTCCAGCTGGGCATGAGCTTCAGCTCACGGCGTACGGGAGCATCGTAGAGCAGGAAGAGCAACAGCAGGAAGAGGCAGGCGTAAATGGTCCAGCCGTAAATCTGGCGGATGCTGACTTCCATCATCTGGGGAACGAAACTCTCGATGAAGCGGTCGAAGGCGAAAGGTTGGCTGCTGAACGACACGCGGTCGACAGCGGCTCCGTAGCGTGCCATGTTGTCGGATACGGCGTACGACAGCCAGCGGCCGTACAGGGCGCCTCCCATGACACCGCCCACTACCATGTGCAGCATGTTGAATACGCTCAGTGCCTGAAAGAAGTGGCGGAAGGTCATAATCTCTTCCAGACATACCATGAACGTGGCACTCAGGATGGCATAGGCGAAACCTCGGCACAGCGTAGGCAAGAAGAGTTGCGAGATGTGAATGTCTGCCGAAAGGACGAAGTAGAACGTGAGCAGGTAGCATGCCAGCGAGGCGATACCTACGGTGATGAGGCGCAGGTAGCTGAATCCGCGTACGTGCATCCACCAGTAGGCGAACAGGCTGCCTGCCACTACACCTGCCAGCATGGGCCAGTCGAGCTGCATGGCTACCATCTCTTCGTAGTGCATTACGCTGCCATGGAATACGCCTTCGAGTACGTGTTCGGTGGCAAGGAAGGCTTCCACCAGCGTAATGAGAATCAGAATGGGCAGCAGGTGGCGGTAGCTCCACATCTCCGGTTCGATGTACGGATGGCGGATGTGCAGCATACGTCCGATGCAGAATCCCAGGGTGATGACGATAGCGACGGCGAGTCCCTGCATCACCGGACTGTTCCACCAGTCGTAAAACTCACCGTAGTCGAAGAAGTAGGCGACTTCAAGCAGTAAGATTGCCCAGAGAATCGCTCCCAGCCAGTCGATACCGAACAGCGGGAACTTCTTGACGATGCGGAAATGGCGCGTACAGCCTTGCACGATAAGTAAATCGACCAGCATCAGTCCTGCTATGAACCAGTGCATATAGCTCCAGTGCATGTAGTATCCCAGATGGGTGGCGATGATGCTCGATACCTGCATGCTGCCCAGAATGATGATGTGCAGCAGCGGGAAGAACACGGTAAAGTCGCGCTTGGGCGTCATCCACAACTGGATGGTAGACATCGCCTCGAAGGTTCCCTGAATCTTGCATATCCCCTCGATGAAGCAAAGCGTCCAGAGCAGCGGCAGGAAGGTCGTATACGGTGCGATGAGGTTGCACACAATCACTCCCAGCGAAGCCGCCGTGAGCAGCGTCTTGTTGGTAAAGCGGAACTTCATGCGGAAGAGCAGAGGAAAGTACACAGCCATCCCCGCCAGGTTGCAGTAAAGGCACATCTGGAGGTCTTCGCGCATCAGGGAAGTTTCGCCTACCATGTGACTCAGGTTGGCCATGTAGAGTCCGCCCGAGAGCTGGAAGGTAACGGCGATGAAGATATACAGCCACGGCTGTAGCTTACGAGGCACGAAGTTGCGGAACATCGGCATCGTAAACGGTCCGTTCAGTACAGGTGCTCCCATATCAGTATTTCACTTTACATTCTACATTGAATCCGGCACGCAGCAGTTTCAGCTTGTCGGCACTGTTTTCTTTCAGGCTGATACGTACGGGTACACGCTGTTCCACCTTTACGAAGTTGCCCGTAGCATTGTCTTGCGGGATGAGGGAGAAAGCGGCTCCGGTAGCATCGGAAATCGATTCTACTACTCCCGTGTAGGTCACACCTGGTACGGCATCGGCTGTAAGTGTCACTTGGTAGCCCTCCTTGATGTTAGGAAGCTGAGTTTCACGGTAGTTGGCGATTACCCAGAGGTCGCTTCCGTCGACGATGTCTACCATCGTCTGTCCCGGCTGCACCAGTTGTCCCTCGTGGATATCCTTCTTGCCCGTCACGCCGTCGCAGGTAGCTACGATGACCGTATAACTGAGGTTCAGCCGCGCCAGTTCGACGGCAGCCTGTGCCAGACGGACAGCCGCTTCGTTCTGTCCCAGACGGTGAGTCTGCTCACTTTTCACCAGCGAGGTAGAATGTTTGGCACGGAGCACCTGTTCGTAGCGTGCCTGACTGGCTTCGTAGGCTGTCTGTACATTGTCGTACTGCTGACGGGTGACCGCTTTCTGCTGCAACAGCTTCTGGTAACGCTCGTAGTCGCGTTTGGCATTTTCCATCTGTACGCGTGCCTCCTCGATACCGGCATCACTCACCCGCAGGTTGTTCTGTGTGGTAGCGATACCCATGCTGGTAGCCTGCTGTCCCGACAGTGCGTTGGCAAGGTCGGCTTCTGCCTGAGCCAGACGCAGCTTGAATTCGGCATCCTCGATGATGACCAGCGTATCGCCCTTGTGTACCGGCTGATACTCTTCGAAACAAATCTGCTTGATGAAACCCTGTACACGGGTATTTACGGGCGTGATATGCTGTTTCACCTGAGCATTGTCGGTATATTCCACGCCCGGATGAACGAAGCGTGAGCATACGTAGATAAGTGCCACTGCCAGCAGGCAGATGATAACGGTATTGTAAATGAGTTTTTGAACTTTTCTTGTAGCCATAATGGTATGTTTGTTATAAAGTGTAGTATGTGTAATGTATAAATAGGATGACTTTCAACCTCTGTTTCTGTAATTTTTCTCTATCAGCCTGCAATGCCTGATAACGGGTATAAGCTTTGCAGCGTTTGTAAGCCTTATATCATGCAGGAACTTTACAGCGTGTGTAAAACTTACAGCTGGTGCAAGCTTTTCATCATGCAGGAACTTTTCAGCGTGTGTAAAACTTACAGCTGGTGTAAGCCTTACATTGTGTAGGAACTTTGCAGCAGGTGTGAGAATTACAGCGTGTGGGTAATGTATTTCATCTTATAATAATTGAAAATCACGTTGATACGCGCATTTACCAGTCCCATGTCGGCACTGAGCTTCATGTTGCTGGCATCCAGCATGTCGGTCAGCAGAGCCAGATCGTTTTGGTAGCGGTTGCTCGTCACGCTGTAATTCTCGTCGGCAAGCTCCACACTCTTCTGCTGTGTGCGCAAGTCGGTAAACGATGTGAGGAAATTGACGTAACTCTCCTGTACCGCATGATTGGTCTGCTCCTGAGCCAGTTCGTAGGTTTCCTGCGCCTTCCGTACGTTGAGGCGGGCCGCTTTCAGCTTGCGGTTGTTCTTGAAGAGTGAAGAGATGTTGTACTTCACGCCCACACCCACAAACCAGTAGTTGAAATTATTGTCGAGCACGGGAACCTCGATGGTAATCGGTCCGTCCAGGTGTTCGGCAGCCATGAGCGAGATTTTCGGCAACCGTTCCGAACGCTCCAGCTTCTCCCGCTGACGGTTGATTTTGATGCCCGTTTCAGCTTGCTGCAAGTTGAGGTTGTTCTGTGCCGCCAGCTCCTGCCAGTTAGCCTCGCTCAGCGTCTGAATCTGACTGTCGTTCAGCGTAGTGTCCGGCTGTACCACCGTTCCTTCGGGCAAGTGCAGGGTAGTGACCAGCTGATGGTTGGCTATCTTGCAGGCATCCTCCACCTTGGCGAGTTGCAGGCGGAGCGTTTCCCGTTGCAGCTCATAGCGTGTGATATCATTTTGCAGTGCTGTACCCTGTTCCAGCCGTGCCTGCATGTTGGCGATTATCTGGTCGGTCAGTTCCAGATTCTTATGCAGCACCTCGATCTGGTTGTTCAGCTTATACAGGTTGAGGTAATGTCCCACGAGCAGGAAGCGGATATCCTGACGATTCTTCTGCCAGTCCATCTCCGCCAGTTGCTTCTCCAGCTCCGCCAGTTCGATACCGCTGCTGATGGCTCCTCCGGCATAGACCGCCAGCTGTGCCTCGAGGGCGAAATTGTTTCCCCAGTGCGGCATCTCTATCTTGGTAGCGTTGCTGAAATCACGGTCCCACAGCTTTCCGTTTCCCCAGTAGCTGCCCGAAAGCGACGCGCTGATGTCGGGCAACCGCTGTGCCTTGGCAGCTTTCAGGTTCTCGTCGGCAACTTCCTTTCCGGTGCGGAACGTCTGGATACTCTTACTGTTCTCGTCGGCAAGACGAAACATTTCTTCGATGCCCATCGTACGCGACTGGGCACACAGATACTGACTGCATAGCACTGCACCACACAGCACTATGAGCCTGCTTTTTTTGCTCATACAAATAAAATGTTTATTGGATTTTTACTGAATTGATACAAACAACGGGATAAAGCGCGGGAGGGGTAGAATCAAATCAATGCAGCTGCTCCCCACGCATGGAAATCGTGGATTTTATTGATGTAGCGAACTGTATTGACAAGAATGATAGCTTTCATATTTGTTGTTCCCTTGTTGTTGAATTTTGCCGGCAAAGGTAGAAAAACCACCGATAACTTGTAACCTTATATACCTCGATTTTTAAGAGCCTTTAACTCTTATGTAAGGTTTGTTTACAAGATACTCTCCTTGTATTCGGTAGGCGACATGCCGGTGGTACGCTTGAAGATACGGTTGAAGTGTGCCGTCGATTCGAATCCGCATTCCAGACTGATTTGCGAGATATTCATCCGTTCGGCAGCAATGAGTTTGCAGGCATAGCCGATACGCATGTCGAGGATGTACTGCTTGAATGTCTTGCCGGTTTCCTGCTTGAAATACCGGCAGAAAGCCGCCTCATTCATAGCCGTGTACGAGGCAATTTCGCTCAGGCTGACAGGCTGTGTATAACGCTTGTTCAGGTAAGCGATGATTTTCTCTATCTTCTTGTCGCCGAACACCGACGGGTCGGGGATATAGTTAGGAGAGGCTGCAAACTGCTTGCGGGGGAAAGCCGAGAGAGCTTGCAGCAGCGTAAGAATCTGGATAATCTGCTCCACTCCGTGCGATATGGGAATACGCTTCAGGCAGTCGGTTATTTCGCTTTTTCCGGCAAGCGGGAAGCGGATACCGCGGTGTGCTTTCTCCAGTAGCGAACGGATGGAGGCAAACTGTGTGTAGTGCGAGAACGAATACTGCATGAAATCTTTTTCCAGCTGAACATTTACTCCGCAGACGTGATACGTTTCGTTTTCCTGAGCTTCAGGACAGTTCTGCATGCAGTGAGGAAGTCCCGACCCGAAGAAAATCAGGTCGCCCGTCCGGTAGTCGATGATACTGTCGCCCACCAGACACCTGCCGTAGCCCTGCTCCACGTACATCAGTTCGTATTCGCTGTGGAAATGCCACGGATAGGTAAATCCGCGATAGTCGTAGAAACGTGCCCGTATCGGGTTCGAGCTGGAGATGGCAATGCGTTCGTTCAGTATCTTTCTCATGGCAGTCTGTAAAGGATTCTCTGCAAAAATACGCAAAACTCTTGCAAAAATACGCATAACTAAGTCTGTAAATTCACGCTATTTTTGCAACAGACAATCGAAAAAACAAATCAGATCATGAACGAACAGTTTAGCATAGCCGGAAAGGTAGCCGTAGTAACAGGCGGATCCGGCGTATTGGGCAGCAACATTGCCGAAGGTTTTCTGCGTGCAGGAGCCAAAGTCATTATTATAGGAGCACATCAGGACCGTGTGGATGCGGCACTCGAACGCCTTCGCACGGTGAGCAGTGAGGTAGCAGGTACGGTATGTAATGTGCTTGATATCAAAAGTCTGCAAGCTGTGAAAGAGCAGGTGCTTTCGCAGTGGGGACGCATCGACATCCTGGTCAACGCAGCCGGAGGAAACATCCCCGGAGGTACACTCACTGTCGACCAGAACATTTTCGACATGAAGGTGGAAGACCTCGACAAGGTGGTCGACCTGAACCTGAACGGTACGGTATACCCTTGTCTGGTATTCGGTGAAATCATGGCACGCCAGCAGTACGGAGCCATCGTCAACGTATCATCGATGGCAGCCTACGAGTCGATTACGCGTGTGCCGGGCTATTCGATGGCGAAGAGTGCGGTAGAGAACTTCACCCGCTGGATGGCGCAGGAAATGGCTATCAAGTTCAGCGAAAAGATTCGTGTGAACGCCATTGCACCGGGGTTCTTCATCGGCAATCAGAACCGTGCTATCCTGATCAATCCCGACGGCTCGCTGACTGAACGTAGCCAGAAGGTGATTGCCAAGACTCCGATGAAGCGCTTCGGCGATATCTCCGAACTGAACGGAGCAGTACAGTTCCTTTGCAGCGACGCGGCAAGCTTCATTACCGGAGCCGTACTGGCAGTTGACGGTGGATTCAGTGCTTTCAGCGGTGTATAAGCTAAGGAGATAGAAAATAAGAGGTCAGAAACACTCGTTGCAGCATTGATGCTTCGGGCTGGTTAAAAATTATTGTAACCGAAAGTAAAAGCTAAAACACTCGTTGCGGCATTGATGTTTCGGGTCGGTTAAAATTATTGTAACCGAAAGTAAAAGCTAAAACACTCGTTGCAGCACTGATGTTTCGGGTCGGTTTAAATTATTGTAACCGAAAGTAAAAGCTAAAACACTCGTTGCAGCATTGATGTTTCGGGCGAGTATAAAATAAAAAGATAATAAGAACGTTCATGCCGGATCAGTTCGTATCCGCCCCTTGCGAAGGCGGGCAGTGCAGGCTACTCCAGCAGCAACGATAAACATACAGAGCATTATGATGGAAAAAACATGGAGATGGTTTGGAAAGAAAGATAAAATCACGCTTTCCATGCTCCGACAGATAGGAGTGGAGGGTATCGTAACCGCCCTTCACGATGTGCCGAACGGAGAAATCTGGACGGTGGAAGCGATAAACGACCTGAAGCAGTACATCGAATCGTACGGCATGCGCTGGTCGGTAGTAGAAAGTCTTCCGGTATGCGAGGCTATCAAATACGCAGGACCGGAGCGCGACCAGCTGATAGAAAACTATAAGGTGAGCCTTGCCAATCTGGGCAAGTGCGGTGTAAAGACCGTGTGCTACAACTTCATGCCGGTGATAGACTGGGTACGCACCGATTTGCAGCATCCTTGGCCCGACGGCAGCAGCTCGCTGTACTACGACCGTGTGCGCTTTGCTTACTTCGATACACGCATCCTGCAACGTGAGGGAGCCGAGAAGGACTATACGGAAGAAGAACTGCGCAAGGTGGCAGAGCTGGACAAGGTAATTACCGAAGCAGAAAAGGACGAACTGGTAGATGCTATCATCGTGAAGACACAGGGCTTCGTGAACGGCAATATTCGTGAGGGCGACAAGAATCCGGTGGCTATCTTCAAACGTCTGCTCTCGCTCTACGACGGTATCGACCGTGATGCACTGCGCGAAAACATGCGCTACTTCCTTTCGGCTATCATGCCGGTGTGCGAGGAGTACGGCGTAAACATGTGTGTGCATCCAGACGATCCTCCTTTCCAGATTCTGGGATTGCCGCGTATCGTAACCAACGAAGAAGATATCGACTGGTTCCTCCGTGCGGTAGACAATCCGCATAACGGTCTGACCTTTTGTGCGGGTTCGCTCAGCGCAGGCGAGCATAACGATACGCGCGAGCTGGCAAAGAAGTTTGCCAAGCGTACTCACTTCGTACACCTGCGCAGTACGGCTGCCATGCCGGGAGGCAACTTCATCGAAAGTTCGCACCTGTCGGGACGCGGTCACCTTATCGACCTGATCCGTATCTTCGAGCAGGAAAATCCGGGACTCCCCATGCGTGTGGACCACGGCCGCATGATGCTGGGTGACGAAGACAAGGGCTACAACGCCGGTTACTCGTTCCACGGACGTATGTTTGCCCTGGCTCAGGTAGAAGGTATGATGGCGGTGGTGGAAGATGAGCTGAAACGTGGTGTCACACTCTGAAACCGTCTGCAAAAGATGATGATCTTTCGCTGAAATCTGTACAGAAAAGAATAATTCCTGCCCATGTTTTTCCTAAAATGTGCTGATGTTTTTTAGGGGAAAGGTGGGCAGGAATATAGAGTATAAAAAAGGATTGCGTGAAGACGAAATCCTTATCTGAAAGTGAGAATTTGCCGGAGAACGGATATTATCCCGCCTGGCAAAACCCAAAGTAGCCGGATTCTTTGTTTTCCACAGAGAGTCCGGCTACTTTTTATTTGTTAGGAGGAAGGAGCGGTCGAACGGTTTGCAGAGTTCCTGTGAAAAATGATGCTTTTATGTGAGTTCGATCACTACTGTCCACTAAAAATGGACAAGGTTAAAAATTAAATAAATTCGGTTCAC
>OLSG01002762.1_pt1 | contig 14047 bp, 9 predicted proteins | sample 1673041 | NCBI WGS metagenome assembly OLSG01 (sample SAMEA3136749, study PRJEB25190) | human gut metagenome | reverse complement strand
GCCACTTCATTGAGCTGCGCGGCATCGGCATCGTCAACGTGGCCCGCGTGTTCGGTGTGGGCGCGGTCAAGGTGAGTGAAAGCCTCGACCTCGTCGTCCAGCTGGAAGCATGGGACCCCACCAAAAACTATCAGCGCACCGGCTTGGAAAGCGAGTATTATGACATTCTGGGCGTCAACATCCCCAGCACCATCATCCCCGTTTCGCCCGGACGCAACCTCGCAGTCGTGCTGGAAACGGCGGCTATCAATAACCGCCAGAAGAAGATGGGTTATAACGCCGCCAAGGAGCTGCTCATCCGTCTGGGCCTGAACGACACGATGGACTGATTTTCTACCGATAGAGGAAGAACGAATGGAACGATTGAAACAGGCTTTGTCCGCTGCGGGCATTGTATACAAAGAAAATGAGCCGCTCAGCGCACACTGCACTTTCCGCATCGGCGGCCCGGCAGATGTCTTTATCCTGCCGGAAAATGAGGCGCAGCTCTGCGCCGCCATCAAGCTGGCGAAGGAAGTGAATATCAAATATTATCTACTGGGCAACGGTAGCAACATCCTGTTTGAGGATGCAGGCTACCGGGGAGCTGTCATCAATGTATCGGCCATGAAGAGCGCGATCGGTATTCTTGAAAACATCTGTTTCCCGGGCAAAGATCCGGCCCTGACTTACGATGCTGTCGTTGTCGGTGCAGACAAGATGCTCTCGTCGCTCTGCATGACGGCGCTGGAAAACAGCCTCACCGGTCTTGAGTTTGCCTACGGCATCCCGGGTACGGTGGGCGGAGCGGTCTACATGAACGCCGGAGCTTACGGCGGCGAGATGAAGGACGTGCTGGTCTCCGTGCGGTATCTGACCGCAGAAGGGGAGATTGTTGAGATACCGGCAGAACAGCTCGACCTCAGATACCGCCACAGCATTTTCGAAGAAAACGGCGGTTGCATCCTCTCGGCAAAGTTCCACCTTGCAAGAGGCAATGCCGCCGACATCCGCGCCAGGATGAACGACCTGATGGCCCGTCGCAAAGACAAACAGCCTCTCGACAAGCCCAGCGCCGGCAGCACCTTCAAGCGGCCGGTGGGCGCATTTGCGGCGGCCCTCATCGACCAGTGCGGTCTGCGGGGCTACCGCCATGGCGGCGCAGCCGTCAGTGACAAGCACTGCGGCTTTGTGGTCAATCTGGGTGGAGCGACCTGTGCAGATGTGCTGGCTCTGTGCGATGAGGTGCGTGCCATCGTGAAAGAAAAGACCGGCTACGACCTCGAAAAAGAAATTCGTGTGGTGAAAGCATAAAAGAAAGAGGCGTACAAAATGAATCTTCTCATCGTCAGCGGCCTTTCCGGTGCAGGCAAATCTGTCGCCATGAATGCACTGGAAGACATCGGCTTTTTCTGCATTGATAACATCCCGGCGGCACTGCTGCCCAGCATCACGGCGTTTTCGAAAGCGGGTGACAACCAGCTCAAGCGGGTGGCTCTCTGTATGGACATCCGCGGCTGCCGCACGCCGGAAGAAATCGAAGAAGCTCTTTCTCAGTTGGACGCGCAGAGGATAGAATATGAGATCTTGTTCCTTGATGCCCCGGACGATGTGCTGATGCGCCGCTACAGTGAGACGCGCCGCCGCCATCCGATGAGCATTTCCGACGGCCTTTCCACCCGGGAAGCCTTCCGCAGGGAGCGCGAGATCTTGCAGCCCCTCAAAGACCGGGCAGATTATACCATCAATACCGGCCTGCTCTCCACCTCGCAGAACAAAGAGCGCATCTGCGACCTGTTCAACCAGAACGGCGGCGCGAAGAGCGCCATGCGTCTGACAGTCATGTCCTTCGGCTTCAAGTTCGGCATCCCACCGGAGGCGGATCTTGTTTTGGATGTCCGCTGTCTGCCCAACCCTTTTTATGTCCCGGAACTGAAGCATAAAACAGGTCTTGATGAAGAAGTCGTCGATTTTGTCATGAGCCACCCGGAGGCGCAGGAGCTTTTGAAGCGCTATGAATCGTTTCTGGAATATGCGCTTCCGCTCTACGTCAAGGAAGGCAAAAGCCAGCTCACCATCGCAGTGGGCTGCACCGGCGGCAAGCATCGCTCCATCACATTTGCGCGGAAAATCGCGGAATACTGCGAAAAGCTTGGCTACAAGCCCGGCATCCAGCACCGCGATTCTGTCCGTTGAAAGGATAAACATATCATGAGTTTTGCATCCCAGGCAAGGGAGGAAATCGCCCGGCGCAGTCTGCAGAAGGACTGCTGCGTCCGCGCTGCTGCCTATGGAATTGCCTGCTTCGCCAAGTACTTCGACGCCAGCGGGCTGGTGCTGCAGACGGAACAGGAGCTGACGACGCAGGTGGCTTCCCAGCTGTTTGCGCGCTGTGGCGTACAGGGCGACATCATCGAGAAGCAGCGTCCCAGCGGGGTGGTCTATGAGTTCAGCATCCGCGCACCGGAGCAGGTGGCGCGGATGCACGAGCTTTTCGGCACCACCGGCACCGAGACGAGCCTGCAGATAGACCCCAGACTGATTCGCTGCCAGACGTGCGTCAGCGCGTACATCGGGGCAGCTTTTTTGTGCAGCGGCACGGTCACTGACCCGCAAAAGGAGTATAACATCGAGTTTCTCACCAGCCGCACGAACCTTGCGCGCGACTTCGAAGCCCTGCTGGCGGAGCACGAGTTCGCGCCCCACCGCACCCGCCGCAACGGCGTGAACCTTGTTTACGTCAAGAGCTGCGACAACGTGGAGCGCATCCTTTCCTTTATGGGAGCGGCGGAGGCATCGGCCCAGCTCAGCGCCCAGAAGGCTGTCAAGCAGATGCGCAACCAAATCAACCGCCACACAAACTGCGATACCGCAAACCTGGGCAAGACGGCCCGTGCCAACGCCCAGACTCTCAAAGCCATCCGCTTTCTGGAAGAGCAGGGGGCGCTGAAAACGCTGCCCGAGGCGCTGCAGCAGGCAGCAGCCCGGCGGCTGGAATATCCTGATTTATCGCTGGCGGCGCTCTGCGGATGCTTTGACCCGCCCATGAGCAAATCGGGCCTTTCTCACCGGATGAAAAAGCTGGAAGCGCTGGCCGACGCCCTGCGTCAGCGGCTCGAAGAACACACTGAAACAGAGGAGGAAGGAGCATGAGCGATGTGACCGAAGGGAACCGTCAGGGGAGAGACTTCGTTCATCTCCACATCCATACCGAATACAGCCTGCTGGACGGTGCCTGCCGTATCGACCAGCTTATGGACCGCGTCAAGGAGTGTGGTCAGAGCGCCATCGCCATCACAGACCACGGCGTCATGTACGGCTGTGTCCAGTTCTATAAGGCCGCAAAAAAGGCAGGCATCAAGCCTATCATCGGCTGTGAGGTCTATGTGGCCACCCGCACCCGCTTCGATAAAGTCAACAAAATCGACGGCAACAACCATCTTATCCTGCTCTGCAAGAATGAGACCGGCTATAAGAACCTCATCAAGATGGTGTCCGCTGCCTTCGTGGAGGGCTTTTATTCCAAGCCTCGTGTAGATAAGCAGCTTCTTGAGCAGTATCATGAGGGGCTTATCTGCCTGTCTGCCTGCCTCGCAGGCGAGATTCCGCAAGCCATTCTGGCGGGAGACTACGAGAGGGCAAAGTCCACGGCCCTGTGGTATCAGGAGCTGTTCGGCAAGGGCAATTACTACATCGAACTGCAGGACCACGGCCTCGAAGAGGATACTATCGTCCTGCCCCAGCTCATCAAACTGGCGCGGGAGACCGGCATCCCGATGGCAGCCACCAACGACTCCCACTATCTGCGGAAGGATGACGCCAAGATGCAGAGCATCCTGCTCTGCATCCAGACCGGCAAGACCATTCAGGATGCCGACCGGATGGAGTTCCAGACCGACGAATTTTACGTCAAAACGACGGATGAAATGTATGATTTGTTCGCAATGGTGCCGGAAGCCTGTGCCAACACCCAGAAAATTGCGGACCAGTGCAATTTTGACTTCGACTTTGGACACACCAAAATTCCATATTACAAAGCCCCGAACGGGATGGACAATCAGGAGTTTTTCGAGAAGCTCTGCTGGGACGGCCTCGAGCGCCGCTACGGCTCGGACGTCCCACAGTCCAATAAGGACCGCCTGACCTATGAGATCGGCGTGGTCAAGTCGATGGGCTATACCAACTACTACCTCATTGTCTGGGATTATATCAACTACGCCAAGAGTCAGGGCATTCCGGTAGGCCCGGGCCGTGGCTCGGGCGCGGGCAGCATCGCGGCTTACTGTGTAGGTATCACTGACATCGACCCCATCCGCTACAACCTCATCTTCGAGCGATTCCTGAACCCCGAGCGCGTCAGTATGCCCGATTTTGACGTCGATTTCTGCTATGAGCGCCGTCAGGAGGTCATCGACTACGTCAACCGGAAGTACGGCGCAGACCATGTGGCCCAGATCGTCACTTTTGGCACCATGGCCGCCCGCAACGCCATCCGCGATGTGGGCCGTGTGATGGGTATGCCCTACCAGAGCGTGGATGTGGTGGCAAAGCAGGTGCCGATGGAGCTGAAAATGACGCTGAAACGCGCCTTGGAGGTCTCACCGGAGCTCAAGCGGATGTACGACAGCGACCCGCAGGTCACAGAACTTATCGACACTGCGCTGAAAGTTGAAGGTATGCCCCGCCACGCCTCTACCCATGCGGCCGGCGTCGTCATTACCCCGGAACCGACAGACTATTATCTGCCCTTGGCCACCAACGACGGCCTGCCTGTCACCCAGTTCAATATGACCGAGATCGAAGAGCTGGGTCTGCTGAAAATGGACTTCCTCGGCCTGCGCACCCTGACGGTCATCCGGGACGCGGAGGCGGCCATCCAGAAAAAAGACCCGTCCTTCTCCATCCAGAATCTGGATTATGACGATGCAGCGACTTATAAGATGCTGGGTCAGGGTGAAACGGAGGGCGTGTTCCAGCTCGAATCCTCGGGTATGAAACAGGTCCTCGTGGGTCTGCAGCCGCAGAACCTTGAAGATGTCATCGCTCTTATCAGTCTTTACCGCCCCGGCCCGATGGACTCCATCCCGACCTACCTGCGCAACCGCCACGAGCCGGATAAAATCAGCTATAAGACCCCTCAGCTGGCCCACATCCTCGACGTCACCAACGGCTGCATCGTCTACCAGGAACAGGTCATGCAGATATTCCGTGAGCTGGCCGGTTTCTCGTTCGGACAGGCAGATAACGTCCGCCGTGCCATGAGTAAAAAGAAGCACGCGGTGATGGAGGCAGAACGCGAGCATTTTGTCCACGGATGCACCGAGCCGGGTCACGAATGCCCGGGCTGTGTCGCCAATGGCATCTCCGAGAAAGTTGCCAACGAAATTTACGATGAAATGTCAAGTTTTGCGTCCTACGCCTTCAATAAAAGCCATGCGGCCTGCTACGCTTACGTCGCATTCCAGACGGCTTATCTCAAGTGTCATTACCCCAGCGAGTTTATGGCCGCATTGCTCACCAGTGTGCTTGACAATACCGACAAAGTCATCGAGTATTCGGGCGAATGCGCCCGCCTGGGCATCAAGGTGCTTCCGCCGGACGTCAATATCTCGAACGGCGGCTTCACGGCGGACAACGGCAAGATTCGTTTCGGCCTGAATGCGGTCAAGAATGTGGGCCGCAACCTCATCGAGCGAGTCGTGGAAGAGAGAAAAGAGAAGCCTTATTCGAGCCTCTATGATTTCTGTAAGCGGATGCACGGCACTGAGCTGAACCGCCGGGCTGTGGAATGTCTTATCAAGGCGGGTGCCTTCGACAGTATGGGCGTCAACCGCCACAGCCTTGTGGAAGCCGTAGACGGCATCATCAAGAGCGTGGAGAGCGACTCCCGCCGCAATCTTGAGGGACAGCTGGACCTGTTCTCGGTGATGAGCGGAGAATCTCAGACTGCTGACACCGACAGCTACGAGATAAAGCCCTTCCCGGAGTACAGCCACACCGAACTGCTCCAGCAGGAGAAAGAGGTCAGCGGCCTCTATCTGTCCGGCCACCCGCTGGACGCCTATCGGGAACAGTCGGCACGCTTTGCGTCCAACAGCATCAAGGAGCTCACCGGCGAGGACGCTCACAAGCTGGACGGCAATCATGTCCGTATCGTGTGTACCATCGTCAAAAACCGGATGATGACCACCAAATCCAACACGATGATGGCCTTCACCAGCGTGGAGGACCTGACCGGTACGATGGAGGTCATCGTCTTCCCACGGGTACTGGATACTTTCCGCGATGCGCTCAAGGAGAATGCCGTCGTGGTCATCGAGGGACGCCTCTCCGTGCGTGAAGATGAGCCTTCCAAGCTGATGGCTGAGAACATCTCGCCCATCGAGGGCTATGACCCCAAACGCCCGCAGGCCAACCGCCCCAACCTCATGCGGGATGCCGCCCAGCGGCTCTATGTCCGCCTGCCGTCCCGCAGCTGCCCCGAGTATGCAAAGGTCATCAATCTCCTTGAGATATTCGACGGCGATATGCCCGTCATTTTCTATCTCGAGGATGTCAAGCAGAAGCTCGCCGCGCCCCGGAGACTCTATGCTTCGGGCCATCCACTGCTGTTCCAAGAGCTGAAACGTCTGCTTGGTGAACGCAATGTTGCAACAAAATGACATTTCTGTGCATCAATCATTATGCCCGCGCTGTTTTCAAATGATTAACTTTGTGATATACTTGTCTAAGGCAAGCCATAGCAAATATGTTGCATCGAGTCGGGCCGCATCTGTGGAAGAAGGGGATGCGCGCGCCCCGAGTGGTATGTGAAGAAACAAATTGGAGGGAATCTCTCTATGGAAAAGCAAATCAAGACGATCGGTGTTCTCACCAGCGGCGGCGACGCCCCTGGCATGAACGCAGCTGTCCGTGCCGTGGTCCGTACCGGCCTGCACAAGGGCTTCCGCATGATCGGCATCCAGCGCGGCTATAACGGTCTGCTGAACGGCGAGTGCTTCGAAATGAACCTGCGCAGTGTCTCGAACATCATCTCTGCCGGCGGCACCATCCTTTACACCGCACGCTGCCTTGAGTTCAAGACCAAAGAGGGCCAGGATAAAGGCGCAGCCAAGTGCCGTGAGCTGGGCATCGACGCGCTGGTGGTCATTGGCGGCGACGGTTCTTACCGCGGCGCCCGTGAGCTGGCACACCGCGGCATCCCGATGATCGGCCTGCCCGGCACCATCGACAACGATATTGCCTGCACCGACTACACCATCGGTTACGATACCGCTATGAACACCGCTCTGGAGATGATCGACAAGCTGCGCGACACCACCCAGAGCCATGACCGCTGCAGCGTCGTCGAGGTCATGGGCCGCAACGCTGGTTACATTGCCCTGAACGTCGCCATCGCCTCCGGCGCTATGGCCGTGCTGCTGCCCGAGAAGGAGTTCGATATGCAGCGCGACATCCTCGATAAGATCGTCGAGACCCAGCGCACCGGCAAGCGTCACTTCATCGTCATCGTCGCAGAGGGCATCGGCCACTCTCAGGAGATCGCCAACGAGATCCAGGCCCGCACCGGCATCGACACCCGTGCCACCATTCTGGGCCATGTCCAGCGCGGCGGCTCTCCCACGCTGCGTGACCGTGTGAACGCTTCTGCTATGGGCTACCACGCCGTCTGCCTGCTCGAGCAGGGCAAGTATAACCGCATCGTTGGCATGAAGGGGGAGGAGCTGGTGGATTACCCCGTAGATGAGGCCCTCGAGATGACCAAGAGCATCGACCCGGTCCTCGTGGACGTATGCAATACAATTTCGATTTAAGTTTTTGAACATAGCGCAGAGCTGTATTTCTCAGAAAAAGGGGGAAAGCAGCTCTGCTTTTTTTGTTTACGAAAAACACCGTTTTGTGGTATACTATCGCAAGAGAATCAAGACGCGGCGCTCTGTCCCGCGTCAGGCAGGAGAGTGGAACTGTGGAACTGGAACAAGCCAAGAAGCGCGTAGAGGAACTGCGCGCTGTTATCGAGAAGAATAACCGCCTTTATTACGACCAGGACGCCCCCGAACTCGAGGACTTTGAATACGACGCCCTGACGCGGGAATTGAAGGAGCTGGAAGCGCAGTACCCGGAGCTGGTCACTCCGGCTTCGCCTACCCAGCATGTCGGCGGCACCCCCAGTGGGCGCTTCGCAAAAGTGACACATGCCGTCAAGATGGAAAGTTTGCTGGATGCATTTTCCTACGATGAACTGCGTGATTTCGACCGCAGAGTGCGTGACGCGGGTATCGAGCCGGAGTATGTCGTTGAAATCAAGATCGACGGTCTTTCTTGCAGCCTTGAGTACGAGAACGGTGAACTGGTCCGTGCTTCTACCCGCGGCGACGGTGTCGTAGGCGAGGACGTCACCGCCAATGTCCGGGCTATCAAAAAGATACCGAAAAAGCTGAAAAATGCCCCTGAGTTTCTCGAGGTGCGCGGCGAGGTTTATATGCCCCATGAGGCGTTCCAGCACCTCTGCGCCGAGCAGGAATTGCAGGGCGCGGCCCCCTTCAAGAATCCCCGCAACGCCGCCGCCGGTTCGCTGCGCCAGAAGGACGCCAAGATCACCGGGAGCCGCGGCCTTTCGATTTTTGTTTTCAACGTCCAGCAGGTGCATGGCAAGGAGCTGACTACCCACGCGGAAAGCCTCGATTACCTCAAAAGTCTCGGCCTGCCGGTCTCTCCCCGCTACCACATCGTCCACGACATTGAGGACGCGATCAAGGAGATCGAGCAGATCGGACAGAACCGCTCAAAGCTCGATTTCGACATGGATGGTGCGGTCATCAAGGTCAACAACTTCGCCCAGCGCGACCTGATGGGCTCTACCAATAAGTTCCCCCGCTGGGCCATCGCGTTCAAGTATCCGCCCGAAGTCAAGGAGACGACCTTGCGCAGCATCGAGGTCGCTGTGGGCCGCACAGGCGTATTGACCCCGACCGCCTGCTTCGACCCGGTCTTCCTCGCCGGTACGACGGTGGCCCGCGCGACCCTCCACAACGAGGATTTCATCCGCCAGTTCGGCCTCTGCATCGGCGATACCATTCAGGTGCGGAAAGCCGGCGACATCATCCCGGAGGTCATCGGCGTCGTCCATCACCCGGAGAACGCGGAGCCTTACCGGATGCCGACAGCCTGCCCGTCCTGCGGCGCACCGGTCGTCCATCTCGAGGATGAAGCTGCCCTGCGCTGTGTCAACCCGGAATGTCCGGCCCAGTCTCTGCGCAACATCATCCATTTTGCCTCCCGCGATGCGATGGACATCGACGGCTTGGGAACTGCCGTAGCGACACAGCTGGTGGAAAAGGACCTCGTCCACTCGGCGGCAGACCTTTATGATTTGACGCTCGAGCAGCTGCTGACGCTGGAAAAGTTCAAGGAGAAGAGCGCAACGAATCTTCTCCACGCCATCGAAAATTCCAAGCAGAACAATCTTGACAAGCTGCTGTTCGGCTTCGGCATCCGCAACATCGGCGACAAGGCCGCTGCATTGCTGGCTGAGCACTTCGGCACACTGGAAGCCATCCGGGAGGCAGATATTGAAAAAATCAGCGAGATCGACGGTTTCGGAGGCGTGATGGGCCAGAGCGTGGTAGAGTTCTTCGCCAAGGACGGCACCACAGACCTTATCCATCGTCTGGCTGACGCCGGGGTGAACATGGCCTGGAAGGGCGAACCGAAGGGCGACAAGCTGGCGGGAATGACGCTGGTCGTCACCGGCACCCTCGAGACGCTCTCCCGCAATGAGGCAGAGGCTCTCATCGTCAAAAACGGCGGCAAAGCCAGCGGCTCAGTCTCCAAAAAGACGGCTTACGTTGTGGCTGGCACAGCAGCAGGCTCCAAACTGACCAAGGCACAGGCCCTCGGCGTACCTGTGCTGACGGAGGAAGAATTCCTTGCCATGCTGCGGGATGAACCGGAAGCTTAAATAGAATAGACTCAAAAGGCTCATGCAGTGGGTGTCCCCGCTGTGTGGGCCTTTTTTGCGTTCTAAAAACTCTGCCGCCGCATACAGTAGGAGCAAGAAGCCAAAATGACGAGACCGAAGGAGAAACAAGATGGACGAGTATTACCGCGCTGTTCGGGCTTTGCCCGCATGGCTGGCACGGCCTTTGAGCGCCCTGCCGCCGGGCATTGCAGAACAGGTACATGAGATACGCCTCCGGGTCGGCTGTGGAGTACAGTTGACCATCGGCGGAAAGCCCTGCTGCCCGGCGGAGCTGCCTGCTTTGCAGAAGCTCCGGCTGACGCCCTTGCAGATGGAAGAGATATTCGTCACCCTCTGCGGCGGGTCGGTACACAGCCACGAGACAGAAATTGCGGTGGGCTATGTCACGCTCAGCTGTGGGTGCCGCGCCGGGCTGGCCGGACAGTTTTACTGCGCACCGGGGCAGAGCGCCGTCTTGCAGGAGCTGCGCTCGGTGAATGTCCGCGTTGCCCGGAACCGGGAATTTCCTCTGCCACAGAAACTCCGGGATATTCTACAGCAGCGATTTATCGGGATGCTCCTGATGGGGGAACCCGACAGCGGCAAAACGACCCTTCTGCGAGGTGTCGCCCGGGAACTTGCAAAACAGAATAGGGCCGTGGCCGTCATCGACGAGCGGAGAGAGATATTCCCCTCGGAGGAAAGCGCGGCGCTTCCGCTCGACATCCTCAGCGGCATACCCAAGGGACAGGCGGTGCAGATGGCTCTGCGTACCCTCTCGCCGCAGGTCATCTTGTTGGACGAGCTGGGCGGGATGGACGAGCTTTATGCGCTGGAGCAGGGGCTTTTCAGCGGGGTGGAATTTATCGCGACACTTCATGCCGCCAGCTGGGAAGAGGCTGCCCGCCGTCCGCAGGTGCAGTATCTGCAAAAGTGCGGTGCGCTCCATGTGGCAGTGCTTCTGAAAGGCCGCACTGCGCCGGGGCAGCTGAAAGAGGTGCGTGTTTCGTGAAAACGCTTCGAGTCGTCTGTGCGCTGTTCTGGCTGGGCTGCGGCTGGTGCGCAGGGGATGCGGCCTGCCAGAATACGCGGCGGCATCTGGCGGCGCTGGAAAAGACGCTTTTGCTTTTGCAGCGCGTCCGGCAGGAGATAAACTATCGTCACACGGACCTCACCTTGCTTTTCCGCAGGCTGGAACAGGAGGGGCTTGCTGCAGGCGAAAGTTTCCGGGGCCTTTGTCCGCTGCCCGGTCTGACGCGCCCGGAACGCGACTGTTTCGTCGAGTGCTTCTCGAGCCTTGGCCGGATGGAGGCAGAGCAGGAGTGTCAGCGGCTGGCATTTTATCAGGAGCGGTTCACGCTGTTTTTGCAGCAGGCACAGGAACACGCCCGCCCGCAGCTGGAATTGAGTCACAAGCTGGGATTTGCTGCCGGACTGGCGGCGGCCATCCTCTGCCTCTGATGAAAGATAGGGGGAATGTGTATGGACATCGACCTGATTTTCAAGATCGCGGCCATCGGCATCATCGTGGCGGTGCTCAACCAGTTGCTCATCCGCTCAGGCCGGGAAGACCAGGCCATGATGACCACATTGGCGGGGCTGGTGGTGGTGCTGTCCATCCTGGTCAAGCAGATCAGCGTGCTTTTTGTCACCATCAAGTCCCTCTTTGCGCTATGAGCGCCCTCACGATGCTGGGACTTGCGGTGATGGGGGCTGTGCTGTACACTCTGTTCCAGAAAAGCGCCCCGGCTTTCGGGCTGTTTGTCTCAATGGGAACCGTTGTCCTTGTGCTGTGGAAAATCAGCGCAGCGGCGCAGACCGTGCTTTCCGGGCTGACAAAACTGGAACAGCGGGCAGGCGGCGACGCCTTTTCCTGTCTGCTGCGGTGTACGGGCGTCATCCTGCTGGCCGATTACGCCCACTCGCTCTGCGAGGAGGCGGGGGCTGAATCGCTGGCGTGGTGTACGGCACTGGCCGGCCGGGTGCTGGTGCTTGCGGCAGCGTGGCCCCTGCTGGAAGAGATCGGCCAGAAGATAGGGAGCATCGCAGGATGAAAAGAGACAAGCTTTTCCGTTTGAGTCTGGCAATACTGTTCTTGTGGACGAGCTTTGCACTCGCGGCCCCGGCGGCGATGGCGGCTTCGAGCACAGCTCTGCCGGGCAGTTCTCTCTGGGATCCCTATTTGCAGCAGAGCCGCATCGACCTCGAAAAGGCGGCATCCTCACCGTGGGAAACACTGAAAAGCTTTCTGCCCCGATCTTTCGGCGCACTGGTGCGCCAGACGGCAAGTCACTATACGTCAGTGCTCCTGTTCCTGACGCTGACAGCGGTGCTGGGGCTTCTTGCCGGGGAATGCACCGATGGGGCCTTGCTGGATCTGGTGGCGGCAGGCGGCTGCGGCGTCCTGCTCTGGGGGAGTCTGCTGGAAGAAGCCCAGAAGCTTTGTGAGCAGGTGGAGAGCTGGCGCAGCTTTCTGTTGGGGTTCCTTCCCGTCTATGCCGGTGTCCTCACGATGGGAGGGGAAGGAGCAGCAGGCAGTGCGGCCAGTGGAGCGCTGCTGACGGCACTCTGCTTTCTGGCTCAGCTGGCAGCGACCTTCGTTCAGCCGCTGCTCCACTGCTATCTGATGCTCAGCATGGCCTGCTGCGTCAGCTCTGAACCAGCCCTCGGCGTTTTCTGCAAGGGCGTCGGCAGTGCGCTCCGTCAGGCGCTGGGCTGGGCCGGAAAAATTCTGGTGGCTCTGCTGGGCCTGCAGAGGGCTGCAGCATTCCAGCTGGACCGCTTTTCGCTCCGTACCGGCCAGCTTTTGGCGGGGAGCGTTCCCATCATCGGGCAGACTCTCAGCAGTGCATCGGAATCCATCCTCGCGGGGATACAGCTCCTCAAGAGCGGGCTGGGGCTGGCAGCTCTGTCGGTGCTGGGCGCGGAGTTTGTGCCGCTCTATCTGGGGCTGATGATACAGCTGGCTCTTCTGATGGGCTGCAGTCTGCTTTGCAGTCTCACTGGCATCTCCCGTTGCCGCGCATTATTCGACTGTTTTGCCGAGGCGGTGCGCTGTATGGCAGCGGTGGTGGCGCTTTTCTTCGGGCTGGCGGCGGCAGGGGTAACACTGCTGTTCATCGTAGGAGGTGGTTCATGATGCAGGCACTGGAACGGGCAGCGGCGGTCTTCTGTACGGCCTGTATCTGCGCCGAGCTGCTCTCCCGCTTTGTCGGACAGGGTTGGGGGCAGAAGTGCATAAAAGCAGTGGCAGGGCTATATATTCTAGTAGTCTTTGCGGATGCTCTGCCCGGCGCAAAGGCGCAGTTTGCCGCATTGGAACTGCCGCAGGTGCCGGCGGTCTCGGTAGGCAGTCTGGAGGATGCTGTTCTGGCACAGACGGCAGAAGAACTCTCCCGTACGCTCGAAGAACGCTGTCTCAGCGAGGCGGGTGTTTTGCTCAGGCTGAATATCATTCTGAGCCAGACCGCTGAGGGCGTGGAAGCGGATGAGGTACAGATCGTCCCTCAGGACGCCGTCACTGCCTCGCAGAAGCGGGCAATAGAAGCGCTGCTGGAAGGACAGCTTCAGCTGGGACCGGAATGCATCAAATGGAACAGCCCCAGCGGGGAGGATGTGCTATGAACAACGAGCTTTTTTCGCGGCTGAAGGACCTCGCACAGAAGGAAAACCGCACCCGGCTGGCGGTTTTGCTGGGCGCGGCGGCCATGCTGCTCATCCTGCTGTCGGAGCTGTTCACCCCTTCAGAGAAGACCGCCGCAGCAAGCGCCGCCCCGGCGGATGACAACGTCTACCGCCAGCAGCTCGAGCAGCAGCTTTCCGACCTCATCGCGCAGGTAGAGGGCTCGGGAAAGACCACCGTGATGATAACACTGGAAAGCGGAGAGGAGACCATCTATGCTCTGGACACGCTCTCGGGACAGACCCAGGAACAGCAGACCCATGTGCTGCTGGACGACGGGACCGCGCTGGCACAGACAGTCTGCACCCCCAGAGTGTGCGGGGTGGCCGTGGTGTGCGAGGGCGGGGGAGATGTCCGGGTCGCCGCCCGAATCACCGAGCTGGTGGGGGCGCTGCTGGATGTTCCGTCCAACCGCATCTGCGTAG
>OLSG01002755.1_pt1 | contig 14070 bp, 10 predicted proteins | sample 1673041 | NCBI WGS metagenome assembly OLSG01 (sample SAMEA3136749, study PRJEB25190) | human gut metagenome | reverse complement strand
ATCTGCCGCACCTCGCTCGCCGTATCGGCACTTAGAATTATGCGGTATTGCCTTGAATAAAAATCCGATTAAAAAGTTCCTTCTTCATCGTTTTAGGGCCATGCACATCCTTGTTTTACACCACCAACACCGAATCCACCTTTTTGCTGCAGAACGTTGCCATTACCAAACCAGTGTGGACACCAGCGCCGCCGCCACAGCAGACAGCTGGAGTGATTGTGAGGTAGAAAAGGCGTAACTCACTCTTTTATCTTCTTGATTTCTTCTTTCTTCAATTTTTCCAATTTCCTCATTTCTTATTTCCACACTCTTTTCGTTCCTATTTCGCCATTCCCCCTTTCCAAATAAAAACAGCAGCACAACGGCTTTCCTATTTTCCGGGAAACGGTGTGCTGCTGTTTTATTGCGTTATCGTATTTAATTTTTTTCTTATAGCAAAATACCAGCTGAAACGTGAAAGTCAAAACTTGATTCAATCAGCCAAAAATCTGTTTGGCGTAATCGGCGCTGGCTTTGGCGTCCTTGGCATAAAAATCGGCACCGATCTGTTCGGCGTATGCCTTGGTCAGCACAGCGCCGCCCACCATGACCTTGCAGGGCAGGTTGGCCGCGTGCAGGGCTTCGATGGTGGCCTGCATGTTGGGCACGGTGGTGGTCATCAGGGCCGAAAGCCCCACCAGCGGCGCACCGGTCTGGCGCACGGCTTCCACCACGCGCTCCGGCGGCACATCGCGGCCCAGATCCAGCACGTCATAGCCATAGTTTTCCAAAATTACGCGCACAATGTTTTTGCCAATATCGTGTACGTCACCTTTTACGGTGGCGATCACAATACGGCCTTTGCTTTCACCCTGGCTGCCGCTGGCGGCAATGGCGGTTTTGATCACTTCAAAAGCAGCCTGGGTCGCCGTGGCGGATTGCAGCAGCTGCGGCAAAAAGATGGAGCCTTTTTCAAAGGCATCACCCACCACATCCAGCGCGGGGATCAGCGTTTCGTTCACCACCTGCAAAGGCTCGCGGGTTTTCAGGGCTTCCCCTGCAGCGGCGCGGGCTTCGTTTTTCAGGCCGCGGCGCACGGCTTCAAACAGAGCATCGGCCCCTGCTGCACCGCCCGCCGGGGCGGCGGCATCAGTTTTTGCCACCTGGGAGGTCTGCACCTGCACATTGGCATAGGCGGCAACGTAATCATTGCACTTTTCGTCCTGGCTGGTCAGCACACGGTAGGCGCGCACGGCGGCCATCATTTCCGGCGTGTTGGGGTTCATGATGGCAAGGTCCAGCCCGGCCTGCATGGCCAACGTCAGGAAAGTGGTATTCATGTAGCCGCGGCAGGGCAAACCAAAGCTGATGTTGGAAACACCCAGCACAGTGCGCACGCCCAGTTCCTTTTTGCACATGGTAATGGCTTTCAGGGTTTCGGCAGCGGCGCTCTGCTCGGCAGAAACCGTCAGCGTCAGGCAGTCGATGTAAACATCCCCGCGGGGAATGCCGATAGCATCCGTTGCGGCCACAATACGCTTGGCAACCTCAAAGCGGCCCTCTGCCGTTTTGGGAATGCCGTGTTCATCCAGTGCCAGACCAACCACGGCGGCGCCGTACTTTTTGCACAGGGGCAGAATGCTGTCCAGCACCTTCTGCTCGCCGTTGACCGAGTTGACGATCGGCTTGCCGTTATAAATGCGCAGCGCGCGGGCCAAAGCATCTTTGTTGGAAGAATCCAGCTGCAATGGCAGGTCGGTGATGGATTGCAGCTCCCGCACCAGCATTTCCAGCGTGGCGGGTTCGTCAATATCCGGCAGACCGGCGTTCACATCCAGCAGCTCGGCACCGGCTTCGGCCTGGGCTACGGCCTGGGCGCAGGCATAGGCGCTGTCGCCCTCCCGCAGGGCCTGCTGCAAGCGCTTTTTGCCGGTGGGATTGATGCGCTCGCCCACCACGGTAATGCCGTTTACCTCCACGCAGCGCACGGGGGTACACAGGCGGCTGCGTACAATAGGGGTTTTGGCGGCGGGGGTTTTATCCTGGGTCAGCTCTTTCAGCAGGCGGATGGATTCCGGCTCAGAGCCGCAGCAGCCGCCCAGCATGGAAATTCCGGTGGGCAGGTAGGCGGCCATCTCAGCGGCAAACTCCGCCGGGGTGATATCATAGCTGCCGTCCAGGTTCGGCAGGCCCGCATTGGGCTTGACAAACACCGGCATACCGGCGGGCACCACACGGCAGAGCCGCTGAGCAAAGGGCAGGATTTCCTTGGGGCCCAGCGAGCAGTTGATGCCCACGGCGTCCGCACCAAGGCCGGCGGCGGTAATGCCGTAGCTTTCCACTGTGCAGCCGGTAAAGGTACGGCCACGGGCCTCAAAGCTCATCGAGGTAAACACCGGCAGGTCACAGTTTTCCTTTGCGGCCAGGATGGCGGCTTTCAGCTCATACAGGTCGGTCATTGTTTCCAGAAAGACGAGGTCTGCCCCGGCTGCGGCACCGGCGCGCACCATCTCAGCAAACTGGGCGCAGGCATCCTCAAACGGCAGGGTACCGGCCGGGGCCAGCAGCTCGCCGATGGGGCCGATATCCAGTGCCACCAGGGCACCGGTTTCCTGCGCGGCGGTCCGGGCACATGCGATGGACGCTTCGATCACCTGCTGCACAGTATAGCCGGTTCCCTTCAATTTACGAGGGTTGGCGCCAAAGGTGTTTGCCAGCAGGATATCCGCCCCGGCGCGGGCATAGTCCCGGTGGACGGCAGTGAGCACATCCGGCATGATAAAGGCGGCCAGTTCCGGCTTTTGTTCTGTGGTCAGGCCGCGCAGCTGCAGCTGGGTGCCCATGGCGCCATCCAGCATAATAAAGCGGCGGCGGGCAAATACTTCCTCAATTTTCACAGGTGGTTCCCCTCTTTCTGTATTCGCACTTTTCGCGCAGCAGGCAGTGCCCGCACCCGGCGCGGGCCCCCGTTACCGGGTGGTCCGCCACGCCAAGGATGGCTGTTACGCTTTTGCGCGGGGTCAGCAGATTTTCCGGCGTGACCGCCATGCCAAGGCCGCGCACGGTATCCAGCGCAATGGCAAACGGCTGCTGCAAAGTCAGCGGGCAGTCCCCATAGCCGGGGGAAAAACGCCCCGTCAGGTAGTGCCCCTGCGCCTGCACACTGGTGCGGATCTCGGCTTCCAGCGCGTTGCACAGCTCTTCCATCACAGCGGAAGCCATCGCATCCACCACAGCGGCCAGGGCAATATCCGTCAGCTCCAGGCGGCGCATCAGGGTATCAGCCCCGCTGCCAAGGGTAACGGCCATCAGCACCATGGCATCGCAGCCGCGCAGGTGGCGGGCAATATCATTCCCGGCGTTCTGCAGCGGCAGGGCGGTCAGCGGCAGCTGTTTCCACACGCCGCGCGGGGTGGCGGCGGCGCGCAGGGCGTCCTCGGCTTTTTGCAGCAGCACCTGGGATGCAGCATCCGGCTGCCAGCCCCCTGCCCCAAGGTAGCGAAGGGTTTCGGCGCGGGTATCGTTTTGCGGGTAGGCTAATTGCACAGCGTTTCACTCCCCCTCTATGGGGCCAACAGGCCGATTACAGCAGGTCCTTGATGCCCTCATACACAGCGGCGGCAACCTTGGCGTCATTCATGGCATACAGGTGCACACCGTCCGCGCCGCCTTCGATCAGATCTCGCAGCTGCTGCACGGCATAGTCAATACCGGCAGCATACAGGCTTTCGGGGTCGTCCTGGTAGCGGGAGATCATGCGGGTAAACTCCGAAGGCAGGCTGGCGCTGGAAAGTGCCACCGTGCGCTCGATCTGGCTGCGCTTAACGATGGGCATAACACCGGCAGACACCGGCAAAGTGATGCCTGCGCGGCGGGCCAGGTTCAAAAAGCGATAAAAGTGCATATTATCAAAGAACAGCTGGGTCAGCAGATGGGTGGCACCGGCCTCCTGCTTAAAGCGCAGGTTGGCAACATCCTGGGCCAGGGTAGCGGCTTCGGGGTGGCCTTCGGGGTAGCAGGCAGCGTGGATATCAAATTCCGGCTGGGTCTGCCACACAAACTGGGCCAGGTCGCTTGCGTGGGCAAAGTCCGGGCTTTCGGGGCGGGTGGGGGTGCGGTCGCCGCGCAGGGTCAGCACGTTGCGCACACCGGCGGCATTCAGCTGGTCCAGCAGCTGGGCGGCCTTTGCCTTATCGCTGCCCATGCAGATCATGTGGGCCAGCGGCTCTACGTTCAGGTCGTTTTTCAGGAATTCGGCCACTTCCACAGTGGAAACGCCGCCCGTGGAGCCGCCTGCACCGTAAGTAACGCTGATAAAATCCGGGTTAAGGGTGCGCATGGTGCGCAGGGTGTCCTTCATTTTACCAAAGTTGGCGGTCTGCTTCGGGGGGAAGCACTCGATGGAAAACACGCAAGGCTTGCGCTTGAACATCTGGGAGATCTGCATAGGATTCATCCTCCTGTATTTTTATTACTTTCCTCTATTTCTACCCAATTAAGGCAATACCGCATAATTCTAAGTGCCGATACGGCGAGCGAGGTGCGGCAGATGCTAAGCCAAAAGCGCAGATAATACTTTGTGTATTATCGAGCATTTTGGCAACGCAGATGCCGTGCCGCAGCCGCCGGAGCGGTGCTTAAGCCGTCAGGCGGGAATTGTGCGGTGTTGCCTTAAAACTTTTGGGGCGTGCGGGAACACTTTCCTTCCGACTTACTGGGGTCAGGCACACAGAGTCAGGCTGCCGGGGGTTACGCGGCGGGAGCCAGCTCTTCGTCCGGCTGTTTTGCCGTCTGCACAGTAAAGCTGCCGTCCGCCTGGGCGGTCACGGTCACCGTGCCGTACAGGTCGGTGCGGTAAAAGTCAATGCCCTCATCCTGCATTTCCTGGATGACCTCGCGGTGGGGGTGGCCGTAATCATTGTTCAGGCCGCAGCTGGCAACCACAAGCTGTGGCTGCACCTGCCACAGCAGTGTTTGGGTGTTGGATGTGGACGACCCATGGTGCCCGGCCTTGAACACGGTGGACCGCAAGCGGAACGGATATTGCTCCGCCAGGGCGGCTTCCTCGTTGCGCTCGGCATCGCCGGTATCCAAAAAGGTAAAGTTCCCGGCTTCAAACCGCAGGCAGAGCGACATATCATTTATTGCATCGTCACTGCCCGCCGTATCGGCATCCACACCGGGCAGCAGCACGGTCAATGTGCCGGTGCCGATGGTGTACTGCTGGCCGGCATAGGCAGTTTCCACCGGTACGCCGCATTCCTGGGCGGTTTGCAGGGTGCGCTGGGTCTGGCCGGTCACGTCAGTTTCGCTCAGGTCGGGGGTCAGCAGGGTCTGCACATCAAAGTTCTGCAAAACGGCCTGCATGCCGCCCACATGGTCGGCATGGGGGTGAGTCATCACCAACAGGTCCAACTGGCTTACGCCATAGCTGCGCAGGTCCTGCACAAGGTTCTGCCGGGCATCCTTGGGGCCTGCATCAATCAGGCAGGCCGCACCGTTCTGCAAAATCAGCACGGCATCCCCCTGCCCCACATCCAGGAACACCACTTCGGTTTCCCCCTCCGGCAGCGGGGCTGTGGTTTCGCTCTGGCTGGGTTCCAGGCCAACCCATTGGTAAATCTGGTCCCAGCTGGGCACAAAACCGTTGCCGCCGTAATTTTCGACCACATACAAGGCAACGGCGATGAGAACAGCGGCCACAATGGTCCACATCTGGGGGCGGCGGTAGGAATGGCGGCAATACCTGCGCCGCCGGTATTTACTCACCCTGGCCCAGCTGGCGTTCCTGCCACTGGGCGCGGGTCAGCAAAACGGCACGGGGCTTGGCGCCCTCATAGGGGCCGATAATCTTTTCCTGTTCCATCTGGTCCATGATGCGGGCCGCACGGGCATAGCCCAGCTTGCAGCGGCGCTGCAAAAGGCTGGTGGATGCCTGCCCGGCTTCGATGACGCATTCCACCGCCTGTTCAAACATGGGGTCGCGGCTGCCGCTGTCATCGTCCGAATCGGAGCTGCTGCCCTTGCCGCCCTTTTCGGCCACGGCACGGCGCTCCATCTCGGCAATCATCTCTTCATCATACTGGGCGCTGGAAGTGGATTTGATAAAGTTCAGCACAGCGCTGATCTCTTCATCCGTCACAAAGGTACCCTGCACACGCACGGGCTTGGAAGCACCGACCGGCAGGAACAGCATATCGCCGTTGCCCAGCAGCTTTTCGGCGCCGCCGCTGTCCAGAATGGTGCGGGAGTCGATCTGGCTGGAAACTGCAAATGCAATACGGCTGGGGATGTTGGCTTTGATCAGGCCGGTGATAACGTCCACGCTGGGGCGCTGGGTTGCCACAATCAGGTGGATACCGGCCGCACGGGCTTTCTGGGCAATGCGGCAGATATAATCTTCCACCTCTTTGCCGGCAACCATCATCAGGTCGGCCAACTCGTCAATGATAATGGCGATATAAGGCAGGTGTTCCAACACATCGGGGTGCTGCTTGGCCAGCTTGTTATAGCTCTTGATATCGCGCACATTGTTTTCGGCAAACAGCTTATAGCGGCGCTCCATCTCGGCCACACTGGCCCCCAGGGCACCGGCGGCCTTGCGCGGCTCGGTCACAACGGGCATTAACAGGTGGGGAATGCCGTTGTACTCAGCCAGTTCCACCACCTTGGGGTCGATTAGAATCAGTTTGACATCTTCCGGACCGGAGCGGAACAAAAAGCTGATGATGATCGAATTGACGCAGACGGATTTACCGCTGCCGGTGGAGCCGGCGATCAGCAGGTGGGGCATTTTACACAGGTCCGCCACCTGGGCTGTACCGGCAATATCTTTGCCCAGCGCCATGGTCAGTGGGCTGCGCATGTTGATGTAGTTCTGGGATTCAAACACCCCGCGGATGCTGACGGTAGACCGGATCTTGTTGGGCACCTCGATACCGACGGCGGGTTTGCCGGGAATGGGGGCTTCGATACGCACACCGGCGGTGGCAAGGTTCAGGGCGATATCATCCGACAGGCTGGTGATACGGCTGACCTTGATGCCCGCCTGGGGCTGCAGCTCATACCGGGTCACGGAAGGGCCGCGGCAGATATCCAGGATATGGGTCTTAACACCAAAGCTGTCCAGCGTGTTCACCAGGATATCGGCGTTTTTCTTCATCTCGGCGGCCGCGCCGCGTTCATCTTCCGGCTTGGCCGCATTGAAAAGGTTCAAAGATGGGTAAGTATACGGCGGGAACTCCTCTTTGGCCTGGGCGGCAAAGGCTGCCGTAGCTTCGCTGCTGGCCTCCTCGTCCGCTTCGCGGGCTGCACCGGCGGGTGCGGTGGCTGCCGGGGCGGCAGGGGCTTTCGCCATTGCTTTGGCCACGCTGGGCGGGCTGGAAATGGGAGCCGAAGCCGAATTGCCCATGCTGGAAGATACCCGCAGCCGGTTGGGGCTGCTGGGGCGGCGTTCATCCGTTACGCTGTATACTTTAGGCGCAGCGGCGGCAGGCTGGGCCGTGGGCTGCGGTGCCGGGGCCTGCACGCTGACCCGCCCGGTGAGCAGATCCGATACCGGAATTCCGGCGTTCCAGGCAGCCTTGGCTGCATCGAAACCGCCCTGGTCAAAGCTGCCGCCCAATGTGGGGATGGCTGTAACAGGGGCAGGCGCTGGCTGGGTGGGTTCCGGCACCAGCGGTGTTTCAAAATTATCCGCGCTTTCGCTGCTGCCAACGTCATCCGGTTCCGGCAATTCCTCTACCGGCTCCAGCGGGGTGGAAAAATCTTCCACCGAGGCGGCAGGTGCGTTATCATCCGGTTCCGGGGTCAGCGGGGTTTCAAAACTTTCCGCTTCTTCCTCATCGGGCAGGCCCACATCGGCACCGGCCACGGGGGTATCCCGCCCGGTCACGGCGCGCTGGATCAGGTCATTCAGGCTGTCTTCCTCCACCGGGGCTTCCTCAGCCTGCTGGGCTTCCGGTTCCAGGTGCAGCTCAAAGCTTTCTTCCTGCGGCTGGGGTTCCGGCTGGGGCGCGGGGTACTTGCGATGATTCAACTGCTCCAGCGGGTCAAGGCCAAAGGTGCCGCCGGGGCCGATCTCAATTTTCTGCAGCGGGTCATGCTGCACGGCGTTCTGCAAAGCGCGCTGGGAAGCATCCGGCCCCAGATCCACATCAAAGTCCGAACGCTGGGCGGGCGGGGCAAAGCTTTGGGTGTGCTGCACGCCTTGGGGCGCAGCCTGGGCACGCTGCATATCGGGGTATGTTGCGGTGCCGGGCTGCGTATACGCCTGCTGGGGCTGGGCCGCCGGCTGGCCGGCCTGCGCTGCGGCGGCTGCCTGGTCGGCAGGGTTTGCCTGGGCCGCATTGCGGCGGGCGGCTTCCTCCTGTTCCAGATAGGGGGCCACATCAAAGGGGCGGCGGGTGCCAGACTGCGGCGTGGCCGGAGACTCGCCGGCCATGGGCGGCAGGCTGCCGGTCAGGTTTTCAAGGGATTCTTCCTCCGCTTCATGGCCAAACAGCTGGGTATCATAAGCGGTTTCTTCCTCCGCACGGGCGGCGCGGCGGGCTTTGAACTCCTGAATATAATAGCTGATGAACTGCACCACATCCACCGGGGTAACGGCAAAAAACACCATCAGCCCCATCAGGATGACAATAATCATGACGATATTGGCACCGGGACGGCCACAGACGGCCAGCAGCGATGCGCCGATGGGCACACCCAGCACACCGCCGGTCCAGAACTTGCGCTGCCCCCAGGCAAACAGCATCTTGACGGTCTGCCAGGGGGTATCCCCTACCTTAAAGTCCGAGAAGATGACCGCCGTACCGGCCAGCAGCACCGCCAGCAGCAGCACCTTGCCAATGAAAGTGCCCACATGGTAACCGGATGCCAGCAGATAGGCCAGATACAGCAAAAACGGGCCGACAAAATATGTAACCACGCCAAAGGTGCCAAACAGCCAGCTGCGTAGAACATTCCAGAAGCTCTGCCCCGGCACCAGCACCAGCGCAATGGCCAGAATGCCAAGCCCGGCCAGCACCACGCTGCGGATCAGGTTTTGCTGCTGGGCACGGCGCTGTTCCAGCCTGGACATCCGCTTTTTGCTGCCGGAGGCCGAACTGTTGTGTCTGGCCCCGGAGCTGCTGCTTTTACTGCTTTTGCTGCCGGAGGCGCGGTATGTGTTTTTACTGTTTTTTCCGTTTTTGGCGGAACTTGAACGTGCCATGCTCTCCCTACCTCTTTACTATAATATGCGTATATTCAGGCTGCCCTGTTCAGCGGGCAGCCATTGTTGATTTGCTTTGGCGCGGCGGGCCCTGCCCCCGTTTTGAACGAAAGTTCGTTCGCCTTTTATCTGGCAGCGGGCGGCCATTAAACAGCATCCGGCGGCCCCGCATAAAGAGACTTTCCGCGCAGTGATTTTATCTGCCATCCGCCACGGCGGCTGTGCCGTGCTGTTTTGGGCAGGGGCATACTGCCCCTTATAGCATAAGGTATATTGTAGCATGAAAACGCCCGCTTGTAAAACCCCTTTCTCTTTCTATTTTCATCAAAGCCTTTCCGTCCACTGGCGGGCAGCGCCCCCTCAATATCCGGTTTTCCCGGCGTCGATTTCGGCATACAGGTAGCGCAGCGCATCGCCCAGGTTGCCGATGGCGTCGATCAGCCCCTCTTCCACAGCCTGTTCCCCGCCCAGCACGGTACCCATATCCATCACCAGCTCCCCGGTATTGTGCATCAGCTGGGTAAAGCGCTTGGCGCTGATGCCGGAATGCCCCGCCACAAAGCTGACGATGCGCTCCTGCATCTGCTCAAAATAGCGCAGGGTCTGGGGCACCCCCAGCACCATGCCGGAGTGGCGCACCGGATGCACCGTCATGGTGGCGGTGGGCACAATAAAGCTTTTGCGGGCCGAAACCGCCAGCGGGATGCCGATGGAATGCCCGCCGCCCAGCACCAGCGTTGCGCTGGGCTTGCTGACGCCGGAGATCAGCTCCGCCAAAGCGAGCCCGGCTTCCACATCGCCGCCCACGGTATTCAGGATGACCAACAGCCCCTCAATGGCGGGGTCCTCCTCAATATCCACCAGCTGGGGGATCACATGCTCATACTTGGTGCTTTTCTGGTTATCGGGGGCCAGGCTGTGGCCCTCAATGGTGCCGATCACCGTCAGGCAATAAATGGCATGGCGGCCCTTGGTGGCGGGCACAATGCCGCTGTCCGTGATCAGGTCATGTTCCAGCCGCATGCGCTCCACATCCTTGGCGTCCTTGGCAGCATGGGGGGCGGGTTGTTGTTTTGGGGTACGTTTTGGCATGGCGGGGGTCCTTTCCTTCCGACAGAATCGGTGCGCCGGGCAGTGCAAAACCCGGCTATACCCTGACAGTATGCCCCGCTGGTACGCTTTTTTATGCACAGAGGGGCGCGACTGGGCAAAAAAAGCGCGGAAAAACTTAGATAAAAAATTGACAATCGGCACAAGATTGATTATACTTTTACTAGAATTTACATCGGAATTACACAAGAGGCAGGGTGTTTCCTTTACCCCTGCCCGGAGAACGGGAGATTAGTCTTTATGTCATCAACAATGCAAAACAAAGCATCGTTGCCCGTGATCAAGCGGCTGCCCAAATATTACCGCTACTTGAGCAACCTGCAGGCAGATGGGCGTGATAAAATTTCTTCCAGCGAGCTGGCCCGCATGATGGGCACCACCGCCAGCCAGGTGCGGCAGGATTTCAACTGTTTTGGCGGTTTTGGCCAGCAGGGCATCGGCTACAAGGTGGATGTGCTGCTTACCGAGATTGGCAAACTGCTGTTTGGCAACGGCGAGCTGCTGCCTACCGTGCTGATCGGCGCTGGCCGCCTGGGCACGGCGGTCTCCAGCTTTATCAGCCGCGATACCAACGGCTACAAGCTGATTGCCGCGTTTGATATCAACCCCGCCCTGGAGGGCAAGGAGATCAGCGGCGTAACCATCCGCCCACTGTCCGAGCTGGAAAGCTTCTGTGCGGCGCACAAGCCGGTGGTCGCCGTGCTGTGCGTGCCGCGCCAGAGCGCCATGGACCTTTCGGACGAGCTGGTTCGGCTGGGTATTCAGGGCTTCTGGAACTTCAGCCACTATGATCTTTCAGTCGTTTATCCGCAGGTCACAGTGGAAAACGTCCATTTGGGCGACAGCCTGATGAGCCTTGGCTACCGGCTGCGCAGCCATGATGAATAAAAGCCGGGCACACAGCACATGACTGTTTCCGGCGGGGTGTACTCCAGCGCCTGCCCCGGCATGGGTGCAGGATCCTGTGGTACACCCCGATTTTCATGCTGTTTTTCACTTTATTTTAATAAGGAGCCAAACATGGCAAAGCTATATTACCGTTACGGCGCAATGAACAGCGGCAAAACCACGGCGCTTTTGCAGGTTGCTTTCAATTATAACGAGCGCGGCATGCGGGTGCTGATTCTGAAAGCCAGCGTGGACACCAAAGGCGGCGATCATATTGTTTCCCGCCTGGGGGTCAGCCACAAGGTGGATGTGCTGGTCAGCCCGGACATGGACATCCTGGATATCGTCCGGGCCGATACTGCCGCCCATGGCAGCGCCCCTGCCTGTGTGCTGTGTGACGAAAGCCAGTTCTTTACCCCGGCGCAGGCCGAGCAGCTGTTTTTGGTCACGGTGGACCTGAACATTCCGGTCATCTGCTATGGGCTGCGGGCAGACTTTATGAACCGCGGCTTCCCCGGTTCCACCCGCCTTCTGGAGCTGGCCCATACCATCGAGGAGATGAAAACCATCTGTGCCTGCGGCCGCAAAGCCACCTGCAACGGCCGCAAGGTAAACGGCGAGTTCGTGTTTGAGGGCGCCCAGGTTGCGATTGATACAGTGGATGCTGTAGAGTATCAGAGCCTTTGCCCCCAGTGCTGGTACCGGGAATACCGTGCTTTCCTGAAACGCCACCCCGCGCACCAGTGATCCATTCTTTTATTTCAATCTGTGTTCCGCCCTTTTAATAAGTAAATGACAACATATATGGCACAAAAGCCGCTGCCCAGCCTTGCAGCACCGCTTTTGTGCCATTTTTGTTTCCAACACTTTGCGGCACAATTTTCAGAGCACCAAAAGGCTGCATATACAAGATATGTTTTATGTGCAGCAATTTCCATTCCATTTTTCGCACACATTTTGCCATCGCGAATATTTTTTAGCATACTGTATTTCTTCCCATTGCAAATTTTGCACGAATGCGCAAAAGAAGTGCGTTTGCGTACATTTTTTGCGTTACCGAATTTGTGCGTTTGTTTTCTGTGATCCATTCAGCATTTTACACGTTTTTCCCTATAATTTCGTTGCAACCGTTTGCAACATATACAAATCCGCACAAATTGCCTCGATTTATGCAAGATTTTCCGTAATTTTCGTTAGATGCGGGGTTAAGCTGTTTCCAGTATTATGCACAAATTGTTTTGTCTTAGTTCGTATGTTTTGACATAGGTTGATTTTTTTGCCCATTTAATTAAAGCAATATTTGTTTGTTTTCGCGATTTACACACTATTTTGGATATTTTTTTGATGTTCACAATTTGTTATTATAACAGCGTTGAATGAAGCGGTCAGTTGTCAGGCCGCTCGTTATAGGAACATTTTTAGGAGGACTAAAACAATGAAAAAGGCAATCGCCCTTGCAATGGCCAGCGTTATGGCTGCTGGCCTGCTGGCAGGCTGCGGCGGCTCCGCTGCCAACAGCACCGCAGCTTCTTCCGAGGCCGCTTCTTCTGAAGCTGCTTCCACCTCTACCGAGGCTGCTACCGAGGCTCACACCGTCAACACCACCGATCCCATCACCCTGACCATCAGCTGGTGGGGCGGCGATGCCCGCCAGGCTGCATACGAGGCTGCCTGCAAGGCATTCACTGAAAAATACCCCAACATCACCGTTGAGTGCACTTACGGCCCGTGGAACGGCTGGGAGGAAGCTCAGTCCACTGCCCTGGCTGCCGGCACCGCTGCCGACGTGATGCAGGTCAACTGGAACTGGCTGTTCCAGTACTCCGGCAAGGGTCAGAGCTTCGTTAACCTGAACGATTACTCCGATGTGCTGGATCTGACCCAGTTCCCCTCTAGCGCTCTGGATGCCTGCACTGTGGCTAATTCCCTGCAGGCTGTTCCCGTCGCTATGGCCGGCCGTATTTACTACTGGAACATGGCAACTTTCAAGAAGGCTGGCCTGGACCACTACCCCACTACTGAGCAGGAGCTGCTGGACGCCGCCAAGACCTTCCAGGAAAAGCTGGGCGATGACTACTATCCGCTGGCTGCCGGCCCGCTGGACCGCATGATCATGATGACCTTCTACCTGGAAAGCAAGTACGGCGAGCCCTGGGTTACCGACAGCACCCTGAACTACACCGTTGAGCAGCTGCAGGAAGGTCTGGAATGGATCCAGAGCCTGGAAGATAACCACGTGATGCCCGACCTGAAGACCATGAACGCCGCCGGCGATAAGACCATCACCGATGGTCAGGCCTGGATCACCGGCAAGTACGCCGGCATCTTCACCTGGGACTCCAGCGCACTGAGTGCAAGCCAGAACCTGCCCGACGACGCTGAGTATGTTGTTGGCGATGAAATCAAGTGGGGCGAGGCTGCCAACGGCGGTTTTTCCAAGGTTTCCATGGGTATGGCTGTTACCCAGAGCTGCGAGCATCCTGTTGAGGCTGCTGCCCTGATCAACTTCATCCTGAACGAAAAAGAAGGCGCTTCCATCATGGGCACCCAGTGCGGCATGGTTTGCTCCAAGGCCGGCCAGGAATACGCCAAGGAAGCCGGTGCTGTCAACGAGCTGATTCTGGAAGCCAACACCAAGGTTATGGCTTTTGTTGACCAGCCGTTCGACCCCTGCTACGAGAGCACTTCCCTGAAGGACGAGACCAATGGCGTGTACGGCGATGTGTTTGAAGGCTTCAGCTATGATCAGTATGATTCCGCCGAGGCTGCCCAGATCCTGTACGATGGCATCTGCGAAGCACTTGCCTAATCCCCGTTTTCACACTTAAGGCAATACCGCACAATTCCCGCCTAACGGCTCAAGCACCGCTCCGGCGGCT
>OLSG01002731.1_pt1 | contig 14203 bp, 9 predicted proteins | sample 1673041 | NCBI WGS metagenome assembly OLSG01 (sample SAMEA3136749, study PRJEB25190) | human gut metagenome | reverse complement strand
TAATTACAGGCATCACGATAAACAGACATAGTTTCATCAAGCAAAACTTTATCTGCATCAGTAGCGACTATTTGAACTTTTGCTGTTATAGTCATCTGTTCCATAGATGTACTCCCTTCATTGATATTTCACTAGATATAGTATATAATAATGGTTAGTGAGTGTCAATAATTATCAGAGGCAGGCTATGGACAATAGATATAATCGTCATAACAGACGAAAATACAGTCTAAAAGTACATATAGTTCTTGTTAACTAAATATCGTAAGAAACTACTAAAAGGTTCTATTGCCGACGATGTTAAGTAAAAGATTTTTGATATAGCTAATACTCGTGGCTACGAAATAATCGCTATGGAAGCAGACAAAGACCACATGCATTTCTTAATAAGTTATGATACGACTGATAGAGTTTGCGACATTGTTAAGATTGTAAAACAAGAAACAACATATTACCTATGGCAAAAGTATGGTTCGTTTCTGTCTAAACAGTATTGGAAGAAAAGGATATTTTGGTCAGACGGATACTTTGCTTGCAGTATTGGAGAAGTATCGTCAGCGACTATACAAAAGTATATTGAAAGTCAGGGTTAATGGCGAAAGATTCACAAGGCTCCTCCCACCACCTGAAGGTAGTGGGTTTCCGCCTATGGCAAACGAAAGGATTTAATTTATGAAAAGAAAACAGGTGACAGCAGCATGCCTGATGGCGGCAACGATGCTGTTTTCAGGCTGCACGCCGAATATCAGTGAATATGCAGCGCGAGCGCAGCAAGCCGGAAAGAGCTTTTGGGAAGGGAAAACAACAGACGCTATGGCGCAGGATAGCGATGCTGCGGCAACAGCAGATGGCGAGACGTCTGAAGCAGGCGAAATACAGAATGTCAGTACAGGAACCGGTACCGCTGCAGCGAACGATGATGAGGTGCAGGATAGCACCGCTGCGACCGATGGTGGGACACAGGACGGCATAACAGCGACCGGCGGCGAAGCGCAGCACGGCGATACCGCGGCAACAGCAGACAGCGAGATGCCTGCGACCGGCGAAACGCAGACCGACACCGCTACAGAATCTGCGGCAGCAACAGCTCCTCAAATTCCGGCCCTGATGACAGAAGTGACCGACTCCGTTTATGAAGCATACGCGCAGAAATCGGATGCGTTTACCGGTAAGCTGGCGGGACACGACCGCTTAAGCCGCGCAGAAAACGCAGCGCTGACGGCAGTTCTTTCGCAGAAGGAGTACGGTGACAAGACGCTTTGCCTGCAGAACATGGCGAAGTATGACAGCAACGCAAATGAAAGCTTTCTGCTGATGTTTGAGAGCACGCCGTTGACAGCGCGCGGGCGGATTTCCGGCGATCTCTGGTATTATGACGGCGAGTCGGCAAGGCTTCTGGAAAAAGGAATCGTCGTGACCGGACTGCAGCAGGTGACGGGAATTGGGAATCCGTTTGTTATTCTGGAAACGGAAGTCTCCGGCAAAAAACAGGCGGCTGTCTGGACGGTAAAAGATCAAAAGTGCGAAAAGCTTCTGGAGGATGCCGAGACGATCGAAGCGACAAAGGACGGCGTTTGTACGTTTTATCCTGCGGAGAAGACTGTGTACGATCCGCTTGTTTCGGAATGGGACAGTGCAGAAGAGACGGTTCCTGTTTATTATGAAAGAACAGCGGACGGATTTGCAGAGCGTTCGTATCGGGAGCTGACAGCGTCGGAATATTTGGCGTATGTGTCTGCAGAGGATTCGGATGAAGAGGCACAGGCGTGGAAGGAAAAGCTGGAAGAGCAGTTCTACACGCAGACGGATGAAAATACAGAATATACCTATTGGTTTTATGCAATTGGGGAGGATAAAATTGCCTATCGCTGCAGAGAAGCCGGGCAGTCGGTCGGACAGGAAGAAGGAATCGATCATGCGGTTGCGAAGTACAGCTGGTGTATCAGCAGCCTGGATCAGGGAAAGCTGACCAAAGCATCGGAGACGATCAGCGGGGATGGATTTTTCTTCCCGTCTAGATTGGAGCAGGAAGAAGCGCTGGAGAGCCTGGAGGATATTCCAAACGAATTTACGAAAAACCGGTTGAATAAAGTGCAGAAAACAGCCCGCGCGGCGGTCGGTCAGGCGGTTGCACAGATTCTGGAGGTACAGGAGTACCCGGACGATGCGCTGTGTTTTGCAGAGACGGCGGATTACGATGGGAACGGCAAAAAAGAAACGTTTGCGGCGATCGGCAGGTACGACGGAGCGTTCGGCGCGCCGGTATGCGACCTGTGGTTTGTCGGCGCGGACGGCGCAGTTTTGGAAGAAGAGAATTTTGCTTTTAAGGAGCTGGAAAAGTTGGGAAGCGCTTTTGTGCTGTATCGTGGCTACGAAGTGTCCGGCGTCAGCGACATGTTGTTTGGCGTGCAGGAGCAAGGAGCAGTGCGCCTGTTAAAACAGATGGGGCACTTTGAGCTGGATGATGACGGCGATCTGATGGCATGGACTGCCGGGACAGAAGCCGCGCCGGGATATTATGACATCAGCCTGCGCACACTGACAGAGTATCGATTAGAAGAAATCCGTGAAAAAGAGCTGTTACAGTATAAAAACGGCAAAGCAGTGTTAAAGAGTATCCTGCGGCAGGTTGGATCAGATTCCGGGAAAATACAGATTTTATCCGGGGAAAACGATAGGATTCATGTCAACTTTTCGGACGCGGAAGGAAGCTGGTACGAGACATGGAAAGTGGAAAACGACAGACTTGTACTGACAGACAGCGGAGAAGGCAGTGTAAAAGAGGTTCATGAAAGCGGTGATGTGTCCGGACAAAACGCAGTCAGTCAAAACAGCGCTGTATCTGACCGGGAAGCAGACAGTATCAGTGAAAACAATGCGGCAGCATCCGACCGGACAGGCAGCATCGGCACGAAGTCTGTGACAAAGAGCGGGCAAAAGTCAGAAAACGGGACAGAAAGTCCTGCCTTTGACTTCGCTGCGCCCGATGGGACAGCAAAGGAAACTCAGACAGAACAAGAATAGGAAATTACAAAAATATGGCATTTGCACATTTGCACGTCCATACAGAGTACAGCCTGCTGGACGGTTCCAATAAAATCAAAGAATATGTAAAACGAGTCAAGGAGCTGGGCATGACGGCTGCGGCGATTACCGACCATGGCGCAATGTACGGTGTGATCGATTTTTACCGTGCGGCGCGGGCAGAGGGTATCAATCCGATTTTGGGCTGTGAGGTCTATGTTGCGCCCAATTCCCGTTTTGACCGGGAGATTACCGGCGGGGATGACCGGTATTACCATCTGGTGCTTCTGGCGGAAAATAATACTGGTTACGCGAATCTGAGCAAAATCGTTAGCCGCGGTTTTACGGAGGGGTACTATTACAAGCCGCGTGTCGATATGGAGGTTCTGGAGGAATTTCACGAGGGAATTATCGCGCTGTCTGCGTGTCTGGCAGGTGAAGTGCCGCGCTATATCCAGAAAGGACTGCCGGAGGAAGCAAAAAAATGCGCATTAAAGTATCAGTCGATTTTTGGGAAGGATAATTATTTTCTGGAACTGCAGGATCATGGGATCCCGGAGCAGCAGACCGTAAACATGGCGCTTTTACAGATGTCGCGAGAACTGGACATCCCGTTAGTATGCACGAACGACGTGCACTACACCTATGCGGAGGACGCAAAGCCCCACGATATCCTTCTGTGTATCCAGACCGGCAAAAAGCTTTCCGATGAAAACCGGATGCGTTACGAGGGCGGTCAGTATTTCGTCAAAAGCGAAGAAGAGATGAAGGGACTGTTTCCCTATGCGTGGGAGGCAGTGGAAAATACACAGCGGATTGCAGACCGCTGTCATGTGGAAATCGAGTTTGGTAAGACGAAGCTGCCGCATTTTGATGTACCGGAGGGCTATGATTCCTGGGGATATTTGAACAAGCTGTGCACTGACGGCATGAAAGAGCGCTATCCGGAGGACGACGGCACGCTGCAGAAGCGTCTGGAATACGAGCTGGGTATTATCAAGCGCATGGGATATGTGGACTATTTCCTGATCGTGTGGGATTTTATCAACTATGCCAGAGAAAACGGTATTCCGGTAGGACCTGGACGTGGAAGTGCAGCTGGAAGCATCGTTTCCTACTGCCTGCATATCACGAATATTGATCCGATCCGTTATAGCCTGCTGTTTGAGCGTTTCCTGAACCCGGAACGCGTTTCCATGCCGGATATCGATATCGACTTCTGTTATGAACGCAGACAGGAGGTCATCGATTATGTCGGACGCAAATATGGAAAAGAAAAGGTTGTGCAGATTGTCACATTCGGTACGCTGGCGGCAAAGGGTGTCATCCGCGACGTCGGGCGCGTCATGGATCTGCCGTATTCCTTTGTGGATTCTATTGCAAAAATGATTCCGAATGAGCTGAACATGACGATTGATAAGGCACTGTCAATGAACGCAGAGCTGCGCAAGCTCTACGAGAGCGATGAACAGGTGCACGTGCTGATTGATATGAGTAAACGGCTGGAAGGATTGCCGCGCCACACCTCGATGCACGCAGCAGGGGTTGTGATCTGCCCGGAGGCGGCAGATCATTTTGTACCGCTTTCACGGGGGTCGGATGGTTCGATCACAACGCAGTTTACGATGACGACGCTGGAAGAGCTCGGACTGTTAAAAATGGACTTTCTGGGGCTTCGAACCCTGACAGTAATCGACCACGCGGTCAAGATGATTGAGCATGACACCGGTGTGAAGCTCGATATGGAACATCTGGATTATAACGATAAAAAAGTGCTGGATTCGCTCTGCACCGGCAGGACGGACGGCGTGTTCCAGCTGGAAAGCGGCGGGATGAAAAGCTTCATGAAGGAGCTAAAGCCCCAGAACCTGGAGGATATTATCGCGGGTATTTCCCTGTACCGTCCCGGGCCGATGGACTTTATTCCCAAATATATTAAGGGAAAAAACAATCATGACGAAATCACCTATTCCTGTCCGGAGCTGGAACCGATCCTGTCTCCGACCTACGGCTGTATCGTGTATCAGGAGCAGGTTATGCAGATTGTGCGCGACCTCGGCGGCTACACGATGGGACGAAGCGACCTGGTTCGTCGTGCGATGAGCAAGAAAAAGCAGTCTGTCATGGAAAAAGAACGGGCGAATTTCGTTTACGGCAATCCCGAAGAGGGCGTGCCCGGCTGTGTGGCCCGGGGCATTCCGGAAAAGGTCGGTCTGGAAATTTACGCGGAAATGATGGATTTTGCAAAATACGCGTTCAACAAGTCCCACGCTGCATGCTACGCGGTTGTCGCTTACCAGACGGCTTACCTGAAATATTATTATCCGGTGGAATTTATGGCGTCCCTAATGACTTCTGTAATCGATAACCCCGGAAAAGTGGCGGAATACATTCTGGTCTGTCGCCAGATGGGAATCGCGATTCTGCCGCCGGATATCAACGAGGGAGAGCCGGGATTTTCGGTATCGGGAAAATCAATCCGGTACGGACTGACTGCGATCAAGGGTGTAGGACATCCGGTTGCGGACGCGGTGATCGCAGAGCGGAAGCAGCGGGGCGTGTTCAAAAACCTGCAGGATTTTCTATCCAGAATGTCCGATACGGAAGTCAATAAGCGCAACGTGGAAAACTTTATCAAAGCGGGTGCATTCGACAGCCTTGAGGGAACACGCAAGCAGTTTATGAGCGTATTTGTGCAGCTGATGGATCAGAATCAGCAGAATCGGAAAAATAATATGGCGGGACAGCTTTCCTTATTCGATCTGGTGGACGAGTCGGAAAAGAAAAACTATGAAATCCGCTTTCCGGATGTCGGGGAATATTCGAAGGAAATTCTTCTGACCTTTGAAAAGGAAGTGCTCGGTGTGTATGTCAGCGGGCATCCGCTGCAGGAATACGAGCAGCTCTGGCGCAGGAATATTTCTAATACGACGGCAGATTTTATGCTGGATGAGGAGACAAACAGCGTCCATATTCAGGACGGAGCAAAGGCGGTCATCGGCGGAATTATCGAGGAAAAGAAGATCAAATATACCAAAAACGATAAGGTGATGGCGTTTTTACAGGTGGAGGATCTGGTTGGAACGATTGAAGTTATCGTTTTCCCGAAAACCTATGAGCAGTACGGCAGCAAGCTGATGGAGGATGAAAAGGTTCTCCTGCGGGGGCGCGTTTCCGCAGAGGAGGACAAAGACGCAAAGCTGATCTGTGAATCCGTGCAGACGTTTGACGAAATCCCCAAAAAGCTCTGGATTAAGTTTCCGACGATGGAAACCTATCAGCAGCAGGAAAAAAAGCTGCTTTCGGCAATCGCAGCTTCTGACGGCAAGGATACCGTGGTGATTTATGTGGAAAATCCGCGCGCGATGAAGCAGCTTGGGGCGAATCAGACCGTTCATGGGGACGAGGCGCTTTTAAAGCAGCTGGAAGAGTTGTTTGGAGAAGAAAACGTAAAGCTGATGTAAGTTTCACAAAACCATTGAAAAGAAAGCCCGTTTCGATTAAAATAAAAAATGGTTTTACGGATTTTGAAATCTTAAGATTGAAGTCCAGCCCGCAGCGGCAGACAGGAGGAACAATGGCAGCTAAGATAAAGACAATTGGAGTTCTTACAAGCGGCGGAGATGCGCCGGGTATGAATGCGGCAATCCGTGCGGTTGTTCGGAAAGCGATTTGCAACGGCGTCAAAGTAAAAGGCATTAAAAAAGGCTATCAGGGCCTGTTAAATGAAGAAATCATAGATATGGATGCCCGCAGCGTTTCGGATACCATCCAGAAGGGCGGTACGATTCTGGGAACCGCACGTTGTCTGGAATTTAAGACCGAAGCCGGACAGAAAAAGGGCGCGGAGATCTGCCGCAGACACGGCATCGACGGTCTGGTTGTTATTGGCGGCGACGGCTCTTACAGAGGTGCGCAGGCGATGTCCAGACTTGGGATCAATACGATCGGTCTGCCGGGCACGATCGATCTGGATATTGCATGTACCGAATATACGATCGGTTTCGACACGGCAGTCAATACCGCGATGCAGGCAATCGATAAGGTAAGGGATACTTCATCTTCACATGAACGCTGCAGTATTATCGAAGTAATGGGCAGAAATGCCGGCTATATCGCACTGTGGTGCGGCGTCGGCACCGGCGCGGAGGATATCCTTCTTCCTGAAAAGTACGACTATGACGAGCAGCAGCTGATTAACAATATTATCAACAACCGGAAAAAGGGCAAAACCCACCATCTGATCATCAATGCAGAAGGTATCGGTCATTCTACTTCCATGGCGAAGAGAATTGAAGCAGCAACGGGTGTGGAAACCAGAGCAACCATCCTGGGGTACATGCAGCGAGGCGGCAGCCCGACCTGTCTGGATCGTTATTATGCTTCTATCATGGGCGCTTATGCGGCAGACATCCTCTGCGCAGGCAGCTCGAACCGTGTTGTGGCTTACAAACACGGCGAATTTGTAGACTATGATATCGAGGAAGCACTTGCGATGCAGAAAGAAATTCCCGAATATCATTATCAGGTCAGCAAAGCGCTGGCCACCTGACGATACAGGACGCAAAGGGGCGGCTGCACACGAAACGTGTGTGGCCGTTGTGCGTTTTCATAAAGATCAACGGAGGAACCTGCATGATTACTGCAGCATCCAACAGCCGGATCAAAAGGCTGGTACAATTGAATCAAAAGTCGAAGCTGCGCAGAACGGAGGACGTTTTTCTGGCAGAGGGTGTGAAGATGTTTCTGGAAGCACCGAGAGAGCAGCTGCAGGAGGTCTATGTTTCGGAATCCTTTCTGGAAAAGTGCAGCTGCAGGGAGCATCTGGAAGAGGTTGGCTACGAAGTCGTTTCCGACAGCGTTTTTTCTAAAATATCGGATACCTGCACGCCACAGGGCGTTTTATGCGTGCTGAAACAGTTTCACTATAATATAGAAGAAATGCTGCGGGACAAAGCACCGCTGTTTCTGCTTCTGGAAAATATACAGGACCCCGGCAACCTCGGTACGATGCTGCGAACCGGTGAGGGCGCAGGCGTTTCCGGGATTATCATGAGCAGGGATACAGTCGATTTGTACAACCCGAAGGTTATCCGTTCAACGATGGGCAGCATCTACCGCGTTCCGTTTTATTATGCGGACGATTTTGCGGCGGCGGTTCATCAGGTACAGCGGGCGGGTGTCAGCGTATACGCGGCGCATCTGCGCGGGAAAAATTCCTATGCTTGTCAGGATTACACAAAGGGGACGGCATTTCTGATCGGTAACGAGGGCAACGGCCTGCGGGAAGAGACTGCAGAGCTTGCGGACTGTTACATCCGGATTCCGATGGAGGGCAAAGTGGAGTCGTTAAATGCAGCGGTGGCGTCTTCGATTCTGATGTATGAAGCGCATCGGCAGAGGGCGATTTGAAAGAAGGTCGAAGCTTGAAAAATAACATTTTTCAAGCTCGAGATTTGTGTCTGCGCGCACTTGACACAAACTCGACATGCGCAAAAAGCGTGCGCAGAAATGAGAGGCACAGATGAAAATCGGTTTTATCGGACTTGGAAATATGGCGCAGGCGATGATTGGAGGAGTTTTGAGAAATCACCTGGCTGTGCCGGAGGAAATTTTCGGTTCTGCAAAAACGGCGGAGACGGAAAGCAAAGTGCATGAAATGTTTGGCATCACGGTGACAGGCGATAACCTGGAAACCGCGCGGCAGGCAGAGCTTTTGATTCTTGCCGTAAAGCCGCAGTTTCTGGAGAAAGTGATCGGACAGATCAGCGACCTTGACCTGACCGGTAAGACGATTCTGAGCATTGCGGCAGGCAAAAGCCTTGCGTGGCTGGAAGAGCAGTTCTGTGCGCCGCTTCCGTTTGTGCGTGCGATGCCAAATACGCCGGCGCTGGTCGGGGAAGGCTGTACCGGAGTCTGCTATGGCAGCAGGGTAACTCCTGAGATGAAAGAAAAAACGGCAGCTGTCCTGGACAGTTTCGGCAAGACGGTTGAGCTTCCGGAACGTCTGATGGATGTGCTGACCGGCGTTAGCGGCTGTGCGCCTGCCTGGATTTTTATGCTGATCGAGGCGATGGCGGACGGTGCAGTTGCGGAAGGCATGCCGCGCAGCCAGGCATATGAATGCGCTGCACAGGCTGTGCTCGGCAGCGCGAAACTGATGCTTGAGACCGGAAAGCATCCGGGAGAGTTAAAGGATATGGTCTGCTCCCCGGCAGGCTCCACGATTCAGGCGGTACGCGTTTTAGAGGAAAAAGGCTTCCGCGGCGCAGTGACCGATGCGGTCATCACTGCGGTGGAGAAGTCCAGAAGCCTGTAAAATAGTTTGTTACAAAAATGTTAAAAACAGGAATAAAGGAAGATCTGATGGAAAAAATAATCCCGTCAGGTCTTCTTTTTTTGATAAAAAATCGAAAAAACCGCAGAAAATGGCTGTCCTTTTTATGAAAAGAGAATTTACTATGTTAAAGCGGTATTTGTTGAAAACTTTGAAAAATAGTAAGAAAAAGGCGATGATTTCGGAGGTTTGTTGTAGAAATATCACAATAGAAGAAAAACCTTTGTGGGGAACTAACGGAAATTTGTGGTTCCGGGTGAACGACTTGACATTTGATTGTAATATTGCTATCATATCATGCGTAACAATTGTTAATAAGTTTGTAACAATTGAAACAGCTCTGTAACAAGGAGCATCCCACAAAAAGCTCCTGAATTTCACCGGCAGAATGGCTGGGGAAGCAGAGTAAGATTTATGGAGGTAAGAATGAACGGAAAAGGCAGAAAGTTGTTTCGTAGTGCAGTCGGCATTTTAACATCTGTTATGATGATGGGTGCATATACGACAACCGCTATGGCAAGTGGTATCGGTGTCATTGATGCGAAAGACATGCTGGACATTCATGCAGAAGCAAATACAGCGTCTGCGGTGGTTGGTCAGGTCATGGAGGACGGTCATGTGGCGATCCTTGCAAAGTACAACGACTGGGTGCAGATCCAGGCGGGAGAAATTGCAGGATGGGTACCGGCTGAAAATCTGGTCGAGACAGAGATTTCCAACGAAGAGGCTGTTGCAGCCAATGAGCAGGTGATCGCTGAACGGACAGGAGCAACAGCATCCGAAGATGAATTCTTTGCAGAGGAAGAAGTACAGCAGGATGAAACAGCAGCTTTACAGGCAGAGGCGAGTGAAGCAGCACAGAATGAGATAGAAGAAGTACAGGCAGCCGAGGAAGCAGCACGCATCGAAGCGGAGGCGCAGGCAAAGGCAGCAGCCGAGGAAGCAGCGCGCATCGAAGCGGAGGCGCAGGCAAAGGCAGCAGCCGAGGAAGCAGCGCGGCTCGCAGCGGAGGCGCAGGCAAAGACAGCCGAAGAAGCAGCACAGCTTGAAGCAGAGACGCAGGCAAAGGCAGCCGAGGAAGCAGCGCGGCTCGCAGCGGAGGCGCAGGCAAAGGCAGCCGAGGAAGCAGCGCGGCTCGAAGCGGAAGCTCAGCAGGCAGCTTTGGCAGCCCAGACCGCAGCGATATCCGCAGAGGAATTAAAACTGCTCGCAAATATTATTTACTGTGAAGCAGGCAGTGAATCCTACGTTGGTAAGGTTGCGGTAGGCAATGTCATCATGAACCGCGTCAAGAGTGCATCGCAGCCCAATACGATCACCGAGGTTGTTTACGCAAAAGGACAGTTTTCCCCTGTTAGAAACGGTTCGCTGCAGAGGGCACTGAGCAGTGACAAGGCAGATGCAGCCTGCTATCAGGCAGCAATCGAAGCATTAGCCGGTGCACAGCCGGTCGGCGGCAAGCTGTTTTTCAGAAGAAATAACGGTCGTTCCGGACAGGTAATCGGACATCACGTTTTTTACTAAAACAGTATCATAGCCGGGGCATTTGTCTCAACAGCATTGTAAGGGAATCGTCAGAAGATGATAAGAATCCATTGTTTCTGACAGAAAAAGAGCGAAAAAGGGCATGTGGAAAAGGATTGTTTTTCACACGCCTTTTTTGTATTCATGACAATAGAATCCTCGCAGGGCGCACACTTGACAGTAATTGACGGATTTGATATGATGACGCTAATCATGTAATATAATTGTAACATTTGATGAGCCGATTTTGGGAGCGCCAAAGGCGCGGAAAATCAATGGAGGCTCAGCTATCGTTACTGTCTGCGGATATGAGGGGATAGAAAGGATCATCGATTTATGGGCTGGAGCAGAAAATGTGAGAAAAGGGGGAAGCACTGGCTGCGGGCTGCAGCGCTGGGAGTCGTCTTTTTGTGGACGGCCGGAAGCAGTCTGCAGGCAGAGGCAGAATCGAGCAAAAGCGCGCACTGGCACAAGGGCGTTGGCGTGGAGGCGTGGCTGACAGGAGCGGATAAGGAACAGGTCAGTCAGAACGCAGCATCCCAAAATGATGCGGCAGATACAGCGATCGCCGCAGTCGGCGGGCAGGAAACGGATGCAGCGTCCGACAGTGCGGACAGCAAAACCAAGGCTTCGTCCGGCGATGGAACGAAAATGGACGACCTGACCGGAACGATCGTGATGACGAGCGTCCAGAATGTATTGAATGTCAGGACGGAACCGGACAGCGAGGCAGAGCTTGCAGGGTATTTGTATGCAGACTGTGGCGGTACAGTGCTGGAACAAAAGGACGGCTGGACAAAGCTTGAGTCCGGCGAACTGACCGGCTGGGCGAACAACGATTATCTGCTGTTTGGGGAAGAAGCGCGGAAAGAGGCAAAAGACGCGGGACGGATTGTGGCAACGACCAAAACAGGCGCTTTGAGAATCCGGAAAGAACCTTCAGCAGATGCTGCGATTTATGATCTGCTGGAAGAAGGTGCAAAGTATGAGGTCGTGGATGAAGAGCAGATCCGTTTCAGCGAGGATCAGGAAATCACGGCGGACTGGGTTGCGGTCAATTACGGCGGAAAGACCGGATATGTGTCTTCGGAATATGTCCAGGTTGATTTTGAAATCGATTACGGAGAGACGGTTGAGCAGGTAAAAGCGCGCGAGGAAGCGGAAACGGCGAGACTGCAGGCGGAAAAAGAAGCTGCCGCACAGAAACAGAAGAAGGAAAAGGCAGCGCAGGCGGAAAAGGAAGCGAACAAGGCTGCTGCACTGGCTGCGGACGACAGCGTGCTTTTGGCGGCGCTTATTCAGTGTGAAGCGGGAGAAGAGCCCTACGAAGGACAGGTGGCTGTCGGCGCAGTCGTGATGAATCGGGTCAGAAGCGGCGCTTATCCGAATACGGTCAAGGGAGTTATCTATGCTTCGGGACAGTTTACACCGGCGGGAAGCGGACAGGTTGGACGCGTTGTCGCAAGTGGAAAGATCAAGGCAAGCTGCCTGCAGGCGGCACAGGAAGCGATGGCGGGAAGCACCCCGGTTGGAATAGCGACGCATTTTAGGCGGGCAGGAAGCAGGGAAGGTATTGTGATCGGACATCATGTATTTTGGTAGACGGGGCATGATTTTTGTAGTATGATAGTCATAAGTCACAGGAAAGGAGGAGTTACATGACGGAAGTATTTGCCTGGCTGGCTCTGTTGATTTTACTTGTGCTGATTGAGCTTGCGACGATGGGGCTGACGACAATCTGGTTTGCAGCCGGAGCTCTTGTTGCGACGATTGCAGCTGCCTGTGGTGCGCCGGTTCTAGTGCAGGTCATCCTGTTTTTGGTAGTGTCCGTGCTGATGCTTGTTTTTACAAGACCGGTTGCCATGCGCTATTTCAATCTTGGAAGGGCGAAGACCAATGTGGACAGCATGCTTGGGGAACGCGGTATCGTGACCGGCAGGATTGATAACCTGCACAGCTGCGGACAGGTTACGCTCAAAGGCATGGAGTGGTCAGCGAGATCTCAGGAAACTGAGGGGACGATTGAAGAGGGTACCGTCGTCATTGTAAAAAAGATCGACGGCGTGAAGCTGATCGTTGTTCCGGACGAGATCGAAACAGAAGAACCTGTAACAAACAGCAGAGAGACTGCTGACAACATGCGGTAAGACCGCGGAAATGAGGGTAATTATGATAGGTGGATTGGTAATACTCATTATTTTAATTCTTGCAATTGCAATTGTAGCGTCCTGCATCAAGATCGTACCGCAGGCGCAGGCTTATGTCGTAGAACGTCTCGGCGCATATCAGGATACCTGGAGCGTTGGTCTTCACTTTAAAGTGCCGATTGTCGATAAGGTTGCAAAGCGCGTACTGTTAAAGGAACAGGTAGCGGATTTCCCGCCTCAGCCCGTTATCACAAAGGATAACGTTACGATGCGAATCGATACCGTTGTCTTTTTCCAGATCACAGATCCCAAGCTGTTTACCTACGGCGTTGAAAATCCGATCATGGCGATTGAAAACCTGACCGCGACAACCCTGCGTAACATCATCGGAGACCTGGAACTGGATCAGACACTGACCTCCCGTGAAACGATCAATGCCAAGATGCGTGCATCCCTGGATATCGCAACTGATCCCTGGGGCATCAAGGTAAACCGTGTCGAATTAAAGAACATTATTCCTCCCGCAGCAATTCAGGATGCGATGGAGAAGCAGATGAAGGCAGAGCGTGAACGCCGTGAAGCGATCCTGCGTGCCGAAGGTGAAAAGAAATCTACCATTCTGGTAGCAGAAGGTAAAAAGGAATCCGCAATTCTGGAAGCAGAGGCAGAAAAACAGTCTGCAATTCTGCGCGCAGAAGCAGAGAAAGAAAAGATGATCCGTGAGGCAGAAGGTGAAGCGGAAGCAATCCTGAAAGTCCAGCAGGCGACTGCAAACGGTCTGCGTTTCATCAAGGATGCAGGAGCGGATGATTCTGTACTTCGTTTAAAGAGTCTGGAGGCTCTGGAAAAGGTTGCGGACGGCAAGTCTACAAAGATCATCATTCCGTCCGAAATTCAGAACATGGCGGGACTGCTGACCAGTGCGAAGGAGCTTTTAAGCGACAAATAAGCTCACATGTACCATCTTCGATGCTATCCGCTGCCTGACAGCGTATTTCATCTTTACAAAAAAGGACCGTACATTCTATAATGGATGTACGGTTTTTTATTTTATGATGCCAGGGTCAAAAGGTCTAAGCCCACATGAGCTTGCTCATAGGTGGGTGAAAGACCTTAGGACCCGCCCCGATATGAGCATAAAAGTGGGATGATAATCCCACGATATGCGAAT
>OLSG01002719.1_pt1 | contig 14267 bp, 10 predicted proteins | sample 1673041 | NCBI WGS metagenome assembly OLSG01 (sample SAMEA3136749, study PRJEB25190) | human gut metagenome | reverse complement strand
CCTTATGCTTGTCAACACTTATCGTATAATTTCGACTTCTTTTTAGAAATTCGTTTCGTCCAACATCAATCTTCGCATGAATATCAAACACATCTTTGATAAGTTTATAAAAACGTTTCGCAGCAGATACCGTCTCCGTCTGGATCTGAATCTCATAATGTTCTGGCTCTAGACTGATATTCCCTCCAAAACGTAAGAATCCTGCGATCTCCGCAATCTTACAGTGTCTGGCACCGGTTTCATTTCTTGATAATTCCTCTTTAATATTACTTGAAAATGACATTGCCTACCTCATAATATCTCTATGCTCTACTTTGACAGAATATGGCAGTTGTTTTAATCGCTCTGCCAATTTATTGGTGATCGTAACAGATCGATGCTTTCCTCCAGTACATCCGATTCCGATCACAAGATTATACTTGCCTTCTTTAATATAATTTGGGATCAAGAATCTCATCATATCATCTAACTTATCAAGAAATTCCACAGATTCTTCATGCTTCATCACAAAATCCTGAATTGGTTTGTCATTTCCAGTTAATGGTCGCAAATTCAGATCATAGTATGGATTTGGAAGAAATCTGACATCAAATACCAGATCTACATCCGCAGGAATCCCATGTTTAAATCCAAAAGAAACAACTGCAATCTGGAATCGTTCCCCTTCTTCTCCGTCTACAAAAATACGATCGATCTCTTCTTTTAACTCCCTTGTCAGAAGCTGGCTAGTATCGATCACATACGTTGCCTGATCTTGCAGAAATTTCATGATCTCCCGCTCTTTTGCAATTCCATCCTCAACTCTTCCATCTCTTGACAGAGGATGATTTCTTCTTGTCTCTTTATAGCGTTTTAATAAAATACGATTACTTGCATTCAGATAGAGAATCTCATACTTGATCCCCGCTGCCTCGATTTCTTTTAATTTGTGTGCTAACTCGCCAATTCCTCTTCCATTACGGATATCAATCCCAAGAGCAACATTTTCAATCTTGGCAGTTTCATCTAACAACATGTCTGCAAATTTATCAAGTAAAGCCACTGGAAGATTATCAACACAAAAATATCCAGCATCTTCTAATGTCTTTAATGCACTGCTTTTTCCTGCTCCTGACATTCCTGTTACAATTACAAATCTCATCTGTACTGCTCCTTTTTAGAACCTTCCAACACGTTTGACTTCTGGCTCCATCGTAACTCCAAACTGTTCTTTTACTTTATCTTTCACGTCACTGATCAACTGCATAACATCGGATGCTGTAGCATTTCCACGGTTGATCACAAAACCACTGTGTTTTTCAGATACCTGTGCATCTCCCACCTGATATCCCTTTAATCCTGCATCCTGAATCAATTTTCCGGCAAAATATCCTTCTGGACGTTTAAATGTACTTCCGGCACTTGGATATTCTAATGGCTGTTTTGTTTTTCTCGCCAATGCGTACTCGTCCATTTTGGCTTTGATTTCTTCTTTATTTCCTTTCTTAAGTGCGATCACACCTTCTAAGACAACGTATTCATTCTTTAAAACGTTACTTGTACGGTAACCAAGCTCTAATTCTTCTGCTTTCAGAGTTTTGATCTCTCCTTCTTTTGTAAGAACTGTCACTTCTTTTAGTACCTGCACCATCTCACCACCGTATGCACCAGCATTCATAACGACAGCTCCGCCAAATGTTCCAGGAATTCCACCTGCAAACTCAAATCCAGTTAATTCTTCATTGAGTGCTGCTCTGGATGTAGAACTTAATAAAGTTCCTGCTTTGACGATAAGTTCATTACCACGGACTTCAATTCCACTGTAGTTTTTGTAAATCTGAAGAACAATCCCGTCCATTCCATCATCTGCAACCAAAAGATTACTCCCATTTCCTAAAACAAATAATGGAATTCCCTCTTCTTTTGCAAAACGACTGACCGCTTTGATCTCTTCCATATTCTCTGGTGCCACAAAAATATCAGCGGGTCCCCCAATACGGAATGTTGTATGATTTTTCATCGGTTCCTGTCTTAAAATATATTTTTCTGGTATGATCTGTTTTAACTGATCAATCTTTGTATCCATAATTTCTCCATTCTTAATATTAATGCAAGATGGAATCCTGTATATCACAGGATTCCAAATCTCTTCATCTTATGAAAGCATCAGACTAGCTGCACCATAAATTCCAGCATCATTTCCAAGAGTCGCAAGTACAAATCCTGTCTCCTGTGCTTTTCCAAATGTATACTTCTTAAAATGTGCATTGACCGCATCTAAAAGGATCTGTCCAGCTCTTGATACGCCTCCACCGATAACAAACACTTCTGGGTCGACCATCAATGCGATATTCCCTGCTGCAAGTGCTAATTTCTGTCCAAGATCATCTACCCGTTCTTTGGCAAATGTATCTCCTTCTTTAGCAGCATCAAAAATGTCTTTTGCAGTTACTTCATCAAGGTCTCTTAGTATAGTCGCTTCTTTATAATCCTTTAATGCTTTCTTTGTCTCATATACAATTCCCGTTGCAGATGCATAAAGTTCCAGACATCCTGTCTTTCCACAATTACATACACGATCATCAAAAGAATCCACAGTCATATGACCGATCTCTCCACCATATCCACGGCTTCCATCAATGATCTTGCCATCAACAATGATCCCTCCTCCAACTCCTGTTCCAAGAGTGATCATCACCGCGCTGTTATAATCTGCTGCTGCTCCCATCCAGATCTCTCCTAAGGCTGCTGCATTGGCATCATTCGTTGCCTTTACCTTACATCCTGTAAGCTTTGACAATTCTCCTGCCACATCCACGCTTCCCCATCCAAGGTTCACACATTCATTAACTTTTGAAAACTCAAGAACAGCTCCTGGAACTCCAACTCCGAGTCCGATCACATCTTCCTTATCAAAACCATTTGCTTTGCTGTGATCATTCACTGCCTGTGCAATATCTGGCAGGATGTTCTTTCCATTCTCCTCAGTTCTTGTCTTGATCTCCCATTTCTCTTTTAATGTTCCATCTTCTCCAAACAGACCCATTTTTACTGTTGTTCCACCAATATCAATTCCATATAAATATTTCATATCATTTAATCCTCCATCTGACCTGTAACACGTTTATAAAGTTCTTCGGCTGCATTATATCCCATCTTCTTCTGTCTGTGATTGATTGCTGCTGCTTCTACGATGATCGCCAAGTTACGCCCTGGACGAATTGGTAGTGTATGTGCTGCAACTTTATTGCCAAGATATTCTACGTATTTCTCTTCTAATCCTAAGCGGTCATAATCCGCATCTTTGTTCCAGTCTTCCAACTGAATGACCAGATTGATCTCCTGCTCCATCTTAACGCTTTCAACACCATACAGATTCTTAACGTCAATAATACCGATTCCTCGCAGTTCGATAAAGAACCTTGTAACTTCCGGAGATGTTCCGATCAATGACTTCTTGCTGACCCTCTTGATCTCTACAACGTCATCAGATACCAGACGGTGTCCTCTTCGAATCAACTCTAAAGCTGCTTCACTCTTACCGATCCCACTCTCTCCTGTGATCAGGATTCCTTCACCAAATACATCGACCAAAACTCCATGGATCGTGATGCTTGGAGCCAATACAGTTCCTAGCCATCGGATCACTTCTGCCATAAATTCAGATGTCACATCCTGAGATATCAAAACCGGTACCCCATACTCTTTCGCAACTTTTATCATCATCTCACTTGGATGCAGATTCCTGCAAAATACGATAACTGGAATTCCCGCTCCGATAAATCTTTTATAAATATTTTTCGCATTTTCAACATCTTTTTCTACCTCTTCAATAAAAAGGTGTTCTGCTTTTCCGATGATCTGAACTCGATTCTGTGCAAAATTTTCAAAAAAACCTGCCAACTGTAATGCTGGACGGTTGATCTCTGCCTGTTCAATGTAAACTTCTTTTGAATTGATCTCTGGTGTTACTTCTTTTAAATTTAATTCCTTGACCATATCATATACTGATACTCTATGCTCTTTATCCATAATCTTTCTCTCTTTCTGCACCCTTGATTGTCTGTCTCTTTCTCTATTTTAACATATTTCCTTACTGCTTGGAATCGTGAAAAAAACCATAAATAGACTCTGCAGTACTTTGATTCATGCCAGGAACATTTAAAAGTTCCGTAACTGTTGCTGTCTTGATCTGTCCAAGATCTTTAAAATACTTCATTAATTCTTTTCGTCTCTTTGGTCCAACACCTTTGATGTCATCAAGAACAGAATGTACTTGCCCTTTTGCACGCAATGATCTGTGATATTCGATCGCAAAACGATGGGCTTCATCCTGTATCCTTGTCACAAGTAAAAATGCTTCGCTGTTTGGCGCAAATATGATTTCCTCGTTGTTATAATACAAGCCTCTCGTTCTATGATCATCATCTTTGACCATTCCACATACTGGAATATCAAGTCCCAAATGATCCAGCACACGAAGTGCAACATTGACCTGTCCTTTTCCTCCATCCATCATCAGAATATCCGGAAATTTTGTAAAACTGCCAAGTGTAGTGTCTTTTCCTTGTTCTTTCAGTTCTTCTAGTTCTTTCTTTCCATGAAGAAATCTTCTGGTCAAAACTTCTTCCATACTGGCATAGTCATCCGGACCTTCAATGGTTCTTAAACGAAACTTGCGATAATCTCTTCTTCTTGCTTTTCCTCTTTCAAATACGACCATGGATGCTACGGTCTGAAATCCACTGATATTAGAAATATCAAATGCTTCCATTCGATTCAAACCTTCCATCCCGAGCAATTCTTCAATCTCATGAACTGCCCCGATCGTCCTTCTTTCTTCCCGTTTGATCTTCTCACGATCCATTCTTAATACATTCTGAGCATTTTCCTTTGCCATCTCTACCATCTTGTGTTTTTGCCCACGCACTGGTATCTTAAAATGTACTTTTGCTCCTCGTTTCTTTGACAACCATTCTTCAATGATCTCCTTTTCTGAAATATCCTGTTCCAGAAAGATTTCCCCTGGAAGATAAGGCGTCCCCGCGTAAAACTGTTTGACAAAAGCTCCTAAAACTTCTTCCTTTGAACTTTCCTCATCTGCTTCCATATGAAAATGTTCTCTTCCAAGAAGCTTTCCTTGGCGGATAAAGAAAATAGATACGACAACATCCTTATCATCCTGTGCCATTGCAATAATGTCACGGTCCTCAAACGCATACGTATTGATCTTCTGACGGTCCATGATCCGCTCAATACTCTTGAGCAAATCTCTGTATTCCATTGCCTGTTCAAATTCCAATTCATCCGATGCTTTTTGCATTTTCTCCTGAAGCATTTTTGCAACCTGTTTATAATTTCCATTTAGAAACTTGATTGTTTCTTCGATCTGTTTTGCATATTCTTCCTTGGATATATATCCTTGGCATGGTGCATCACACTGCTTGATCTGATAGTACAGACAAGGCCTGTCCTTCCCTGTATCTTTTGGAAGTCTTCGGTTACAGGTACGGATCTTAAAGATCTTGCGAAGCAGCTCGATCGTATCATTTACTGCTCCTGCACTCGTATAAGGTCCGAAATACTTTCCTCCATCTGCTTTCATCTTCCTTGCCAGCATGATCCTTGGAAATTCTTCATTGACCGTTACTTTAATGTAAGGATAGCCTTTGTCATCTTTCAGTTTTGTATTATATTTTGGATGATGCTCTTTGATCAGATTGTTCTCAAGCACTAAAGCTTCCAGTTCTGAATCCGTGATGATATATTCAAAATAAGCAACATTCTTTACCATATGCTGAATCTTCACAGACAGATTCCGGCTGTCTTGAAAATACTGACGCACACGATTACATAACTTGATCGCTTTTCCAACGTAAATGATCTCATCTTTGCTATTATGCATCAAATAAACTCCAGGCTTTGCCGGAAGCTTCTTTAATTCCTGCTGAATGTCAAACATGAACTTCCCTCCATCTTTATTCTGTATATTTTATGGCTGCAAAATACACTTATCTTTAATCATAGCATAAATTTATAGGCAAAAAAAGTATCGATTTGAAGTGTAGGCTTGCATGTATGTGACGGAAATAAAAGAAAAACAAATATTTCAAAGAATCCGGTGGCAACTCCGCATTTTTGAGAGCGTTTTTTACAAATCGCTGATCCGTGCCTGTTCCTTTGGAAACTCCCTCGCTGCGAGCCAAAATGCCCGCAGCAACGGTCAGACATCCAACCACAGGCACTGCGAATTTGTAAAAAACGCACTCAAAAAGTGCTCATGTTTGCCACCGGATGCTTTCAAATATTTGTGTTTCTTTTATTTCTGTCACATACAGCTGAAGTCTATTCAAACCACTATGGAGTGTGTATGTTTTACTGTATTGGTATTTATAATAAACATTCTGTCTACCACTACATAAATTGAAAGTCAATAACGTTTAACATGCGTCCATCAGCTTAAATTTTTTTATTTTTCTCTAAATACTCGATGACCTTCAACTCATACAATCAAATTTTATTCCTTGACCATTAGCTTTTTTAATTCCCGTCGTTTTTCAATCTCTAATTTTGAGAAGATCCTTGCCACAAGATTTTTCACGTACCCATAAGAATAATGCATAGACTCTGCAATTTCCTTGTTTTCCATTCCTTCTGCGATCGCTATTGCGATCTTCCATTCTGTTGGTGTTAACTGGCTTTTGATCTGCTTGGCATAATCTGATAATTCCATGGATTGTTTGTGCTGTCTCTGCTGATATCGTTCCAAATGCCGTTCAACCCTGGCAAGTAAGATTTCTTTTGCAAATGGCTTTACGATATAATCAACTGCCCCTGCTTTCAAGCCCCTTACTTCATAATCCATTTCTGAAAATCCAGTCAAAAATATGATCGGGATCAGTTCACATCCTGAGATTTTTTTGATTTCTTCTAATGTTTCGTATCCATCCATCTGTGGCATATCAATGTCTAATAAGATCAAATCTGGAATGATATTTTTATTTAACAGATTTAATGCCTGTATTCCACTCTTTGCGACACTGACATTATATTGGTCAGATAAAATCTCTTCTGCTGTCTTTAGAAGCATAAGATCATCATCTATGATCAAAATATGATTCTCTCTCATTCCATTTCCTCCCATCGTTTCATAAGGATTTCTGCTTCATCAAAATCAAGCTGATCGATCCGTATTTCCATCTCTTTCAAGATATTTCTTTCTTCCTCGGATATCTTGCCTTTTCGATAATACTGAATCTGTTCTTTCGCTTCTTTCGCCTGATATCTGGTGATAAATATTTTTAATTTTTCTTTGATTTCTTCTTTACTTTGCTTGTCTTTTTCTTCCTCTTTTTTCTGATCAAACAGAACATTTTTCGTCTGTTCAATAAATTCCCGTGATGCCTTAAATACTCGTCCCCACTCCAATTTAAGCAGATCATATGCAGACATGATGTATTCCATATCCTTTTGTTTCCCTCTATCTTCCATTTCTTTTGCGATCTCATACAAATGAATCGCACCTATCGCTTTTGCATTGCTCTTTAAGGTGTGCATCATCCTTGTGATCTCATCGACTTTCACTTCCTTTTGTGTCATCAACTGCTGCATCTGTCTCATATATTCTTCCTGGTACTCCGTAAAGAATTCCATCAGTTTACGATACTGCATAAAGTCTCCATCCAGAAGTCTAAGCCCCTCTTCAATCTTTATATCATTTTCTTTTAGCTGCCCCTTCAGCTGCTTAAATTCTTCATCTTTGATCTTTTGTTCTTCTTTCAGATCCTCACGAATAAATACAAGATCATCTCTCAAATATTTCATCAGCAGGTCTTCTAATTTGCTCCACATCACCGGCTTTGAAAGATACGCACAAAATCCTTCTCTTAAAAATGTCTGTTCAATTCCTTTCGTCACATCAGCAGTTAAAGCGATCACTGGAATATGAAATTGTACATCTTTCTTTAATTCCCTGATCGTATCGATTCCATCCATCTGCGGCATCATATAATCAAGTAATATCAGATCATATATATTTTGCCTGACTTTGTGGACACATTCCTCTCCGCTGGCTGCTGTATCCACAAACACAGCTGTACGCTTCAGAAGTGATCTTGTCACCATGAGATTTTCCGGATTATCATCTACAATTAAAATCTTTGCCTGCGGTGCAACAAATGATCTTCTCTTTCGTTCATCCGTTTCCTTCCATTCAACATTTGAAATCTTCCCATCAGATACCTTCTTCATTGGAAGCTGCACAAAAAAACTGCTTCCTTTGCCGTATACACTTTCTACCCAGATCATACCGTCCATCTGTTCTGCCAGCTGTTTTGCGATCGCAAGTCCTAATCCGGTTCCTTTGATCTTCTTATTTTTCTTAGAGTCTACTCTCATAAATGCATCAAACAAAACGGGCAAATTTTCTTCTTTGATTCCGATTCCTGTGTCTTTTACCTCGAAAATAAGCTTCGTTTCTTCTTCATTTTTACTGACTTTAATATCAATCTGACCTTCTTTAGTGTATTTTACTGCATTATTGATCAGGTTCAAAAGAATCTGTTTGATATGTATCACATCACCGATCAGATACGCTGGCAAGGTCTTATCAAATATCAGATTCATTTTTAACGACTTTTGTTCCGCCTGTTTCTCTGCGATCAACATCACTTCATCAAGCAGCTGCCTGAGTTCATATTTTCCTTCTTCAATCTCCATTTTTCCGGATTCGATCCTTGAAATATCCAAAATATTATTGATCAATGAGATCAGATAACCTCCAGAACGTTCAATGCTTTTTGCATATTGACGGATTTCTTCGCTTTCACTTTCTCTAAGGATCATCTCGTTCATTCCAAGCATTACATTGATCGGAGTCCGGATCTCATGACTCATATTAGCAAGAAATGCACTCTTTGCCTTGTTCGCTGACTGTGCTTCGATCCTTGCTTCTTCTAAGATCTCTTGTTGTTTGTTGTACATCCGAAAATGCAGATACATCACTGCTGCCACCGAAATACTAGATGCACAAAATCCTATCAACAGATCCATCACAACTTCTTTTTCAGAGGAAAACCATACAACCATCTGCGGATTTTGATAGGCGATCATGATCGTTGCTATATATACGACCATTTCCATAAATGCTGTAAAAAACATTACCTTTCCTTCCAACATAAAGACTGTAAATAAGATCCCAAAAATATAAAAAGAAACCATCCCGCCCTTGTAACCGCCAGATTTAAAAAATAAATATGGGAACATCATAAGAAAGATCATAATGATCGTAACAACATAACAAAACTGATATCTGCCACTTTTGTATGCATAAAACAACAACACGAAAGACAACACTGCAATCCCAAGATTCAATCCTAGAATCACACTATCCTGATTATTCGCATATGATGAAATCCCATTGATCAGACTGATCATTCCACCAACTAATGCAAGCACATTAAATAATCTTACCCGAAATGGAAGAGATAACCGAAACAGTGAATGTTCTCCCTGCAATATCTGACGAAACCATTTTTCCACGAACTTTCCTCCCCTTTCATGATCTTGCTTCTAGTTTATCACGCTCTTTCTTATCTCCCTAGTTACTATCAGTCATCTCTTTTGGAATGCTGTTCTAAGAAATGCAATACCGCATCATAAACTTTCTCTACATCATCTTCATTTAAGATCTCATGTCTCCGATTTAAAAATAACATTCCACGTACCTGATTATACCCTCGCTTTTTTAAAGTTGTCATTGCCTGTGCATACTGTTTCTTTGAACCAATGCATGGATCATCTGCTCCTGCGATAAACAAGATCGGAAGTGACGGATGTTTTACCTGCCATCCTTTTTTGTTGTAAGTTGCATCCATTAGTAAAAACAGATTTAAAAATCCATTATTACTAAATACGAATCCATCCAATGGATTTTCATCATAAGCTTTTACATTTTCTTTGTTATAACTGATCCAGCCATTTTCGGATTCATCTTCTCCTAATGCCTTTCCATATAAGCCAAGTGCCATCTTCTGGAAGAACTTTCCTTTTTTGTGTGCTCCCATTTTACAAGCAGTTTTTGCAAGAAATCCTGCTGCCTTTGCTGCTTTATTTTCACTTGGACTTCCACATACGATCAGAGAGTCCAGCTCATCATCATATTTTTTCAGATAACAACGAACCACCAAGGATCCCATACTATGTCCGAACAAATGATATGGAAGTTCTCCTCCATATCGTTCTTTCATCCATGTTGTTACCTGATGAGCATCTTCTATGATCGCTTTTCCACTGTCATCATAAAAATATCCAAGGTCTACCGCATCTTTGACACTCTTACCATGACCTCTGTGATCATGGATCACACTGATATAGCCATTGTTACACAACATTTGCATAAAAGGCTCATAGCGTTCTTTATGTTCTGCCATACCGTGGCAGATCTGTACGATTCCCTTTGGAGATTGTTCTGGTTCCATAAGCAGTACATGTAGTTTTAATCCATCTTGTTTTGATGTCAGGTATACTGTTTTTTTCATTTCAAGTACCTCCGTTCCTATTCTTATTTTTAGTTTAACACAAAATTATGATTATATGGTAAACTAAACTTAATAACTATTAACTCTTTCATGGAGGGATTCATTATGAAAATTAGAATAAAAAAAGTGACTGCTTTGCTTCTTTCCTGTATGCTGTTTTTTTCGATCAGCGGCTGTCAGAAGAAACGTACTGCGAAAGAAGTTTTGAAATCAAGTCTTAAACAAAGTTCCAAATTAAAAGATGCTGATTTCAGTGGAGAAGCTTCTTATAAGATCGCAAATAGTGAGGCTTCTTCATCCTCAAACGTTACGATCAAGATGAATTTTGACACAAAACTACAGACTGTTGATAAAGATCAGTTAAAAATGTCTATGACTTCTACCTTAAACATGCTTGGGCAGACTATGGATATGAATATGTATTATTCTGATGGTTATTATTACATGAACACCAATGGAACAAAGCAGAAAATAAAAATGGATATCGCAGGTCTTCAAAAACAGATTCAGTCAACCACAGGTCAGACTTCTTTGCCTGCAAAATATTACAAAGATCTGAAACTTAGTGAAAAGGATGGAAATACCATTCTTAAATACAGTATCAATAATGATGGATTGAATCAATACGTCAAAGATGTTACCTCCCAGATGACAACTGTAACTGGTGGAAGTAATTCTATTAAGGTTTCTTCTTTGACCGGTACAAAAACATTGAATGACAAAGATCTTCCTGTGAAAGAATCCATCCAGATGGTTATGGAAAGCGGTGACAATGAGACAGGTTCGATCACTTTAAAAATGAACCTGACTTATCATAATCCTGGAAAATCTGTGACTGTGACCTTACCTGACGATCTGAATACTTATCAGGAAATTTCAAATTAATAAATTTTATTGCATAGGAAATTCCGATGCAATCCTAAAGCAAACGACGTAAGCATCTTATTCTTTTGAATATAATACTTACGTCGTTGTTTTTTATGATCTTATTTTATAATCTTTTTTCCTTATGAAATAGTGTCTTAGAGTCACGTCTTTTCATCGAAACTCCAAAATCAACATGTGACTATCGGTTACTATTTCTCAAACAATCTTTTTCATAAAATAAAACCAGAGATAATAAGGTATTTTTATGTGAAGGAGGTCTTATATATGAAAAAGAATCTAAAAAACTTATGGGGTAAGAGGATATTTTCTTCTTTTCTCTCCATATCATTTTTATTAAGCGGGATTTCCCCTGCATTTAATGTATCGGCAGCTTCTCCTGCATCTGTTCCTGATACTTTAACTTTAAAAGAATCTGCTGGAGTATGTAGTGGAAACTCTGTCGCATTTAATGTAAGATCGAATGCGTTCAACTCCAGTAAGCTGAAATTTTATCAGGATATGCTTAGTGGCAGTCATACAAAGACAAATGCTTCCACCAAATCTGGTGCACCAAATGCAACTTCGGCAGAAGACTGGTTTGACATCGCTTATATACTTCACCGAAATCGTCAATCGCAGTCTGGTACCAGCAATTACAGCTCAAGAATGGAAGCTATGCGTTATTCTACGATCGCTGAATATAATAACACTGGTAAAATATCCAATAATGAATATAAGGGCGGTTATGTATGGCATATTCATCGCAACGGCTTTAATTATAGTAATTCACTTAGTAATGCAAATACAGATATCCGTAAAAAATTATATGAATATTATCTGGCTCAGCATACAAGCAGCAGCAATAAAAAAGGCTGGGATTGGAGTGATAAAAGTGCAACTCACAGCTTCAAGTCTCTTGAAAATAATACAACGCAGGATGTCTTTTGGTCTATTTTGAGCCTGAACAGATCTGAAGGTGATAACAGGCGACGCGGACATGGAAGTGCCTTGATCGCTGTCTTTTATGATTTCAAGGTAAGCCCTGTTCTTCAGGAAGACACTGGAACTACTTATATCCGTACAAGAAGTGATGGTTCTGATAAAAACGAATCTTTTGTTTCTAGTTTTACGAATGATACTCCTCAGAGTGCCAATGCTGAATATACCGGAAGTACAGAAAATACAGTATCCCATACAAGTAATATCAGCGGAAGTTCTTCTTACACAATGGGACATTCCGTAACTGTCGGAACAAATGTTAACTTTGGAGCCTTTGCAAGTGGTTCTGTGGATTACACATTTGATTATTCCAATACCGTAGAAAAAGGCTGGTCCAAAGAAGATTCTGTCAGCAAAACAGAGAAAAAAGAAGACAAATCATCCATTTCCCTTCCTGCTTACAGTGCGATCAAAATGAAGAGAACCACTTCTGACAGCGAAGAAGTGACAACTTACAACTGTCCTGTGATCCTTACTTATAAAGTGATGTTATTAGAACATGTTCTCAATGCAAGCAATGATGAAGCTGATGCTGCAACCGCAACTTTAGGTACTTTTGGAAGCAGCAGTATCAGTGCCAGGGAAGATTTAAAAACTTATCTTACCGATAACTTAAATATCAAAGATACAAACCGTGGAGTTACATGGAGCAGTTTTGCCTCAAATGCTGATACAAAACAGGCATTTCATTATGCTTTATCAAATACTGCCCAGTATATTCCTATGTCATCCGCAGGTGCTACTTACAGTGTTAATTTAAAGACGATCAACATTACTTATGACGGTCTGATCTCTACACGGGCATTATCACGGATTGAGACTGCTGATAATACGAATCATAAAAACTTACCGGCAGGTACCTCCATGAATATTTCTGATATCAAACTAAAAGGAATCAATGCTGCTGGTACTGATTATATCGGATTTAACCAGAATCGGGGTCATTGGATCTTAACCGATGCCACTGGTCATGAAGATACTTCTGGAAAAATTGCAACACTCACAACAGACCGTACTGGAAAAGTGAGTTTAAATGCAACAGCACCTGGAACGATTTACCTTGAATATGTGATTGACGAAAACTGCTATGCAACAGCTTCAAAACCAGATATTTTTATGACAAATGATAAGCTTGCTTCCACCGCTGTCATCAAGATTCATGTTGAAAAATGTGAATCTCATCACTATAAAAATATACGAACCGAAGCTACACCAACTCAGGATGGAAGTATCATAAAACGATGCAGTATTTGTAATGACAGCCAGCTTATACAGACAATTGCAAAGCCTGCTGTTTATACAATTACCAAAAACACCTACAATGGAAAAGTTCTAAAACCATCTGTCACGATCACAGATCGCAATGGCAAAAAGCTTTCTCCTTCTTCTTATGAGATCATTTATAAGAAAACTGGAAAAAATGTTGGTACCTATCAGGCTCAGATTAATTTCCGTGGTGACTATACGGGAAGTAAAATGATTTCTTATCAGATTCTTCCTAAAAACTGCAGCTTAAAATCTGTAAAAGCTAAGAAAAAATCATTCACTGTCCGTTGGAAAAAGCTTTCCACCAAAATGCCAACAAAACGAATCTCTGGTTATCAGGTTCAGTACAGTGAAAAACCGAATTTTTCTAAGAGTAAGATCAAGAAAGTTTCTGGATACAAAAAAACAAGTGTAACAATAAAAAAACTAAAATCTAAGAAAAAATATTATGTAAGAATCCGCACAATATTGAAATCTGGTGGTAAAACTTATTATTCTAACTGGTCTGGTTCTAAAGGTGTAAAAGCTAAATAATTGTAATAAAAAAGACTGTAAAATAAGTCTGAACCGCTCCCCGTCAAGTAGACAATTGAAAAAATATAAATTTTTCCTGCCAGT